>JAESGY010000099.1_pt1 | contig 75609 bp, 60 predicted proteins | sample 9269841 | NCBI WGS metagenome assembly JAESGY01 (sample SAMN17022865, study PRJNA683097) | algae metagenome | isolation source: Spirirestis rafaelensis WJT71-NPBG6 and co-occurring heterotrophs from... | place: USA: Pinto Wells, Joshua Tree National Park, Colorado Desert, CA | collected 2006-08-15 | reverse complement strand
GTCTTTTCTCAAACATATTCGTGCTCCAAAGAAGAAGAAAGACCCTCCAAAGTATGACCCTCAACATCCACATGTCTCGACTGCTAAACTTTTGGCGACTCCAAAAAAGTCACCTTGACAGGGCTACATACTGGACGTATGAAAGTAATAGTACAAGACAACGGTCCCATACATAGGTGCAAGGAAGTTCAGCAGCTATGGAAAAAGTGGGAGTACATGGGTTTGTACGTTTTCTTTTTACCAAAATACTGCTCGCTCATTGAACCCAATTGAATTGGAATGGCAGCACCTGAAAAAGGATGAGCTATCTGGGCAAATATTTGACGATGAATTCAACAAGTGCTTATGCGGTCATTAATGGTGTTACGGCTACGGGAGCAGAAGGAAACTATAGTACACAACGTGTAAAATTTAACTTTAATGCCTATGGTTAAGTTTTCGTTACATAGTTATAAATTTTTTCGCCTACCTACTTATATGGCGTTATTGTCTATTGATGAACTAAAAAGTTTAGTAGAAAACCCCCAACAACCATGTGTTTCTCTATATATGCCCATGCAAAAAGCGGGACCAGAGGTTCGACAAAACCCAATACGCTTCAAGAATTTAATCCGTGAAGCGGAAGAACGCTTAGATACAATGGAGTTTCGTCACACTGAGGCAATAGATTTTCTCCAGCCAGCCAAGGAACTTGATACGGTTGAGTTTTGGGAAAACCAAGACCAGGGATTGGTAATTTTTGTTTCTCCAAATGTATTTCGCTACTACCAACTGCCGATGGAGTTTCAAGAATTAGTAGTTGTTAGCGACCAATTCCACCTCAAGCCGTTACTGCATCTAGTTAACAACGATGGACGCTTTTACATCCTGGCTTTGAGCCAAAAGGATGTTAAGTTTTTTGAGGTAACACGCTACAGCATCAAAGAGGTAGAGGTGGAAAATATGCCTAAGAGTCTGGATGAAGCCCTTCAATATGACGAAACTGCTAAAGACGGTCAATTTCGGATCGCCACATCAAAAGGGGGAACCTCAAATTCTTTTAACCAGCCTGGTTCGTTTCATGGGCAGGGAAGTCCCGACAGGGATGAACACCAAAAAGACATCCTGCAATTCTTTCACGCTATCGATGCCCCATTGCACGAGAAACTGCGAAATCGAAAAGCACCTTTAGTTTTGGCAGGAGTTGAGTATCTCCATCCAATTTACCGTGAGGCGAATACTTATCCGCATCTGGTGGAAGAAGGCATTACTCGCAGACCGGAAGTCTTCCAGGCAGAAGAATTGCACGAAGATGCTTGGCAAATTGTGGAACCTATGTTTTATGAGGCAGAAAAGGGTGCAATGGAGCTTTATCAGCAACTAGCTGGGGAGGGTACTGGTAAAGCCTCTAGTGATATCAAAGAAATCATTTCGGCTGCTTATTACCAAAGAGTTGATTCTCTGTTTGTGCCTGTAGGACGGCAAATATGGGGTGAGTTCGATCCAGATAGTATGAGTGTCGATTTACACCCAGAGCCAGAGCCAGACGATGAGGATATGTTGGATTTTGCCGCTATTCATACGCTGTTAAACGGTGGCACGGTTTACACAGTTGAACCTGAAAAAGTGCCAAATGGCGCACCTGCTGCGGCAATTTTCCGATATTAATCGTTTTGATGGTGTTGTATAAAATAAACAACTATATACAACACCATTTATGAATGATATTCGTTGCTTTATCAGTCAATCTCTTATAGGTTTAAGTTTTTTGAGTGCAGCATCTTTGAATATGGCGATGTTTGCCAGCTCTGGGACGGCAGAAACTATCACCGGACAATCAGGCAATGTGCGGGCAGAAATATCCTACGAAAAACCCCAGGAGTATCAGTATAAAAATGTTCGGTTGAAAATTATCCGGGCAGGTAAAGCAATTTTGGATAAAAAATTGCCCCAAGAAAGTGAATACGATCGCCCTTCCGGAAGCCTGGGTGGAAAACTGGAGTTGCCCGTGGTAGACTTAGACGGCAATAAAGAACCAGAAGTAATCGCCGATTTGTTTACAGGCGGAGCGCACTGTTGTGTTTATTCATTAATTTACCGTTACGATCGCACATCTAATCAATACTCTAAAATACGCCATGAATGGGGCAATGCTGGCTATGGACTCCAAGATTTAGACAAAGACGGACTATCAGAATTTGAGAGTCGAGACGATCGCTTTGCCTATGCTTTTACTTCTTATGCCGCTTCTGGCTACCCACTGCAAATTTGGCAATATCGCCAAGGTAAGATGATTAATGTTACCCGTCGCTATCCGAAATCAATCGCCAAACATGCCTCGGAAAACTGGCAAAATTACTTAGAAGCTAAAAAACAGGGTGATGACGGCAAGGGATTTTTAGCGGCATATTTGGCAGAGAAGTATATGTTAGGACAAGGAAAGGAAGCTTGGCAGCAAATAGAGCAAGTTTATAAAGAACGCGATCGCTCTAAATACTTTGCCCAAGTGCGTAAGTTTTTGCGCGAAACTGGCTACAGTAATTGATGCATTAACTGCTTTGCGGTTGAATCAATGTGTCGTTTCAGAAGCTTGATAGCACCTTTTGTATCTCGCTCTCGGCAAGCATCCAGCAGTTGATAGTGTTCTTTTTGCGATCGCTCCCAATCATCCATCTCAGGCATCTGTAAATGAACATAACGTTCGAGATTAACGTGCAGGGTTTTGATCATCTTCAGTAACCTGGGACGTTCTGCGGCTGCGTAGAGCGTAGCATGAAATTCCCAGTTTATTTTGGCGAAGGCGATACTCTTGCAGAGTCGCTGCGCGATCGCACTACTTGCCCGATTTAAAATCATCGCGGCTTTTTCTAAGTCTGCTTCGCTTAAGTTAGAAATTGCTAGCCCAAGCGCTGTCACCTCCAAAGCGCTGCGAATCTCACAAATTTCTTGCACCTCAAGCAAAGAAAGTTCCGTTACCGTTGCGCTTCGATTGAGATGAAGTGTTACCAATCCTTCTGCCTCTAGTTGTCGTAAAGCTTCTCGCACAGGAATGCGACTAACTCCAAACTGAGTCGCAATTTCATCTTGCCTTAAAGATTGTCCTGGCTGAAAAATTCCGCGCAGAATCGCTTCTCGCAAAGCATCAGCAATCAAATCTGGAGTACTGCGTTGTTGCAGCATGTTGGCTGCGAGGTCACTTAAATTCATAATTGAATATTGTATACAATTTTTAGTATACAATATTCAATTAGTTGACACTACAGGAGATTATGAGTATGGACGCCAACAACCGAGTTATCATCTTTGACACAACGCTAAGAGATGGTGAGCAATCACCAGGTGCAACGCTAAATGTAGAAGAGAAATTGGCGATCGCTCATCAACTAGCTCTGTTGGGTGTTGATGTGATTGAAGCAGGATTTGCAGTTTCTAGCCCTGGAGATTTTGCCGCTGTGAAAGCGATCGCCCAACAAGTCGGCGTGTTAGATGGACCCATTATTTGCAGTTTGGCGAGAGCGATTCGCCAAGACATTCAAGCTGCTGCTGAAGCTTTGCAACCTGCTGCTCATCCGAGAATTCACACTTTCATTTCTACCTCGGATATTCACTTAAAATATCAGTTAAAAAAGTCACGCAGCGAAGTACTAGCGACGGTTTCGGAGATGGTTGCTTATGCGAAGTCTTTTGTCGATGATGTCGAATTCTCGCCGATGGATGCTAGTCGGACAGATAGGAATTTTCTCTATCAGGTGGTGGAACAGGCGATCGCTGCTGGCGCAACTACAATTAACATTCCCGATACGGTTGGCTGTTGTACACCCAAAGAAATGGGAGCGCTAATTCAGGGAATTCGCGAAAATGTTGCCAATATCGATCAAGTAATTCTTTCTGTTCATACCCAAAATGATTTGGGTTTGGCGACAGCTAATGCACTTTTGGCGATTGAAAACGGCGTGCGTCAGGTGGAATGCACGATTAATGGCATTGGTGAACGAGCCGGAAATGCGGCACTAGAAGAGATTGTCATGGCGTTGCAGGTTGGTAAACCCTACTTCAACCCTTATTTTGACCGTCCAGTTGATTCAGAAGTACCCCTGACAAATATCAAGACTCAGGAGATTTACAAAACCTCTTGTTTGGTTTCGCAATTAACCGGAATGCTGGTGCAACCAAATAAGGCAATTGTAGGTGCAAATGCCTTTGCTCATGAATCAGGAATTCACCAAGATGGTATTCTCAAGCACCGTCAAACCTACGAGATTATGGACGCTGTTACTATTGGTTTGCCGGAAAATCGGATTGTTTTAGGTAAGCACTCTGGACGAAACGCTTTCCGAAGTCGGCTGAAAGAATTGGGATTTGATTTGAGCGAAGCAGACTTAAATAAAGCCTTCATCAGGTTTAAAGAAGTCGCCGACAAGAAAAAGGAAATGTCGGATTTAGATTTAGAGGCGATTATTCGCGATGAAACCCGTTCTTCAGTAGAAAGCGGTTTTGAATTAGAACACGTCCAGGTTACTTGTGGTGATTGCACTTGCCCGACTGCAACAATTACAATTGTCACTCCTGATGGAGAAATTCTCACCGATGCTGCTGTAGGTACAGGTCCAGTGGATGCGGTGTACAAAGCGATCAATCGGCTCGTGCAAATTCCCAATCAACTAATTGAGTTTTCCGTCCAATCTGTAACTGAAGGAATTGATGCTTTAGGAACAGTCACAATCCGCTTGCGATATCAAGAGCGCATTTTTTCCGGACAAGCATCTGATACCGACATTGTGGTAGCAGCAGCTTATGCTTATATGAGCGCGATGAATAGACTTTATTGTTACTTGCAGACACAGAGAGATTCTGCAAACTCCGCCGCAGTCTAATTTTTGGAATGTGTGATGCTGTTTTAATACAGGTGTTACATTCAGATTGTGTTTTTTGTAGTCAGCGCGAAGAGCGTTTAAGCAAAGGGTTTCAAGCGCTGAAGCCCTTACTACAAATTGAAGCATTTTGCCGATCGCCAAGTAACTACCCTAGATTCCTTATTTTCCAATTTGTCGTCGTGCTGCTTCTAAAATTATTCTTTGTTCGGCACGAGCCATCGCCTGATATGTCCTCGATACCGCTTCTGGTTCTACAGATATTGAAGTAATCCCCCATTCGACCAACTGCTGAATAATTTCTGGATACAGCGCTGGTGCTTGTCCGCAGATTGAGCAAGGAATCCCCGCAGATTTTGCCATTTGAATTAGTTGAGCTACAGCCCTCATCACTGCCGGATGTCGTTCATCAAATGAAGACGCTAACTCTCCTTGTTCTCGATCTACTCCTAACAGTAGTTGAGTTAGGTCATTTGTACCAATCGAAATTCCTTGTACACCTGCTTTCACATATTCTGGCAGTAAAAATAGTACGCTTGGCACTTCTGCCATAATCCACAGTTGAAATTGTGGCTTTTGAGTTAACCCTGCTGATTCAACTTTTTGACGACAAAAAGAAAACTCTTCCACAGTGCGAACAAAAGGCAATATTAAGTGGATATTGTTGTAGTCTGCTTGCTGTATTGCCGCTATTGCTGAAAGTTCCAACTCAAAAACTGCGGAATTTTGCAAATAAGCAAAAGTGCCACGCTCACCTAACATCGACTGTGGCGAAGATGGTACATTAGAGCTAAATGATGTTAATTCGTGCGATCGCCAATCTAAAGAGCGATAAAAAACTGGTCGTGGTGCAAAAGCACGGACAAACTGCATTATCTGCTCTGACCAGCGCTCTAGCAATTGTGCCTTACGTCCGCTAGAAACCCAACTATTAGGGTGTTGTCCCTCTAGTATTGTTAGCAGCATCAATTCTGAGCGTAACAATCCTACCCCATCTACAGGCAAACTTTGCACCTGCTCTATCAGGCTGGGCTGACTCAGATTAACCAGCAACTCTGTAGCAATCATAGGTAGGTGCGCGGATAAAAGGATAGGGGAATTAGAGGCTAGAGATTCCCCTCTGAAGTTGTCTGGTTGAGGGTGTTGCGCTTTATACTCTCGTGTCGGCTGAGTAATAGGGGTAACTTCCTGATTAGTCTCGCCATCTTCTTTCCTTAAACGATAAACTTCTCCTCTGTCACTCTCCAAAAGTAGGCGATCGCCTGTTTGAATTAAAGCGGTGGCATCTTTTGCGCTTACTACTGCTGGGATGCCCAACTCTCTGGCAAGAATTGCCGCATGGCTAGTCAATCCCCCTTTCTCCGTGATAATACCGTCAACTTGTTGCAGTAACGGTAGCCAATCAGGGGCGATCGTTTGTGCGACCAAAATCACTCCTTTAGGTAGTTGCTCCGATGATGAAAAAAGCGAATTTACTACATAAGCTGTCGCTGTTACCCGACCCGTCCCCGCTCCTATTCCCTTGATGAAGTGTGTATTGGGAACGGCAAATTGGGGGGTGCTAACTTTTGTCAGATAAAGCTTTGGGGTTGGAGATTCCTCAGAAATAGTCCACTCAACGGTATAATTTGTACCGAATTCAGTATCAAGTAAATTTGCGAGTTCGATTAATTGTTGCAAATATTCTTGTTCTAAAGCGTATTGTTTTTGTTGAAATGACTCAAGCAAATATGCCACCAAACAAGTATTATCTAGCGCCAAAGAATCTGTAAGTGTATCATCAAGACGATAAGCAAGCATTTTATTGCCTAGTTGTCGTTCTTTAACAACGCCGGTTTCTGGTTGAATATAGTAAACATCGGGCTGTACTTCCCCCTGTTGCAGTGCTATTCCCAATCCCCACGTTGCTTCAATATCCCATCCAGAGGAGTTAGAATTGAGTAACCCGCTAGCTCGCGCATTTTCAATTGGTTGCACCAAAACTGCTAAATTAATTTGTCGCAGGTCAATTCCCGCTCGCTGCCAATATAGTAAACTTTTGGCACGAAATAATTGACTCCAAGTTCTTTTTAATGCCAAAGCGATCGCTTCATAGTCACAACGGCAAATTTGCGACTCCAGCAACCCAGATATATTCCCCAGCCCAAAACTACTAGTCGGTATCGCAAGAGTAGGTCGAAAAATTAAACAAGCGCTTTTCCATTCATTAGCCGCTTCGAGAATTTTATTCACCCACTTTTCTGGGACAGTTGCCGCTATAATTTCCTGATGCAAGTGACCTGCCACCTGCTGCAATTGACGCCAATTATCTACATCTAGATGTAACGAAGAATAAGGCAAATCAGCGACTAATGCCTCTGAACTATTGAGAGTTTCCAGAAATTGTTGTAAAACTTCCGCACCTACTACAAAACCGGGCTTCACTGGGTAGCCACGCTGCATAATTCTGCCTAAGTAAAACGCTTTGTTACCAACTTTGGCACGGTCTTGCAGTTTAATTTGGTCAAGCCAGTAGAGTTTATCCACTCAAATTGTTAGTTCTCAGTTGTCAGTTTGTAACTACGGGCATTATCTCCTGGTAATTTGTCAGATCTCATCTACTCATTACCTTCGTTAGCCCTCCTGCACCCCGACAAAACGGGGTTTAGTTAATTTATATAGTTGCACATGGGAGTATATTAATAATTAAAGTAAAATATAAGATTATTTTTCTATAAAAATATAAGCATTGCTGAACACTTACTATCTGTTGCCCGATGATTGGCTAAATATCACTTTCCGGCTATGCCTAGCTTTGCTATTTGGGGCAATTATCGGCTTAGAGCGCCAACTTCAGCGCAAACCCGCTGGTTTAAGAACTCATATGTTGGTATGTTTTGGTTCAGCAGTGTTTACTCTCATACCTCTGTTAACAAATGCCACCGAATCAGATAATGATCCTCTTAGTCGCATCATTCAAGGAATTGCAGCTGGTGTAGGATTCCTCGGTGGAGGAGAAATTTTACGCGAATCTTCCCAAAAATCACGACGTTCTGAAGTTCACGGATTGACATCAGCTGCGGCTATTTGGGTTTCGGCTGCTTTGGGAATTGTCGCTGGCTGTGGTTTATGGCAGTTAGGATTAATTGCTGTTGTACTGACTTTTTTGGTTCTTAACCCTTTTAAAAAATTAGAAAAATATTCTTACTTAAAAGTCAACCGTCGAAAAAATGATACTTCTATGCTGCTGATTCCCCCAGTTGAGGAAAATGAGCGTACAGACACAAATCAAGATAATAAATAACTTTACGCCACTTAAGTTATAACTAATTGAATAATGCGAGTCCTAGAGTGAGGTTGCGCTTTATTTCCCCTCACCCTGGAAGGGCAGGGCTATACCAACAAAGCCCACCTGCGTGGGCTAATTTGACGCATCTTCATAATATAGAAACGGTATAACTAAAAAGCAGGTGCTGATGATATTTCTCCTGCCTTAACGAAAAGAATTTGCGACGAATTTAACCACTGAGAGTCAAAAGAACCGAGGTGAGTTGTAGTAATTAAAGTTTGGAAACGGTCTTGAATAGCATCAAGTAATTGATTTTGTCGGGATGGATCTAACTCAGCAAGAACATCATCAAGTAATAACAGTGGTGGTTCTCCAACAACTTCTTCAATTAATTGTAATTCTGCAAGTTTTAGAGCGAGTACCAACGTCCTTTGTTGACCTTGAGAACCGTATTGACGAGCGGGTGTTTGATTGATAGTTAATTCTACTTCGTCGCGGTGGGGACCGACAAGGGTTGAGCCTTGACGAAGTTCAGCAACAGCTCGTAACTGAATTTTTTCTAAAAAAGCTTGCTGTATCTGTTCTGGATGATTTTGCTCTAAAGGAACACTAGGAAGGTAATTAATTTGTAAAATTTCTGTACTACCGCTGATGCTTGCGTGCCAAGCTTTGGCAATCGGTGCTAATCGTTGAATAGCGCGATCGCGTCGTCTAATTACTCGTGTCCCTGTGGTAGCTAATTGTGCATCCCACAATGCAAGTTCTGAGTTTTGAATGTTTGCTTCTTGATTCTGCTTTAAAAAAGCGTTACGCTGTCGCAACACCTGATTATATTGCTGCAAAATATGAGCATAAATCGGTTCAAGTTGAATTAAAAGTGTATCTAACCAGTTGCGGCGATTTTCGGGACCACCACGCACTAGTTCCAAATCTAAGCTAGAAAACTGCACCGCATTCAACACACCAAGAAAATCCATCTGACGCCGCAGATTCTCGCTATTAAGAGCAACGGTGCGGCGACCATTGCGGCGTAAAGTTAAAGTTAGCTCGCTAATACCATTTTGTCGCTCTAGAGTAGCGTTAATTTGAGATGCTACTTCCCCGTCCCTAATTAAATCGCGATCGCGTGCCATACGATGCGATCGCAATGTCGCTAGCAACTCCACCGCTTCCAACAAATTCGACTTTCCTTGAGCATTATTGCCCACCAAAATTGTTTTAGCAGCACTAAAATCAACCTGCTGCTCTTTATAGTTGCGAAACTGTCGGAGGTGAATGGATTTGAGGTACATAATTACAAAAGGAAAAAGGAAAAAGGAAAAAGGGACAATTTGTTCTTCTACCTTTTACCTTTTACGTTTTACCTTTTTTTAGACGGTTTTCTTACCAATTAATCGGAAGAAAATTTTCTCTGCTTCAATCCAAACAAACATCAAAGCACTAAAACCGATGCAAACGCCTAATTCCTGCAAATTCAGATAATGAGTACCAAAGAAAGCTCGCAGGGGTGGAACGTAAATTAGCATCAACTGCAAAATCGTCGTGACGACGACAGCTCCTAATACAAAGATATTCGAGAAGGGATTCATCTCTATCGCCAGTCGATTGTTTGAGCGAATAGCGATCGCATGACCCATTTGCGCGAGACACAATGTCGTAAATACCATTGTCTTCCAAGCATCGCGATTGCCTTGATACCCAGCTGCATGAGTATGATTATAAGCCCACCACATCAAAGCAATCGAGATTATAGCAAAGATAATCCCAATCCGAATCATATAAGAACCTAATCCCCTTGCAAAAATACTTTCGCGGGGACTAAAAGGTGGACGCTGCATCACATCTGGTTCGGGAGGTTCGACAGCTAACGCTAAAGCTGGTAAACCGTCTGTTACCAAGTTCATCCATAAGATTTGTAAAGGTGTCAGGGGAACACCTCCCAAACCGAGTAACGGTGAAGCGGCAATTGTGAGAACTTCGCCAATGTTACTACCAAGGATGTATTTGATAAAGCGGCGAATGTTGGTATATACGACTCTACCTTCTTTCGTAGCAGCAACAATCGTGGCAAAGTTGTCATCGAGTAACACCATGTCGCTGGCTTCTTTACTCACATCAGTGCCTGTGATGCCCATCGCGATACCGATATCAGCTTGTTTGAGGGCGGGGGCATCGTTGACACCATCGCCTGTCATAGCCACAAATCGACCCCGACGCTGCAATGCTTGAACAATTCGCAGTTTATGTTCTGGGGCTACTCTGGCGTAGATGCTCACCAAGTCTACGTTTTGCTCTAGCTCTTGGTCGCTCATGCGTTGCAATTCTTGACCAATGAGAACGCGATCGCCATCTTTGGCAATTCCTAAATCGGTGGCGATCGCTCTTGCTGTTAACTGGTGATCGCCGGTGATCATTACCGGACGTATTCCCGCATCCCGACATTCTTGCACAGCTGCCCGCACTTCTGGGCGCGGCGCATCCAGCATTCCCACCAATCCCAGCCAGACTAATTGTTGCTCGGATGTCTCATCTGAGTTTTCTGGGGGTACTTCTGAAAGTGGTTTGTAGGCAAAACCCAGTACCCGCAAACCTTTACTCGCCATGTTGTCATTTTCTGCGAGTATTTGCTTGCGTTGCGCGTCGGTTAAAGCAGCTGACTTATCGCCCAAATAAATCTGGGTGCAACGTGCCAAAATCAACTCTGGTGAGCCTTTGGTGAACATTAAGTAACGCTCAGATTTCAACATATTGGCGATCGCTGGATCGACCGCTGTCATCGGTGATACTCCTGTAGAGACTTCCTCAACTTGAGTAATCACGCTCATCCGCTTGCGTTCTGAAGAAAAGGGAAACTCAGCTACACGCGGTAATTTACTAGCCCATTGGTCTTTTTCAATACCTGCTTTTCCGGCAAGCGTGACTAATGCGCCTTCTGTTGGGTCGCCTAAAATTATCCATTGTCCTTTATCTTGTTGCAGCACCGAATCATTACAAACTGCACAGGCAACAAGCATTGCCGGGATTTCTGGATATTGCTCAACAGAAACTTTTTGCCCATTCAACTGAAAATCGCCTGTGGGGGCGTATCCTTCACCTGTGACGCGAAAAGCCGAGTTATTGGTATAAACTGATTGCACCACCATCTTGTTTTGAGTCAGGGTGCCAGTTTTATCAGAGCAGATTGTGGTGACACTCCCTAAAGTTTCCACTGCTGGCAATTTGCGAATTAAAGCATTTCGCCTCACCATCCGCTGCGTTCCCAGTGCCAAAGTCACGGTAATTACAGCGGGTAAACCTTCGGGAACTACAGCCACTGCCATACTCAAAGAAACTTCTACAAGTTCTTGGAGGTTGCTAAAACCTCTGGCAGCGATGACACCACCGACAATGACGATCGCGACTAAAATTAAAGAACCAGTAACTAAAACGTTACCTAATTGAGTCATCCGTTGCTGCAAAGGCGTCGGTTCACTTTCTACCGACTGCAACAAAGCGGCAATTTTGCCAAGTTCTGTTGTCATTCCGGTATTCGTTACCAGAACCTTAGCGCGTCCTTGGACGACTTCTGTACCTTGAAAGACTAAATTCAGGCGATCGCCTAATGATGTTTCTTCGGGTAAAGTTAATATGGCTCGTTTATTTACAGCTTCTGCTTCGCCCGTTAATGCCGACTCTCGAATTTGCAAATTAGACTCTTCGATTAAGCGTCCATCTGCGGCTATTTGCACCCCGGCTTCGAGGAAAATGACATCTCCAGGTACAATATCTTTGCCGGCGACATCTAAAAGTCTACCAGAGCGGATAACTCGCACATGTGGAGAGGAAAGTTTTTTCAGAGCCGCGAGGGCTTTTTCAGCACGACTTTCTTGAACGTAGCCGAGTATGCCATTGAGGATGACAATTGCTAAGATAGCGATCGTGTCTTTAAACGGTACTTCACCAGGCTTAAGTCCGCCCGATTGCCAAGACACGAAGTCTAAGCCACCCGAAATCAAGGCTACAGCAATCAGCATCAACAACATGATGTTCTTGAACTGATCAAGTAGAATATCCCAAGCACTCCGTCCAGCAGTTTCCTCTAGTTCATTGGAACCGTATTTGTGCAACCGCTGTTCTACTTCTTGGGGCGTTAAGCCAGAGTCTGCGTTACTATCGAGCAGGTCTAACGCTTTATTAACATCTAAACTATGCCAAACGGGGGCACCTTCGGGCAAAGAATTAGCAGACATCGTGTTGGTCACAGGAAATGGTTACAAAATTCGATCATAATCTTAGTGATGGCTAGAAAACCATTAACCAAAATTACATTCAGGCTGTTGCCCCGTGGTCAGGCTATAAATGTAATTCGTTAAATTTAGTGATTTTTATTGTGAAAATATATTGCGTGTTATTGCTGATAAAAAAGTTTAATTAAAAACATTATACAAAAATGCAAAAGAAACTTTTGCACTAGTCAGTGAAGAAACGGAAAAGGTTTTTTCTTACACCTTTCCCACCTGCCCCTTCCCCCTTCTATCTTATATGAGTTTTGCACTCCCCAGTTTAACTGCGAATCAAATGTTTAGGCAAAGAACAATTCGACCGCTTAGTGCTGCCTCCTTATGTGGCATAGCGTTTATCCAAGATACACTCATCGCGATTGACAGCGTTAAAGGGCATCTGCTGCAAATCGATCCGCTCTCCGACAATACCAAAATTCTGAATTCTCACCAAGTCAGGGAATTTAGGGATGTAACAGGTATTGCCGTGTGGGAAGATACCCTGTGGGTGACGCGGGATAATAGTGTTTATCTGTGTAAGCTGGATTCTTTAGGTTTAGAGCATTTTGTTACATTACCCTATCCAGCTGACGGCGTTGCGGTTTGGGAATCAACCGTTTATGTCAGCTGCCAAAAGTTAGGCTGTATTGTGATTTTTGACCGAGAGACGCGAAAAGAGATTACTAGATTTTATGCTCCTGGTGTGGGCATTGAAAATTTGGTAGTAACCGAGGAAACTCTTTGGGTTAGCGACACGATAGAGCAAACAGTTTACTGCATCGACAGAGCTACCGGAGAAGTTCAATTTAGCCTGCTAACGCCGTTTGCATGTCCTACAGGCATCGGTTTACATAAAAATGGCGAAACCGGGGAAGAAACGCTTTTTGTTGCTTATGCCTCAGAGGAGCCGTATATTCGGGATAATCCAAATGCTGACCCGAATTATGAATTGACGTATCGCGATCGCACTTTTATTCACCCGTTACATTATCATTACGATCCAGATAAGCGCTACGCCCTCTCTAACGGTTATCTGATAGAAATGTCTTATGCTGAAGAAATTTCTCCTTTAGAAGAGGTGTATTTATCAGATATAGAATGGCGAATCGCTTTACCCTCAGAAACTGACCGTCAAAAGGTAAGACACGTTGAACCGATTGGTCTGCCTTTCACAGAAGAAGAGAAAGATGGACAACGTGTAGCAGTATTTAAACTTGATACTCTCACCCCAGGTGAACGACATCTGTTTGGCTGGAAAGCACTTTTGGAAGTTCGGGGCATTAAGTATCGCATCACACCCAAGGATGTAGAAGATATTCCCCAAGTACCAATACAATTTCAAGGTCGTTACTTACTTGATGATGACGACTTGGCAATGGATACTACCATAGTCCGCCGCGCCGCCCATGATGCAGTTGGTTCGGAAACCAATTTGCTGCGGAAAATGTACAATATCCGCAATTACGTCTACGACGAATTGTCGTATGGTATTAAACCATACATTGACACCCCAGATATAGTTTTAGAGCGCGGTGTTGGTTCTTGTGGCGAATATGTCGGCGTATTGCTTGCTTTATGCCGTTTAAATGATATTCCCTGTCGCACCGTCGGGCGTTATAAATGCCCTCCCTTGGGCGAACATAAAGGTGTCCCCCTACAACCTGACTTTAATCACGTTTGGCTAGAATTCTACGTACCGAATTTTGGCTGGTTGCCAATGGAATCAAATCCTGATGATATTGGCGATCGCGGTCCTTATCCGACACGCTTTTTTATGGGCTTATGTTGGTATCACATCGAAATTGGCAAAGGTATCACCTTTGAAAGTTTGAGCAGTAAAGGGACACGATTGACAAAAGAAGAAGTCGCCCTTGGTGATTTGGCGATTAATCATATCCAGTTTACCATTCTCGAAGAATTACCGCCTTTTTAGAAAGCATCCCAAAACGCTTGCAGGCTATGAGTTTTTCAGCCCACCTGCGTGGGCTTTGTTCCTATAGCAATACCCTTACAGGGTATTGCGGCTTTGATTGGGAAGCTCACATTTTTTCCCAGGAAATATTTTTAAACTATTGTAGAGACGCTTCTGCGCGGAACGTCTCTACGACGGTTCGTTATTATAAGAAAAATTCGCTCTCAAGATAGATAAGTATTTGTACCAATTAATAGAAGATAAAATATAACGTGCGTTACATCTGGCTTCAAACAATGGTATCTAAGACGGCGTTGAAACAACCAGAAGTCAGCAAACTGATTCGTGAACTGCGGCAATTAACAACATTGACCCAAGAAGAATTTGCCACATTATTAGGTGTCGCTTACGGTACGATCAACCGTTGGGAAAACGGTCATATGCAACCATCTCCATTAGCGCTCAAACAAATTAAAGCGGTGCTTGAAGACTTGGGGAATTCACCAGAACCAAATTTACAAGAACATAGCAAAAAGCTGCTCACTAAATATTTTGCCTCAGCGAAGCCGAGAGCGTGACTTATCCAAATATGCTAAATTTTCAGACGTTGTTTGAAGGGATACCAGGGTTGTATTTTGTCTTGACACCGGATTATGCGATCGTGGGGGCAAGCGATGCTTACTTGCTGGCAACCAAGAGAAAACGAGAAGAGATTATCGGACGTAAGTTGTTCGAGGTTTTTCCAGATAATCCCGACGATCCGAACGCGACAGGGGTGCGGAATTTGCGTGCGTCAATAGAGAGCGTATTGAAGTATCGAAAGCCTCATACAATGGCTGTGCAAAAATATGATATTCCTCGACCCGAATCGCAAGGTGGCGGATTTGAGGAGCGCTACTGGAGTGCATTAAATTCGCCTCTCTTCGGCGAAAACGGTGAGATCACGCACATTATCCATCGAACCGAGGATGTGACAGAGTTTGTGCAGATGCAGCAGCAGAGAAATGAGCAACGCCAAATTAATCAAGCGCTACAGACTCGTTCTCAGCAGATGGAAATGGAAATCTATCTGCGATCGCAGGAGTTACAAGAACTCAACAAACAACTACAAACCGCGAATGAGGCACTTTCAGAATTAGATCGTGCGAAAACCGAATTTTTTAGCAATGTGTCCCATGAGTTTCGCACGCCCTTAACACTGATGTTAAGTCCCATCGAGGATGCGTTATTTGATACCTCTTCTCCGTTACCTGCTGTGCAAAAAGAACGACTCGAAGTAGTACAACGCAACGGACTTCGCTTGCTGAAATTGGTCAACACCTTGCTCGATTTTTCCCGCATTGAAGCAGGACGCATTCAAGCAACTTATGAACCTACAGATTTAAGTGCGCTGACAGCTGAACTTGCCAGTGTGTTTCGTTCGCTCATCGAACAAGCCGGAATGCAACTAGTAGTGGAGTGTTCTGCATTACCAGAAGCGATTTATGTCGATCGCCAAATGTGGGAAAAAATTATTTTTAATTTATTATCAAACGCCTTTAAGTTTACCTTCGCAGGCAAAATTACAGTTCGCTTGCAAAAGAGAGAAACTGATGTAGAGTTGACAATTGAAGATACTGGTATCGGCATTCCCCTAGAAGAATTGCCGCATTTATTTGAGCGATTTTATCGCGTGAAAGGCGCACAGGGACGCAGTTTTGAAGGCTCAGGCATTGGTTTGGCGCTGGTACAGGAATTGGTGAAATTACACAGTGGCACAGTCAGCGCGACGAGTGTACTGGGGCAAGGCAGTTGTTTTAAAGTAACAATTCCTAAGGGGGAGCGCTTGTGCGGGGGCAGGGGGCAGGGGGCAGGGAGCAGGGAGCAGAAAGCAGGGGGCAGGGAGCAGGGGGCAGGGAGCAGAAAGCAGGGGGCAGGGATTCTTCCCAATGCCTTATGCCCAATGCCCATTGCCCAATCGTCAATTCCTTATGTGGAGGAAGCCCAGCGCTGGCTATTTGCAAAAGAGGGGGAAGATAAAGAAGCAAATTCTACTTTGTCGAGTGTTTCCTCGCGATCGCGCATTTTGTTGGCTGATGATAATGCGGATATGCGCGATTATGTTCAGCGGCTGTTGAGTGAGCATTATATAGTTGAGGCTGTCGCCGATGGAATGGCGGCGTTAAATACAATTCGAGAAAATCCACCGGATTTGGTATTAAGCGATGTGATGATGCCGAAAATGGATGGCTTTGAATTATTGCGATCGCTGCGAGGCAATCCTCAAACTCAAGAAATCCCGATTATTCTCTTATCAGCGCGAGCGGGGGAAGAATCGCGCATTGAAGGACTTACAGCCGGAGCGGATGATTATTTAATTAAACCATTTTCCGCACGCGAATTACTTGCACGAGTCGAATCAAATTTAAAGTTAGCTAAACTGCGACAAACCACACAAACGTTACATACCGAAGCCGAAACCGCTAAAGCAAATCTAGAAAGCGTTTTAGCAAACCTTGAAGATGGATTTGTCACTCTCAATCGCAATTGGTGTTTCACCTATATCAACGATCGCAAAGCGGAAATTTGGGGAATACGGGGTGAAGAGGCGATCGGCAAAAACATTTGGGAATTATTGCCCGATCTCGTTGGCGGTGAACTTGACAGCCGATTACATCAAGTCATGCGCGAACAAACTCCTATGCAGTTTGAGCATCGCGACGCCAATTCAAATCGCTGGTTTGACAATCGAGTTTATCCGACAGCGGATGGTTTGGCGATTATTTGTACTGATATTAGCCATCGCAAACACTCCGAAGCAGCTCTAAAAGAAAGTCAGCGGCGGTTCCGGCGATTGGTAGAATCTAACTTATTTGGTGTCGTCTTCGGCGATTGTTTTGGTGGACTGCACTACGCCAATGAGTATCTGTTAAATTTGGTAGGCTACACCTTAGAAGAAATGCAGTCTGGGCAAGCGCAATGGCATCAACTCACCCCTAAAGAATTTGCTTCCTTAGATGCCAAAGCGGTTGAGCAATTAAGCACGCAGGGAGTTTGTGCCCCTTATGAAAAGGTGTACCTCCACAAAAACGGTCAGCGGATTCCGATTTTAATTGCTGCTGCGTTGCTTCAGGAACCGTTTAACGAAAATCAGGAAGTCGTTGCCTTCATTTTGGATCTTACCGAATTGCAGCGGGTAACGGAAGAACGCGATCGCTTTTTCAGCTTATCTCTAGATATGCTAGCGATCGCAAACATCGACGGCTATTTTATACAACTAAATCCAGCTTGGGAACGAACGCTGGGATTTAGCGAAACCGAACTGAAAGCAAAGCCTTATATTGATTTTGTGCATCCGGATGACCGAGCCGTAACGCTCTTGGAAGCGGAAAAATTAGCACAAGGATATGAAACGATTGGGTTTGAAAATCGTTACCGTACAAAAGACGGTTCTTACCGATGGATTTCCTGGAATGTTGCGTCCTTCCCAGAACAGAATGTTCTTTACGCCGCAGCTCATGATATTACCGATCGCAAACTTGCAGAACAAGCGCGAGAACAATTACTAGTGCGCGAACAAGCCGCACGAGAAGCCGCTGAAAACGCCAACCGCGTCAAAGATGAATTTCTCGCGGTTCTCTCCCACGAGTTACGCACTCCGCTAAACCCGATACTCGGTTGGTCGAAATTGCTACAAATGGGTAGGCTAAACGCCGCAAAATCTACCGAAGCGATCGCCATCATCGAACGCAACGCCAGACTACAAGTGCAACTGATAGAAGATTTGCTTGACATTTCCCGCATTTTAAGCGGCAAAATGAGCTTAACGGTGATGCCTGTCGATATGGCTAGAGTGATTGCAGCCGCATTGGAAACAGTACGATTAGCCGCAGAAGCCAAATCTTTGCAAATTCAAAGTTATATATCACCCTTTGTCGGCAAAGTCAACGGCGATCCAGGGCGATTGCAGCAAGTTGTCTGGAATCTGTTATCGAATGCGGTGAAATTTACACCAGCAGGCGGACAGATTACAGTTAACTTAGCGCAAGTGGGCACATACGTACAAATCCAAGTCAAAGACACAGGCAAAGGAATTAATCCCAAGTTTGTGCCGTATGTATTTGAGCATTTCCGGCAAGAAGATGGTGCAACAACGCGCCAGTTTGGTGGCTTAGGATTAGGATTGGCGATCGTGCGTCAAATCGTGGAAATGCACGGTGGTACGGTAATGGCAGACAGCCCAGGTGAAGGACAGGGAGCTACTTTTACAGTACAAATTCCTTTATTTCGCTCGGCTGAGGAAATGAAGACTTTAGAATTACCAAAATCAACGCCTGATTTAAACGGCGTTAAGATTTTAGTAGTTGATGATGATGCTGATTCGCGGGACTTTATCAGCTTTATTTTAGAGCAAGAAAAGGCGATCGTCACAACCGTAGCATCAGGGTTTGATGCGCTACAAGTAATTGAGCAAGCGACTCCTGATATAGTCCTCAGCGATATTGGAATGGCAGAAATGAACGGATATATGCTTATGCGTCAACTTCAAATGCGTACAGCATCAATTGGAGGCATCAAAGCGATCGCTCTGACGGCTTATGCCGGAGAATTAAATCAACAGCAAGCACTCGCAGCCGGCTTTCAACGACATTTAGCCAAACCCGTTGAAATCGATGAATTAGTTCAGGCGATCGCCACCCTAGTACGCAGGAAGATATAGAAAAATAGGGAGAGGGGGGATAGGGGGATGGGGAGAAAGAAGAATTATTCTGCTTGTCTGCTTGTCTGCTTGTCTGCTTGTCTGCTTGTCCCCCTGTCCCCCTCTCTCCTTCAACGTGGCAAATGCACCTTAACTGGCTTCAAAGCGGAAAAATCACAGATTGAATTAAACGGACAAAATCGACAATGATATCCCGGATTTGGGGGGAAAATTTTACTAAAGCTACTATTGGTTTGCTGATACGTTTGTAAATCTTGCTGATGTTTTTCAGCAATACTAGCTAGCTCAAGTTCTAAAGATTCTAATTCGCTTTTTGTGATGGTAATTAAATCAGATTTTTTACTAAACTCTAAATTATAAAATGAAGCAACCGCTTGATATTCCGGATAAAGATAACGAGCAGCTAACAAATAAACTAATGCCTGTCTTCTATCAAAAGCGGATTTACCAGTTTTGAAATCTAAAATATGTAAAGTGTCAGAAGAATCAGAAAAAACACAGTCCATCGTTGCATATAAGCGGAAGGAATAATTTTCCTGTTCAATGAAAATTGGTTTCGGAAAGCCTTCATCACCACGAGTTAACTGAATGATGCGTTTACCCGAAAGTAATGGTTCTTCATGATATTTACTTAAAATTTGCAATACGCGCTGCTGAACTTCGTCACTTGAGTGATTTAATTTCAGTAGCTGTGCAACTTTTTCTACACCGTCTGAAGAGTTCAACAAGTGTATATTGTGATGAAACTCATAAACGCCTTTTTGGGCGAGTAGCCCAATGCGCTGGGGTGCAGTAGCTGTTTTTAACAGTGCTTTAACTAGTGGATCGTGTTGACGCGCTTTGATAAACCCCCGTCTCATCTGGCAATGCCAGCGTTCTTGCCCGGAAGCTGGGGCAATTAAAGACCAAAGGTGGTAACTGGCAAAAGGTTGATCGGGGGTTGACATTGCTCAGGAACAGTGAGAAAAAATACGGTGGGGAGAAGTATGAACCGCGAAAATCGGCGCTCATAACTTCGGTAGATAGTTGCAGCTACACACGCTTTGCGGGAAGCTTCATATAGTAATCATCATCGACGAGAGGAAGTAGCAAAAATGAGCGCGAGTAGCAATTCCGGCAAAATCAAGTTTGGTACTGATGGATGGCGAGGAATTATCGCCGATGACTTTACTTTCCCGAATGTACGGAAAGTAACAAGGGCGATCGCCAGTTACCTGGAAACAGCTTATACTAAAGACCGACCAGTTCTGGTAGCCTACGATACTCGCTTTTTAGCTGACCAGTTTGCCCAGACAGCAGCCCAAGTATTGGCAGATTTGGGTTGGACAGTAAAAATTACTGATCGAGATTGTCCCACACCAGTAATCGCTTACAATGCCCGTCACTTAAATTCAGCAGGGGCACTGATGTTTACTGCCAGTCATAATCCTGCACCTTATTGTGGGATTAAATACATCCCTGACTATGCAGGTCCTGCCACTCCAGAGATTACTGATACTATTGTGGCAAATATTGAAGGAGCATCGGATGAATTGCCCAAAACCAATTCAACTGATAAAATTTCGACTTTCGACCCAAAACCGGAGTATATGAAGTTTATCTACACTTTATTGGATGTAGATAAAATCAAGAGTGCTCAGTTAAAGGTAAAGTACGATGCCTTATATTCCACCTCTCGCGGCTATTTAGATGAAGTTTTGCAACATTGTGGCTGTGAGTTAGAAAGTTTTCACACCTACCGCGATGTTCTTTTTGGTGGCGGAATGCCAGAACCAAAAGGCGAACAACTGGTAGAGTTAGTAGAAGCAGTACGCAGCGGTAAAGCAGATTTAGGTTTGGCGACGGATGGAGATGGCGATCGCTTTGGCATTGTTGATGAACAAGGCAATGTTCTCACCCCCAATAACGTGCTACTACTACTAGCACGCCATTTAATTAAGAATAAAGGTAAAAAGGGCGCGATCGTCCGCACTGTGGCGACAACTCACCTGCTAGACAATCTCGCAGCTAAGTATGGTGTAGAACTTTATGAAACAGCAGTCGGATTTAAGTACATCGGCGAAAAAATGCGCGAAACCACCGTTTTGATTGGTGGAGAAGAATCAGGAGGTTTGAGCATCATCGGACATATCCCGGAAAAAGACGGCGTATTAGCCGATATGCTAGTGGCAGAAGCGATCGCTTACGAAGGCAAACCGCTGAGTCAAATGGTAACTGAAGCGATCGCCGAAGCAAATGGTCCCCTTGACAACAAACGTCTTGACTTGCACCTCGACGATGCCCACAAAGCTGCCGTCATCGACTCCTTTACCAAAAACCCACCCGCAGAAGTTGCAGGCATTAAAGTCAAAGAAGTCGGGCGCAAAGACGGCATTAAACTTTACTTAGAAGATGGTAGCTGGGTATTGCTCCGTCCTTCCGGTACAGAACCTCTGATGCGCGTTTATCTGGAAACTAACTCCCCAGAAAAGCTAGCCAAAATCGCGCAAGAAATGGAAAGCGTAATTGGTAAACTAGAGCCAGTAAAAGTTTAATCAAGATTGGGGCATGGGGCATTGGGCATTGGGCATTGGACTTTTCCCCTTTGCCCTTTAACCTTTTCCCCTCTTCAAATCCCCAGTCCCCAGTCCTAACTATGAAAACTCTAGCTAATCTGGTCATATCGTTAGTTGTAGCTATTTGGGTTGTGGCGATCGCTATTATTTCAGTTCAAAACGCCACCCCAGTATCTTTAAAATTCTTTACTTTCCAGTCAATTCAAGTTCCAGTCGGTTTAGTGCTGGCTTTTAGTGCTGGTGTGGGGATAATTGGCGTTGCACTGTTGCAACCTTTGTGGGGTCTTTCTGCTCCACAGCGTAATTCTAGATCGCAAGACGATGCCGAATTTTTTGTAGACGACGAAGATTTTTGAACTCACTAAAGCCAATCGCCCAATTGGGTAGCTAAGAAATAGCGCACATGATCGACGAACGATCGCCCGTAATTAATTTGCCCATGTCCCATCCCCGGAACGACGTAACAAGCATTATCGGGGAATTTATTAGCGCAGTCACGGGCATCTCGAATGTTGACAATGCGATCGCATTCGCCAACGAGGAAGCGAATCCTACGGGGAGGCTTCACTTGTTCAATATAGGTCATAGGGTTGCACGCATAACCATACTCATCAGGGTATTTGAGATTTTTGGCTACTTGCAGAACCTTAACTACAGGTTTAAGATCCGGTAGCACTAGTGAAAGCAATCCCCCTAATGGTGAAGCTGCTAAGTCTGGCAAGACCTGGTAGCCCCAGCTTTTGGCAAAGGACTGAAGGTTTGCATGACCGATAGCCCCCAGCAGTGTGTCCCCAAGACCATCAGCAGTAAAGGCATAGGCGGCTTGCAAAACTCCCATGCTGACCCCAAACAAGGCTAACCGACTATCGCTTAAACCGTAGCGATCGCAGCAAAAATTACGGACTCTAGCAATGTCAATAGCACTGCTACGAAAAATTTGCAATAGTAGCTTAGTGTCAAATGAGATACCTCGCTCAACTAAGGGCTTAATCTCATTTTCTACCAAAGCCGTGAAGGTACGCACCAAGCTGCGCTCGCCAGCAAGAGGTGTATCGAAAAGAGCTACAGCTATGCCCATCTGTGTCAGCGTCGGCACTATGAAGGCATTCCAGCCATAAGGCGCAGACATCCCTTGCAGACCAATCACCAGAGGCGTTTGGTGTGCAGGTCGATTGTACGGCAAAAAGACGGCAACCGGAAAGCCACTGAGTCTTTCATCAATATCAGCGACCCCAGTATAAGCAAATGGCTCGTCAAACCAATAGCGATGACCACTCACACCGTCAAAAGTAATCGCATCAGGTCCGTAGATGGGCATTAGGTAAATAGCAGAACTTTAAACTAATTTAGGTTAATTTTCGGATGAGTGTAATGTTTTTCGCGGTCGTCCTCCTCGCTTGCCGTTCTCACGCGCTGCCCTTGCTTTTGTAGTTGAACTTACGGAACCTCCTCGGCTTCCTAATTCAGCCATCCAAGCCTTAGTACCGAATATCCCCACCATCAAAGCTGGAATACTCATATCTACATCTAGCTGTTCGCAGTGCAGCCCCTCGCCAGAAGGAGTGACTTTCACTTGCATAAGTTTATCTGGAGATGCACCCGCCAATCCCTGAACCAATTCAGGGGGAAACAAAAAAGTAGCCCCATTTCGCAGGTCAACGACGATGCGATTTAAATTTAAATCATAATGGGCAGCTTCAGCCCGTGGTTCAGAGGCATCTGACATTGCAGCAGCGGTTCTTGCTTGGGCTATCTCATTATTTAAAGTTTCCTCCGTCAAATCTAGGTTCTTCATGAATTTCTCTCCATTTTTCTAATAGTTCCGTTTGGTGTTCGATCACCAAGTTTAGGGCTTTGGTTGCATCTCTATTGCTCATGTTCTAGACAGCGAGAAATGTAGGACGCTCAGTTTCACTACCGAGGTTAATCTTGGCTTCTCCCTCAGATCTAAGAACATGTACGTAGGATGGAAGATGATCGTTGGGGTAAATACGAACACTAAAGCCATCTTTATTAAATACAGTTGACATTAAAAAATACTAATAACTTTTCTTATATATTTCTAAATTGACCCAAGCGCTTGGGTTATGTCAAGCAATAAAAAAACCTTGCCAGTCAAGACAAGGTTGAAAGTGATATTGCTACAGCGTTTTCAGGCTATTTCTACTTCGTTTCCATCCAATTTTCACCCGCACGAACATCGACCAGTAACGGTACACTCAACTGTACGGCATTTTCCATTGCTGACTTAATTTGCGGTTCTAATTCTTCCCACTCACTTGGGAGAACTTCAAAAACTAATTCATCGTGAACTTGTAACAATAACCGCGACTGATAACTCTGCAAAACCTCATGCATTTTCACCATCGCAATTTTGATAATATCAGCACTAGAACCTTGAATTGGGGCGTTAGCAGCAGCACGTAATAATCCTGCATCGTAAGCACCTAAATTACCCAGTTTTTTCAAGTCAATATCTTCTAATTTATTGCCTTTATATTTGCGGATGCTGTTGCTGGTGAAATCAACATAGCGACGACGACCGAGAATAGTTTCAACATATCCTTGAGCGATCGCTTGCTTCTTAACTTTCTCCAAATATTCAAAAACTTTGGGATAGCGACTGTAAAAACGTTGAATAAACTCGTTAGCCAGCGTTTTATCTACACCTGTTGAACGCGAAAACCTTAACGAACCCATCCCATAAATCACGCCAAAGTTAATCGTTTTCGCCAATCGTCGCTCATCTGATGTTATATCTTCTTTTTCAAATACCAACCGCGCTGTAACTGTGTGAATATCCTCATTCTTTTGGTATGCTTCCACCAAAACTGGTTCTTGACTCAAATGAGCCAAAATTCTTAACTCAATTTGTGAGTAATCAGCAGCTACCATTAACCAACCTGATTCTGGCACAAAAGCCTTACGAATCTGGCGACTAAAAGCAGTACGAATGGGGATATTTTGCAAATTTGGATTAGAAGAAGATAATCGTCCTGTAGATGTCACTGTTTGGTTAAAATCAGTATGCACCCGCTGAGTATCTGGACGCACTAATGCTGGTAGTGCATCTACATAAGTAGACTTTAGTTTAGATAAAGTTCGATACTCCATAATCGCATCAACAAAGCCCGTTTCATCGACTTCTTGCAGTTTTTCTAGCGTCGCTGCATCAGTAGAGTAACCCGTTTGAATTTTCCGGGAATACTTGGTGCTTAACCCCAATTTTTCAAACAAAATCTCGCTTAATTTTTTCGGAGAACCCAAGTTAAATTTTTCTCCAGCTATTTCAATAGCTTGCTGTTCCAACTTGGCTAAATCTATTTCTAACTGCTGCGAAAGTTCTTTTAAATAATCTGTATTAATGCGGAAACCTGTGTATTCCATCTCCGCTAAAACTGGTTCTAGTGGCTGTTCAACTGACAGCAAAAGCTTATGTAATGTAGGAATTTTATCTAATTCCTCGCGCAATTTTGGTACTAACCCAAATGTAGAATACACATCCATCCCGCAATAACTTGCTACTGCGGGAATATCAATATCAGCGATAGTTTGACCTTTAGGAACTAATTCTAAGTAACTTTTTGCTGTCAAATCCAAATATTTTTTCGCCAAATCAGTCAAATTATGGCTACCATCTGGATTCAACACATAACTTGCCAACATTGAGTCAAATACTACTCCAGCCAATTTAATTCCTTGACACCGGAGAACTAAGCGGTCAAATTTAGCATTTTGCAAAGCTTTCGGATAATTGGCACTTTCTAAAATCGGACGTAATGCTTCTAGAGCAATTTCTTGATTCAGATTATTGCCAATTTTATGATTAAGAGGAATATAAGCTATTTCATCAAGTTTGCTTCCCCAGCAACAGCCAATTCCTACTAACTCAGCGTCACGTGGTTCTAAATCAGTGGTTTCAGTGTCCCAAGCAACGGGTGTTTCTGAGTTGGTAAAATTTTCTAAAAGTTTGACTAACTCATTTAGTTTGGCTTCTGTATCGATGATGCGTGGTTGAATTGGTGAAGCAGATTGCCGTTGCACTGCTGCTGTATCCTCCGCAGTGAAAAACCACAAATCATTATCTTCATTTGCGTGAATTTGTTTTGATGTTTCAGTTTTTGGTGTTTCTTCACTTGTCCCACCAAATTGCTGCTGAAGTTCGTTTATTTTGCCTAAAAAAGTTTTAAACTCTAAGTTTTCTAATAGTGGTGCAAGGATGCTGGTATCAAATCCTTTTAAAATGCAATCTTCTAAATTAACTTCTATGGGGACATCAAGTTTTATACTTGCCAAGAAGTGAGAATGTTCGGCATCTTGTTTACCAGCTTCCAGCTTTTTTTGAATCCCTTCTTTAATTTCACCCAAAGCAGCATAAATATTTTCAAGAGTACCGTAGGTGTTTAGCAGCTGCACTGCTGTTTTTTCTCCGATTCCCTTAACTCCAGGAATATTATCTGATTTATCGCCACAAAGAGCTTTATAATCGACAACTTGCGACGGTAAAATGCCTAGTTTTTGTTTAACTTGTTCTAGTTCAAATTCGGTGATACTACTTGTAGAACGCTTCATCGCGTCTGGACTAAAGTAGAGAACACTAATTTCTTTATCTGGGTCAACGAGTTGAAATAAATCGCGATCGCCTGTGAGAATTTTCACTTTATACCCAGCGGCAGTTGCTTTTTGTGCTAAAGTACCCAACACATCATCTGCCTCAAAACCTGGAGCTGTAAAAATTGGCAAATTGAAGCCATCAAGCAACTCGTGCAGATTTTTTAAGTCAGGAACAAAGTCTTCTGGTGTTCCTGGGCGATCGGCTTTATAAGTATCGTCAGCTTCGTGACGGAAGGTTGGTAAACCCAAATCAAAAGCAACAGCCATCGCTTGTGGGTGTTCGGTTCCCATTACCTCCAGCAAGGACTTGAGAAAGCCAAAACATACACTGGTGGGAATCCCCGTTTTTGTACGCAGTCCCCCATCTCGTCCTTTAGCGAAAGCGAAGTAAGAACGAAAAGCGAGCGAGTGTCCATCTACTAAGATGAATGTGGGACGTGTTGGGCTTGCAGAATCGGAAGTCAACGGATTTGAAGATGTTTGAGACATAGCCCTATTTTAGCTAGTACAAGAAGGCACAAAAAAAGAAATTCGTAAATGCGATTCGCACTCTGAGCAATTGTGTCAAATGGGCGATGTCTGCGATGAGCTACGCCTACCCAATGTAAGCAACTGTGCCAAATCAGCAATAGACCTCAAGACTCATTCTGTAAATATAGCCAAAATTCTGCGTAGCGACACCCTTATAGGGCGTTGATACTTTGGTGCAAGATGTATAGCCGCACCCAACGCTCTTAGTGTCGGCAAAAGCGAAAACACGCCCTAGCCCTTCTAGGGTAGGTGCTTTCTCCTAAACCCTGCTAATCTCTAACTAGACTTCATAACTTGAAAAATTTATGCATAAAGCATCTACTGATGACTTAGCATCAACCGACAATCAAGCTATAGCATCAACAAACATTAAACTATTGGTTTTAGATATAGATGGTACGATCGCCGGCGAATCTAACAACCTAAGTCAAAAAGTTCTTCAAGCGATCGCTGCGGTAAAAGCAAAGGGAATTCAAGTGGCGATCGCTACTGGTAGAATGTATCGTTCAGCCTTGCGTTTCCATCAAGAAATTAATTCTACCCTGCCGTTATTAGCTTATCAGGGAGCTTGGATTCAAGATCCAACGACCCAAAAAATTCATCGTCATTTGGCTGTTTCTAGAGAAATGGCAGAAAAACTACTAGATTATTTTGAACAACCAAATTTGCGATCGCTTTTATCTGTTCACTTCTACATTAACGATGAACTGTATGTCCGCGAATTAACTAGAGAAACTGAAGTTTATGCTGAACGTTCTGGTATTGTCCCCATCGTTGTGGGTGACTTGCGTTCTTCTTTAAGCAATGAACCGACAAAGATTTTGGCTTTATGTGATGACATAGATATTATCAAAGATTTGCTGGGGAATTTGCGCCGCCAATACACCCCGGCTGAATTGTATCTCACCACATCTGTAGCCACATTTTTTGAAGCGACTAATCCTTTAGTCAATAAAGGAACTGCTGTACGTTACATAGCTGAAGAAATGCTAGGATTACAAAGAAGTAACGTTATGACTATTGGCGATAACTTCAATGATTTGGAAATGCTCGAATACGCTGGCATTGGTGTAGCGATGGGCAATGCACCAGAAGAAGTTCAGGCGATCGCGACTTGGGTAGCTCCTAGCGTCGAAAAAGATGGAGCCGCCACAGCAATTGAAAAGTTTTTGCTGTAATTAGTTAGTTATCATTCGTTATTATCAATAACTAATAACGAATAACTAACCAAAAAATCAGAAAGGACACCGACGACTGGCCGTGTTTCGTCTCGGTGCCCTTGCTGGTTCGCTCCTCACACACCAGATAATATAGCCTGAGATATTCTAGTAATCAATATTTGTTACAATACTTTGCAATTTGGCATTCACACTCATAATTCAACCAGAGCAAATATGCCTAATTTTTCTTCTAACAAAAATTTTAATACAGACTGAGTAGCGATAACTAATCCTAATCTGGCTTGGGAAAGTTCTGGTGATGTAATTTTCACCTCACCCCAAATTCTACAGTTACACCAAAAAAGTTCAAAAGCTTGGCTCAAATTGATCGCTGCTTTTTCCCAGTTAACCGAACCTGCTTCATAAGCACATTCTAAATCATCTACCACTTGTACTAACTCAGAAATTAGCCTCTTTGTTGCTGAATGCGAAAAGCGAAATTTGCGATCGCAGTTGAGCCAAGGTATCGGGTTGGGAGAAATTACGCTCCCCATAGCTGAACTAGTATTTACATTCTTGTCACCAAATTTAATTAATCCCTCTTGTTGAGCTAGTCGCAGTAACGAACAGCAGCGAGCATGAGCGTATTGAACTGCAAATAAACGTGAAGAATTTTCGATTTGGGTTTCTCCTCTGCCCACTTTTCCTGCTCCCCCCCTCTTTTCCTCTCTCCATATTCCCTCAGTAAGGCATTGTAACCAAGCAGCTAAAATAGGATCGGTTAATACTAAATAAATGTAACCTGGCGGAACAATTTCGATGATCAATTCGTCGCCATAGTTCGCCGAAATATGAGAGGCGATCGCACAAGCAATCTCAATTCCTTTCCGATTCTGAGATTTTGATAGCTGTAAAGCCACCCCAGATATATATAAAATTCTATTAATATCTCTACTTTTATATAGGTTAATTTTATCATTATCTATACTTGGTATATTATCTTTATAAGCATAAATACTCAGCATTGATAATAAATGGCTGTAAATTAAGCGTTTAATTGCTGTATTATTACTTACTTGTAGCTTTTGATGCACAGATGACTACCATTGAACCCTTAAGACTTCAGATTATTGCTGTTCTGTCATCTATCTTTAGAGATAACTTTATTGTTGAGAGAGAAAAATGAGAATTGTGCAAAATTTGATGAATAGTAAGTAAACTTTACTACCATCATAGTACAGTAAGAGTTATAACAAAAGTGTAGAGAGCAAATTGCTTTCTATCTTTAAAGATGGCTGGCGCTGTTAGGCGTTAAGCCTACATCACCAACACAAAGACACTCCTTGCACCTTTTTATGACGTCTTTGTCTTCAGCCGAACGCTCTTTGTTACCTATGCAATCTCCATCCTCCTTCTCTGAGGCATCACGCCCTTTTCTGACTTGGCAACGAATTATTGATTGGGCTCAAGAACACTATCGCTGCCGCACCTTTAGCAAAGATGAGCGCATTCCAGCTAGACCTGGATTGCTATATTTGGTGCAAAGGGGTGCAATCCGCATGGTAGGAACCGCCCAGGTTAGCGCTACTGCAAGTCAGCTAACGTCTCGACGAATCAACAGAACTCCTGAAGAAGCTTTCTTGGGTTTTGTAGGGGCGGGACAACCATTTGAAATTGTTGCCCAATCACCTTTCACACTCCAGTCCTACGCCCATGTTGACCAAACTGCGGTGCTTTGGATGTACTGGCACGACCTAGACAACTGGCCCCACTTCCGCCGCGAAGTTATGGATGCCTTTAGGTATCAGCACCAGCGCAAGCTGCTGTGGCTGAGTGCCTTGGGACAACGGCGTACAATTGACCGACTCTTAGGATTCCTCACATTATTGATTGAGGAATATGGCGAGCCGTCAATGAGCGAAACAGACCCCGATGTAATTCGCGGTTATTGTCTGCCCTTCCCCCTCACCCATGCTCAAATTGGCAGCGCGATCGGTTCGACTCGTGTTACCGTCACCCGCTTGATGGGTAAGTTGCGTCAACGCGGTTTAATCCTCACCCAAGGGGATAATCTGATTTGCTTGCCAGCAGAGTCTATTAATAGAGTCGGCTAAAATGCGGTAAGCACCTATTACCAATAGCAGGTGTCAGCGAATTTTGACAAACCCAGCCTGGGTAATCAGTTCCTGTCCCTGCTCGGTCAACAGGAAGTTGGCGTAAGCAACAGCTGCTTGCTGGTCAATTTGACCATTCTGTTTGACTACCACAAACAGATTGCGAGTAATTGGGTAAGTTCCTGACTGGAAAGCCTCAATGTTCAGCTTGTTCCGTTTCCCAGGACATTCTTTGGCGGTTACAAATGGTTCTTGGTAGGGAGCAATATACTCTTTTTGTGTCCGCCCTAAGGGTAAAGGCTTGATTGAACATTGGGGAACTACCTCTGGAGCAGAAGCGTAATAAATGCCACCAAGACTATTAGCGACTTTTTCTAGTGCTTGGGTGGTGGTGGAAACGAATTCTACATTAGAACCGAAACCTTGACCACTCAAGATGTCTTGGACAAAAATCTCTACCGTGCCACCATCATTGATGCGGCGCGAATATGCCTTAATTGGAATATCAGAACCACCAATTTGCTTCCAATTGCTTATCTCCCCTTTGTAAATTGACCGTAACTGTTCTACAGTCAATCCTGGGATATTTAGGTTGGGATTGACTGCTACCGCCAAACCATCAATTGCAACGGGAATTTGTTTTAAATCGAATCCGCGCTGCTTGGCACGAGCTAGCTCTTGATCCTCAATTGGTCGAGAAGACTGGGCAAATGTCAGTTGACCGTCGATTAAAGATTTTAGACCACTGCCAGAACCGCGATTGCCACTGCTTGGTTCGAGATAACGCAGCCTAAACTCTGGTCGCGCTGCTTGAATCGCGGAATCAACTGCCAGTCGAATCGGTGCCCATGAGGTGCTGCCTCCGTATCTGAATAATCCTGTAGGGACATTCTGCACAGAAGCAAAAGTACTGCCGCTCGGTTGTTCTGAAGAAATTTGCGGCATTTTGCTATTATCAGAAGCAGAATTTTTAGATTGAGAACTTGTAGTTTTACTCAAGTCAAAACCAGATTTTTTCATAAACCACCATAAGCCACCAGCTATCAGCCCAACTGTAATCAGCAGGGATAATACAAGAACTGGTGTTTCATTTTTTTGGGACATAATAAATTACCGCCCATATCGGTTAAATATAAGTGCTTGATAAATGCTTGCTACTTGAGAGTTTCGTTAGCGAATCCTGACAAATCCAGCTTTTGTAATTAATTCCTGACCTTGATTGGTCTGTAGCAACTTGGCGTAAGCTTCTCCAGCTTGTTGGTCGTTTTGACCATTTTGCTTAATAATCACAAATAACCGCCTGGTAATCGGGTATTCACCACTTTGAAAAGCGGCTGCATTTATTTGATTACGCTGTTGCGGACATTGTTCAAGGGCAACGAAAGGCTGCTGATAAGGGGGAATCAGTTGATTTGATTTACGACGTCCTAGTGGCAAGGGTTTAACACCACATTGCCCAACTACTTCTGGGGCAGATGCATAGTAAATGCCGCCTCGATTTTTAGCTAGTTCTTGTAAAGCTTGAGTTGTTGTGGAGATGAATTGCACGTTCTCGGCAAATTTTTCACCACCCAAGACATTCTCTTCAAAAAATTCGATGGTGCCTCCCTCAGACAGACGCCGAGAGTAGGGTAAAATTGCTAATTCTGGACCTCCTACCTGTCTCCAGTTGGTAATTTTGCCAGTGTAAATGTCTTTTAGCTGGGCGAGGGTTAAACCAGGAATATTAAGATTGGGATTAACTGCGATCGCAATACCATCTATCGCTACCGGGATTTCTTTCACGCTAAAGCCCCGCTGTTGCGCTTGCTGGTATTCCTCATCTTTAATTGGGCGAGATGACTGAGAAAAAGCTAATTGGTTACTCAACAGCATCTTAATCCCAGTTTTAGAACCCGGGGCACCTGTGGTGGGATCAGTGTAGCGTAGTCGAAATTGAGGCGCTGTAGTTTGAATTAGTGAGTCAACTTCTCTGCGGATGGGTGCCCAAGTGGTACTACCTCCATAGCTAAATAATCCAGAGGGAACGTTTGACACTTGAGCAAAAGTGTCGCCTTTTGATACCGCCTGCGAGGATGGATTCTTAATAAAATTGCTGACCATACCATTGTTAGCCAACCACCAAAACACACCCCCCACCAATCCGAGTGTGATCGTTAAAGCTAAAACTAAAACTGCTGTTTCATTAGCTTGATGTTTTTGGGACATAATATTTTTTTTAATTGTCCATAAGCGCAATGTGACATTTTGCTGATGGTTATAGGTTAACGATTGGTTAATTTTTAATTTTTTGTTGCTGATTGTGGTACTCGGACAAAATCATAGCCAGAACGAGAACGAGTACCGGGAGCAATTTTTACAAGTTGAACTGGAGCATTGCGATCGCCTGATCGTAAAAACCGAATTGCCCCAGAAGCACCTGTTGCAAAAAAGTTAGATGAGGTAAGTGCTTGTTGTACCCCCGGACGCGTAGGATTAATTTCTAACGCGGCAATCAACGCTTTTGTAGCGTCGTATGATAGAGCAGTTCGCCAATTCACATCAGCACCCCACAATTGCCGAGACTTTTGAGGAAAGTCTGAAGAAAAATTGCCATCAATATGCCAGGGAACTGCTACTACCATTCCTACAGCTTTTTCACGCCCAAGTTCTAAAGTTTTCAGCGTGTAAACATCATCTCCCCCCAGCAAAGCTAACCGTTTATCGTTAACGTTAACTACTTGCAATGCTTTATCAAGAGTCTCAGTGTTAGAAGCTAACATCAACACTTCTGCGCCTTGCTTAGTTGCTTGTTCTACACTTCTAACCGCACTAAAATTTGCTTGGGACAAGTCAAATTCATTCGATACTTGTCCACCTTCTAAAGACACAGATGAAACAAATTCGGACTTGAGAGACTGGCTGTAGTTACTCCCAGAATTGAAAAAAACCGCTGCATTTTTTTTCTGCAACTTGTTCACCATGTAGTTGGCTAGACTTCTAGCTGCGATAAAATCGCTGGGAACCGTGCGAAAAACATAAGGGCTTAAGTTGGAAATCTTAACTGAGGTACTGGTGGGAGTGATAGCTACAAGTTTTCCGGAAGTATAGACAGTGTTTGCGGCTATAGTTGCATCGCTGGTATTAGGACCAATTACACCTAATATTTCGGAATTTTTGACTAACGTTGTGGCGATTCGCTTGGATATTTCCGGATTATCATCATCGTTGGCAATTCCTACCTTCAAAAATACTTTCTTGATGCCTCCAGAGGCATTTATTTCATTTTGAGCTTGAGCTATACCACGTAAAATTTCTAAAGAAGTATTTGCATCGTTACCAATGGGCAAAGAGGTAACTATGGTGTAGCTTTTTGCAGAGCGAATTCGGGCATTATTAAGAAATATCAACGCCTCTGGATCGTTAGGTTTTTGTTTTATAGCTGCTGTTAAATTGGCGATCGCTTTCTCATACTTCCCCGCAGCGATCGCTTCTATGCCTTCTTTTTTAGCTGAAGCTATTTCTCCTGTAATTAAACTTTTTTCACCAAAACTAATCCGGTCTTTAATTGATTCTTGATTATTTGTTTGCCCGGAAATAGGATTAAGTTGATTTGTCGATGGTATAACATTATCTTTAAATAGCCACAAACCACCGCCTGCTACTCCCAATGTAATTAATAAAGATAAAACAAGAACAATAGTTTCGTTCTTTTGAGACATATTTTTTTAACTAATTAAGTGTATTTAAAATATCAAAGATAATAATTTATATATCAGACGAAATAGTGCTGTGAGGGCAATGGCTATTAACCCGGCTGCAAGTGCTAAAATTGCGACTTGCTGAGAACTTAGAGGAGCATGTAAAAAGGGTAGAAAATAGGTAGCTAAAAAACTAATTCCGCCAATAATTAACAAATCAAGTTTTTCAATCCATCGCCGTGTTTGGGCAAAAATCAGTAACCCTAAAATCACGGCGGAAACAGCTAAAGTGATTATTGGTGATTTTATTACACTTAAAAGAGCGATCGCTATCAATGCACCCTCAAACCCACTAAACGCTGCACCACTTAACAACTCGATTGTCGAAAATGCTGGTTTTGCTGGTGGTGGGACGATAGGTGCTTGTGGTAGCTGTGTTTGTGACGATGACTTTGCTACAGATGCTTTAGGGGGATGCAGTAGTGTTGGGGGTATAGAAATTGAATCTAGCGCTGAAATAACCTCTTGAGCCGACTGAAAGCGTTGATTGGCAGCTGGCAATAGCATTCGGTCTAAAATATCAGCAACGCCTGAATTGATAGATACAAGCGATCGCCATTTCCACTGGTTGCTATAACCATCAAATAGCTGAGTTGCTTCCTTCTTTGTCAGTAAGGTCAGAATTGTTACAGCTAAAGCATATAAATCTGTAGATGGATATACTTGACCCCCAGACATTTGCTCAGGAGGTGCAAATCCCATAGAATATATTCCGGTAGAAGAACCACCAAACCCAGATAAAGCATTTGTTACTAGCTTAACTGCGCCAAAATCGAGCAAATATAATTTGCCGACGCGATCGCGCATAATGTTAGAGGGTTTGATGTCCCTGTGGATAATGCCTTCATTATGGACAAACTTTAGCACCTTGAGAATTTCTCGCAGCACTTCTAAGGCTTCTTCTTGAGTGAATTTACCTCTTTGAGCTAATTCTTCCTCTAAATTTTGTCCATCAATATATTCTTGTACCAGATAAAAGAATTGCTCTTGCTGTTCTGCTTGCCAGCTTTTAACTGTTATTTCAAAATAAGCAAATAAGTCAGGAATTTGCTCATTTTGGTTGCCTATTTGCGCTAAAACATCTGCTTCTCGTTCAAACAACTGTTGCGCCAGTTGCAGTTGAGTTGAAGTTAAATTGCCCGCAGGTTGGAATTGCTTTACTACACATTGGCGCATTCCGGGAATTCGGCGATCGCGTGCCAAAAAAGCGGCTCCAAACCCCCCTCTACCCAGCAACTTTAGTGGGACATATCGTCCATCTAGTAACAGTGGCATCCCACAAGTAGTGCAGTATTTTTGCTGTACTGTTTTCAAAGTTATATTATCGTCTAAATCCGTAAAATAATTTTGTGGGCGAGGGCAGCGTGGACGAGTGCAGTAAACTTCCATTTTTTTGGTTTGTTGTCCGAGGTCCAAGACAATAGTCCAAAGTCAAAAGTCAAAAGTTTTTTATTAGTGAATATTGATTTTTTAAGTTTAATTGCGGACGAATAGTTGATCGAGCGCAAAAATCGCCTTTACAGTCTCGTCCACAAATCTTTTAACCAATAGCCCCGCTTGCCTTTGGGACGCGAACACATCTTAAAGAGCGTATTTTACTGTTGACCATTGACTGTTGAACGCTCATGCGCTCAAGGAGGGCATTGCCTTCCTATGCAAGTGGCACAAGCTTGACTTTTGACTCTTGACAAAATCTTAGCTTTAATCAGAATTTGGCATCGCTACATCCAATGTACTTACGACTAGGTTTTTTGGTGATGATTTTAACACATCTTGATTCCATCCAGGGGTAGCGAACTGAGGCAAAATTTCTCGGCTAAAAGCTTCTGCCGCCTTTGATCTATACCTATTGGGATTAAAAATTAGCCACAATGTCCGCTTGACAACAACGCCTTCAATTGGGGCACGGTGTAGCACACCCATTTGTAATTCTTTAGCGATCGCACTAGTAGAAACAAAGGCAGCCCCCAAGCCAGATTGCACGGCATTTTTAATTGCTTCTATGGAATTGAGTTCCATTTCAAATTTAAAACGCCTTGCATCAATATCGCAGCGTGCTAGCACTTGGTCGATTACCTTGCGAATAGTAGATTGAGAATCGAGAGCAATGAATTGTAATTTATACAGGTCTTCTTTTTGAATTGTTTCTAGTTTGGCAAAAGGATGAAAAACAGGTAAAATCAGCGCTAGCTCATCCTCGGCGTAAGGAAGTATTTCCAAAGATTCTGCCAGTTCGCCCGGAATCTCGCCGCCGATGATTGCCAGATCTACCTGTCCGTTAGCGACACTCCAGGCTGTCCGACGGGTAGAGTGGACATGCAATTGCACCGCCACATCTGAATATTTTTGTCGAAACATGCCAATCATTTTCGGCAACAGATAAGTGCCAGTAGTTTGAGAAGCACCGACAATTAAAGTTCCGCCTTGGAGATTTTGTAAATCTTCAATAGCGCGGCAAGTTTCCTGACATAGGGTGAGAATTTTTTCACCGTAACTCAGGAGTAAGTGCCCCGCTTCCGTTAATTGTGCGCGACGTCCTCCACGGTCGAATAAAGGTACATCTAGTTGCCGTTCTAGGTTTTGAACTTGTAAACTCACAGCGGGCTGAGAGACGTAGAGGCTATCAGCGGCACGCTTAAAGCTTCCTTCTACGGCGATCGCTTTGAGAATACGCAATTGATCTAAAGTGAAAGGAAGGTCAGACATAAGGCTAAACCCACAAAACGCATGAGCATGAGCAGCTATGTAGCAAAAAACTAGCACTTCGCCATTTAGATGGCGAAGATTGCAATTTATTGCATCTTAAACTTGGAGCGTTAATCGAAAAAGACAGTAGCACAACATCTTGACGAAAGTCCCCTTTTGAATACTTTGTGGTATTGGTTGTACTTAATGGGCGTTTTCTTTAAATTACTTCACCTGTGTATATGATGTTGAGCACTTGGTTAACCAACAGTCATTTTGTCATGCTGGGGTTACAACTAGTTTTTGTGATCGCCCACAGTGGAGGAGCAGCCTTGCGTCCGTGGGCAGAAAAACAAATTGGACCAAGGCTCTATCGGGTCTTCTTCGCGTTACTCAGCCTGCCTTTAGCCGTAATCTTAATCGTTTACTTTATTAACCATCGTTATGATGGCTGGCAACTTTGGCAAGTCCAAGGCTTGCCGGGAGTAAAGGCAGTAGTTTGGGTGCTTTCAGCGATTTCGTTTTTCTTTTTGTATCCGGCTACATTCAATCTACTAGAAATTGCTGCCATTCAAAAGCCCTCTGTCCACCTCTACGAAACGGGCATTATTCGGGTAAGCCGTCATCCGCAGATGGTCGGGCAGATAATTTGGTGTGTTGCTCATACCCTCTGGCTCGGTACGAGCTTTACTCTTGTTACCTCGGTGGGGTTAGTGCTGCATCACTTATTTGGAGTTTGGCATGGCGATCGCCGTTTAGCATCGCGTTACGGCGAAGCCTTTGAAATGGTCAAACAGCGCACTTCAATTATTCCTTTTTTAGCTGTTGTTGATCGTCGTCAATCTCTTAAATGGCAAGAATTTCTTCGCCCCGCTTACCTAGGAGTCGCTATTTTTATCGGTCTACTTTGGTGGTCACACCCCCTGTTGATTCAGTCAAGTAGTAAGGTACAATGGTTATTTTAGGTAGACCCCAATAGCAATAGCCAGCAATTGAAAGTAAACAGATGAAGATTTCGTCTTCTCAATTGCTACCCAATTCCCTATAGGATTGGTTAAAACAGCTGTCAGTGGGGGACGCTATCGTCGAAAACGAGATTTAAGATTGGTAATTGCCAGTCAATTACCAAAGTAGAAACTAGATGATAAAACAGTTTAAAATCTCTCCCCAGAGGCAGTCAGGAGTTGAAAATCTAAAAAAGCCACCGTGAGAGCTTCGCGCTGGCTTTTTTATCAGCGCCACAATAAACGCGCTTGTTTTTCGCATAATTATTTGTGCCCTGGAACAGTCTATTTACAGAACTGTATTGAAGCGTCAAATCCTTCTGTCGATGGCTAGTTTGATATAAAAACCCTGTAATTGTAGAGGCATCATGGTGTTGTTGGTCAGTGAGCGGACATTTAATCAAGAAGTTTTAGAATCTCCAATTCCTGTTTTAGTGAATTTTGAAGCGCCTTGGTGCGGCTTATGTCGTGTAATCCAGCCGCTTTTGTTGCAGTTTAAAACTCAATGTGGCGAAGAAATAAAATTGGTTGGAGTTAACGCCGACCAAAATTTTAAACTTTCTACCACTTATCGACTAAAATCACTGCCAACTTTACTGTTGATAGAAAATGGCATTGTCCGGGAACGTCTAGACTGTTTTCGTGGACGAGAGGATTTACGCCAAGCTCTAGAAGAAATTAAAGTCAACTATACTAATCGCCCTAAAACCTACAGCACCTCAAAAACAGCCGACTTAGGATGTCGGACGGCATAAAAACTAGTCCGTAGTTCCTAGTCCCCAGCCCCCAAATCTAAAACCATGCTTAATTACCTCACCTAACAACCGTCGGGTGGGGTATTTTATGCTAAAAGGTGTGTGTCACAATTATTAACAGTTGCGACGTGGACAGTTGCCTGCGGGCAGGACTGTCCTCAGTAGACCTCTTAAGAGGTGAGGAAAGGGGTTCATGTTAAAGGGGAAAGAAAAACAAACCTTTTCCCTTTAGCCTTTAGCCTTTACCCTCACTTCACCAAAGAAGTCTAGTTAGTGAAGAATTATAAATGTAGGCGTCAGTGATGGAAGTAATCTATCAGTATGCCTGGCTGATTCCGGTATTACCTCTTTTAGGGGCAATGCTGGTCGGTCTAGGGTTAATCTCGATGAATCAGGTGACAAACCGCCTGCGAAAGCTAAACGCAGTCTTTATTATTTCCCTGGTGGGAGTAGCAATGGGGCTGTCGTTTGCCTTGCTTTGGAGTCAAATTCAAGGACACCCGCCTTATATCCGCACCATAGAATGGGCGGCGGCAGGCAACTTTCACCTGAACATGGGCTACACTATTGACCATTTAACAGCCCTGATGCTGGTGATTGTGACAACGGTAGCCTTCTTGGTCATGGTGTACACCGATGGCTACATGGCTCATGACCCAGGATATGTAAGGTTTTACGCTTATCTCAGCTTGTTTGGCTCTTCAATGCTGGGTTTGGTGGTCAGCCCCAACTTAGTACAGATTTATATATTCTGGGAGCTAGTTGGGATGTGTTCTTACTTGCTGGTCGGGTTTTGGTACGATCGCAAGTCAGCAGCAGATGCAGCACAAAAAGCATTTGTCACCAACCGCGTAGGTGACTTTGGTTTGCTGTTGGGTATTTTAGGGCTTTACTGGGCGACAGGAAGCTTTGATTTTCAGGTGATGGGCGATCGCCTTACACAACTTGTGCAATCAGGTTCCATAAGCAATGCCCTCGCCATTCTGTTTGCGATTTTAGTATTTCTGGGTCCGGTAGCCAAATCAGCGCAATTCCCTCTGCATGTGTGGCTACCAGATGCGATGGAAGGTCCCACCCCCATTTCTGCCTTAATTCACGCGGCAACAATGGTAGCGGCGGGTGTTTTCCTCATCGCTCGGATGTACCCAGTCTTTGAACACGTCCCAGCGGCAATGAATGTAATTGCCTACACTGGGGCATTGACCGCGTTTTTAGGGGCGACGATAGCCATTACCCAAAACGACATCAAAAAGGGTTTGGCTTACTCCACCATCTCCCAACTCGGTTACATGGTGATGGCGATGGGAGTAGGCGCTTACTCTGCTGGACTTTTTCACCTAATGACTCACGCCTACTTCAAGGCGATGCTGTTCTTAGGTTCTGGTTCAGTAATTCACGGGATGGAAGGCGTCGTTGGGCACGATCCGGTTTTAGCGCAGGATATGCGCTTGATGGGAGGACTGCGAAAGTATATGCCAGTAACCGCGAGTACCTTCTTTATCGGTTGCTTGGCAATTTCCGGTATCCCGCCTTTTGCAGGTTTCTGGTCAAAAGATGAAATTTTGGGAGAAGCTTTTCAAGCTAGCCCATTTCTCTGGTTTGTCGGTTGGTTAACTGCTGGCATTACTGCTTTTTACATGTTTAGAATGTATTTCTCCACATTTGAAGGCAGTTTCCGGGGCAATGACCAGAAAATTAAGCAGAAACTCAAGAAAGCAGCCACAATCGTCTTGGAATTAGAGACAGAAGAAGCAGCCGCACCTGCTTTTGGTCCTGGGGCGATGAAGCATGGCGAATTACAAGCACATGACTCTCATGGGCATCATAGTGATTCTCCTCATGAATCGCCGTGGACAATGACTTTGCCTTTGGTAGTGCTGGCGATTCCTTCAATGTTGATTGGTTTGGTGGGGACACCTTACGCCAACTACTTTGAAGAATTTATCTTTCCTCCCAGCGAAACCCTCGCAGAAGTAATGGAAAAAACCGCCGAGTTCAACCCGACGGAATTTTACATTATGGCGGGAAATTCAGTAGGAATCGCTTTGATCGGGATTACATTGGCTTCCCTGATGTATCTGTGGCGCAAGATTGATCCTAGTGCAATCGCCGAAAAAATCAAACCCCTTTACGAACTATCACTTAACAAGTGGTACTTTGATGATATTTACCATCGTGTCTTTGTCCTCGGCTTGCGTCGCCTAGCCAGACAAGTGATGGAAGTTGACTTCCGTGTAGTCGATGGTGCTGTTAACCTCACAGGCTTTTTCACCTTGGTTAGTGGTGAAGGTTTGAAATACCTAGAAAACGGTCGGGTGCAATTCTATGCCTTGATCGTCTTTGGGGCTGTTTTGGGCTTAGTGATTGTTTTTGGTGTTACCTGATTTTAATAGGGGTGGACGAATGTCCGCCCCTACCTCTTAACTATCCACTAATTGGGAGATTGGCTAATTTATGATCGCGTAAATTTTTTGCTAAGGATGCTGGGTCAAGACCATTATCTTGATAAGCTTGCATAGCACGTTTTCTCCATTCCAAGTTAGCTTCACCAGGAAAACTACGTTTTAGCTCACGTACTACAGTAATTGCTTTTTCAGCCCAGGTTTGAAAATCCTGCTGATTCCAATAACACAAATCTTGTGTATGAGGCTTTGCACCATTCGTAATACTTTTACAAGGTGTAACCACAACAGGTATGATTTCTGAATCTTGGCGAAGTGATGAAATATTCTGTTTAATCCAGTTAGGGTGTGAAGTTGCTTGTCTAACTTTGCCTGCTCCTAGTGAATTTCCATGATTATTAGTTGAATGGTCTTCAAATACAATACAAAAGTCATCATAAGCAATCCACCAGGGATCTGGGTCAGCATCTCCGTTTGAATTTCCAGCTTGATAACCCAATAAACGCCCTAATCTTTCATGACCATTTTCAAAGGCTTTGGAGTCTTCGTTAGTATCTTTCACTCTTTGGAGATTCACAAGAATTGCTTTTACCTCTGCTTCAAACTTTTTATCATTGAAATTGCCATATAGTGACAATTGTGATTCTAGTCCTTCAATTACAGAAGTCAGTCTTAATTTATCAGCTTGATTTTCTTGATTTTCTTCTAAATTCAACTTAGAGAGTTGATAGAGCCAACTAACTCCTTCAGTAGTAGAAGCAGCACGCTTAAACAATTCACGGGCTACTCCCTCCATAGAAGCAATACCACGTTTTGCTGCTATCCAGGCTGCACTTCCAGCAAGGTAGTACCAAAAGGCTCTATATCCTTTAACATCATCTCCACTAAGCGAACTTAATACAGAATGACATTCTTCAACTGCCTTTTCAAAATTGCCGCTCCAAAGTGCCTCTTGATATCTAACTTCATGAGCAACAGATGCCTGTAATTTATCTATGCCTGGAAGTTTAAATTGTTCTAATTTATCTCTCGAATCTATAATATCTTTCTCTGCTTCATTCCATTCTTCTTTATGTGTTAGAAAAATTTGCAAATTTTCAATAAATTCGGATGATTCAATGCATCTTCAATCTCCTCTAAACTCACATCTGCCTGATCCGATTTCGCATAAATGAGTAGAAGTAAGACACATTCAGGTGAGACAACCTGATAAATCAACCGATATCCACCACTTTTGCCCGTCGGGATATCACTGTTTTTTGCTCTAACTTTAAAAACAGTCAAGTCTATCCTAGAAATTTGATCGCCGATAAAATTCCCAGCCTGTAGCTGATCAATAATGGGTTGAATGTCAATTTGAATTTGGCGATAACGTTTACTCAGAGCTTTGACACGGCGTTTGAAGGGAGGTGTAAAGCGAACTTCTGCCATAAATCTAGGCTTCGATATCGTCCCAAAGCTCTGAAACTGGGAAAGTTTGTCCTGCTGCTGCTTGTCCGACGGATTCTTGCAGGTCGGCTAGTATTTGTGCTTTAGGCTCTTGTTCATCAATCCAAGCTAAACCACTAACATTATCAGAATTTATGGAACTGATAAGCTGTTGCCAAAGTTCTACAGGGACGAGTACATCTGTTGTTTCTCCATCTGCGTTGGTGACATAACGAATCTGATTTTCAATTTGTGCAATTATCATAGGGTTAGTTCTCCTGTCATGCTTTTTTGCACCAAATCGCTTTTTTCAACAACCACCAAACAGCATCGTGTATTTTTAGCGATGGGTTGGGCTACGCGATCGCATCGCTAGAATTCTAGTTTAGCGGCTTTTTTCGGGTAAATTTTTGACTTGACTGGGAGTATCACAACCCACATTCCGCATCCCCAAGTGTCAAAAGAGACTCCCCAGAGAAAAAACGGGGGATTACCAATTTAATTAAATCAACCTAACGAGGAAGACTAAATCCCCAAAAAGCTGTTAGTTAATAACTAGTGACTTTTTGCCAAACATGATTTTGATAGCAGATTGATTGTGATGAATATAGCTAATTTCCCCTGGCTGACGACGATTATTCTGTTTCCGATAGCAGCTTCACTACTGATACCTCTAATTCCCGATAAAGACGGCAAAACAGTGCGCTGGTACGCCCTGATTGTCGGATTGATTGATTTCGCGCTGATAGTTTACGCTTTTTATACCCAGTACGACTTCGCCAATCCGGATTTGCAACTGGTGGAGAGTTACCCGTGGGTACCGCAACTCGATTTGAATTGGTCAGTAGGGGCAGATGGTTTGGCAATGCCCCTAATTATTTTGACTGGATTCATAACTACCCTGGCGATTTTAGCAGCTTGGCCCGTGACGCTCAAGCCCAGGCTATTTTACTTTCTGATTCTGGCGATGTATGGCGGTCAGATTGCCGTATTTGCCGTTCAGGATATGCTGCTGTTTTTCCTGGTGTGGGAACTTGAACTAGTACCGATTTACTTTTTGCTGTCCATATGGGGAGGTAAAAAGCGGCAATACGCAGCGACCAAGTTTATTTTATACACTGCTGGTGGGTCGCTGTTTATTTTGTTAGCTGCCTTAACGATGGGATTTTATGGCGATACGGTGACGTTCGATATGCGATCGCTTGCCTTAAAAGATTACGCACTAAATTTCCAACTTTTACTTTATGGCGGCTTTTTGATTGCCTACGCTGTCAAATTGCCGATTATTCCCTTGCACACCTGGCTACCAGATGCCCACGGTGAAGCTACAGCCCCCGTACACATGTTGCTGGCAGGTATTTTGCTGAAAATGGGCGGTTACGCCTTAATTCGCATGAATGCCCAAATGCTACCCGATGCCCACGCTTATTTTGCACCTGCGTTAGTGGTTTTGGGGGTAGTTAACATCATCTACGCTGCCTTAACATCCTTTGCCCAGCGCAACCTGAAGCGGAAAATTGCCTACTCCTCAATTTCTCACATGGGATTTGTGCTCATTGGTTTTGCCTCCTTCACCGATTTGGGATTAAGTGGGGCAGTTTTGCAAATGGTTTCCCACGGCTTAATTGGGGCAAGTTTGTTCTTCTTAGTAGGGGCAACTTATGACCGCACCCACACCCTGATGTTGGATGAAATGGGTGGTGTCGGCAAAAGGATGAAGAAGATTTTCGCCATGTTCACCACTTGTTCGATGGCATCTTTGGCATTGCCAGGAATGAGCGGTTTCGTGGCAGAATTAATGGTGTTTGTGGGCTTTGCCACCAGCGATGCTTATAGCTCTACCTTTAAAGTTATCGTGGTCTTCTTGATGGCAGTTGGAGTGATTTTAACTCCGATTTATCTGCTATCAATGCTGCGAGAAATTTTCTACGGAGAAGAAAACGAAGAATTAGTTTCTCACCAAGCTTTGATTGATGCTGAACCCCGCGAAGTGTTTATCATCGCTTGTTTGTTAATACCAATTATTGGGATTGGTTTGTATCCTAAGTTACTGACTCAGGTGTATGATTCAACAACTGTGCAGTTAACAGCAAGGTTACGCGATTCAGTGCCGACTTTGGTACAGCGTAAAGAAGCACCAACGCTGTCTTTGAGTGCGCCGGCAATTGGTAATTGAGTTGCAATTGATAGTTTAAATATTGCTTTGAGGGTGGGTTTTGAACCTGCCCTTTTTTGTTGTGCCATCGCCAAAATAAACGCCCAACAATACTTACTCATGGCGTATCTTGATCGCTCTTTTGATGAACGTGCAAAAAACTTTCGCGCTTTGTTTAGTGTAGTTGATAAGGCTATGTCATCCGGCAATAACGACCAGCTAGCCATAGCATTAAATTCAATCACAGAAATAGCCAAATCAAACCCATTCAAAGAGCTTGCAAATTTGGCTTCTGTCCGCGCTGCCCTTGACGACCCAGACCACGAATGGACATTTTGATTTCATAATCACCTAAAGGCGCAAAATTCTTCTTTATTTGCGCCTCTGGGACTTCGTGTGAAATAATTCTTTTTACTTCTTCACTAAAATATATGCCTGAGCATATTCTGGCAATTGCTGCACATGCTGCCCAAAATCTTTGTAATTCTTAAAAATACCTGCTAAAAAATCAAGTTGATGCAAATTCGGTAAAAACGCTCCACCAGTATCCGCTATAACTCCCATTTTTAGGGTTTTTTGCCCGCCTTTATTATACTCAAGTACAATAATTTTCCCTAAACCAATATTCAGCACATCGCCAGCAAAAGTCACCCCTGGTTTGATAGAAATTTTTGCATCTATTTTATATCCGTAACCTTTGATAGCATCAACCTCCCTAAAATACCAATAACGCTTTTGTGCTGTTGCGGCTAATCCTCGCACATAAGCTATTTCATTGTTTCTATCGACATTAAAATAGGTCTGGGAACCATCAGGAAAATTAACCAAAATTGTCCCTTCCATTAAAGCTTCTTCTAAGCCTTTTCGCGTTAGATAAGCCAAAGGTTCAACTTTTCCATACTCTCTACCACCTGGTTCGTAAATACCTGATAAAACATCCTGTTTTGTATATCTAGTGTAGAACTTATTAGCCGCTAAATCATCTTTTAAGCTGTATATTGGGATATTAAATGTAGAGGTTTTTTTACGTGATCCTGGATGAGTAAATACAGCATATTTTGTAATTCGCAGTCGTTCTTTCTGAGATTTCTGTGGGTTATAAGCCGACCATTTGATAACTCGGAAATTTGAGTTAATAAAATTAGGATTTTGTAAACGTGTAGTGCGACGATTGGCAATATCCTCTTGCAAGACGGCAATCATAAAATCCAAAGTCTTGAGGATATCTTCTACTGTAACTCCTTGAGCGCCAAGCAATCCTGTACGTTGAACATCTGGATCTAACGAACCATACTCTTGGAAATATTTTCTGGTGTTGGAGAGAGTTGCTAATAAGTCGGCTTGATTGAAATTAACTTTAGTGGTTGGTAGCTTTCCTGAACTAAAAACTTGACTGCTATTAACGCTAAATTTAGGTTTTTTTGCTTCATCAATAACAGAATATGCTTTTGATGCTTGTGCTAATTCTTGTTTAGATGAAGAAGTATTTCCCTTGCCTATATTTTCATTAAAATTATTTTCAATATTTGAAGCTAGGGAAATCTGCTGTTGAGTAAAGGCTAAATTCTCTGTAGCCGGATTTTGTTGAGCTAGCTGTTTACTTTTTGACTGAGTATATAGATAGTTAGTAGCCAAACTGGTAATTAATAAAACGGCAAAACCAACTGTCATACGGACTTTTTGATTGAATAGCATATTCATAACTTAGAATTCTTTTTGCTAACTAATTACACTTTCTCAATGTTTGGACAACATTTTTTTCATCAAAGTTTCATATAAGTTAATTAAAGTTTTAAATTATTTATCTTGATGAAAGGGTGATTATTGATTTTATCTGGGAAATATATGTAGAAGGCGATTTAGCCAATCAATAAGTTTACAAAATCCTGAATGCGAGAATATGAAAGTTAAATTAGGATTTGGAGCAATCCCAAAACCACAATATGTCTTCGTCAGTAGAGAATCCGATTACTGTTGGTATATGCTTTCCGAAGATGACAAAAAGATTGCAATTTATGACAAAGCCTTGACTGGGGTGATTACAGGGTTAGAAGTTGATAAAAGGGTGGGAACTTCTTTCAAACAAACTTTCAAAACTGACTTGTTTATTTTGGCAGACAAACCATATATTATCAGATCGGGAAGTGATTCTTACTTCTCTAAAAGTTTGTTGTTAGGTTTAGATATCTTGACTTTTGAAGAAGTTAGCCAATCGCTTACCATTACCGTCAGACCGGGAGATAAAAAAGTAGTATTTTGTGAAATTTACAATCCAGTAAGTTATAAGTCTATAGGTGTTAGTTGGGATGGACATAAAGAACTTAACTGGCAAGCTTTAGGGCAAAAAGTCTGTAAAAAAGTTAACCAAAGTAATCATTATCTTCACGGACATGTAAAAATTCCGGGGAGTGTGACAACGGCAAAGTTGCATGACAGTTTGATAGCTCAAACCGAAACATATTTAGCACAATTAAATTGGACGCAGGAAGTAGGACGGCAATTTTTGGATCAAAGGTATGGTAAGCGATCGCGTACTCAATTAACAGATGCAGAACTTCTAGATTTCATTGATTACCTCAAGCTGCAACCAAGGGTGTAAGTGGGACAGGGCGATATGGGGAGAGGGGGGACAAGGGGACAAGGAAGAACATTCCTGTTTATACCCCTGCTGCCTGCCCCCTGTCCCCCTGTCTGCCTGTCTGATTAGCGAACACGACAGAACTTGCGCTCATTATCATTTTCAGGATATTGCCAAGAATAAGCAAAATGGCTTACACCTTTAAGTTGTGGGGCTAATTGGCGCAGTCCTTGCATTTGCACTTCTAATGACGGACGATTACTAATCGATTCACCCCACTTGCCGGCTAAAGCGGGAATCACCTGCGTTCCTGGTTTTGCCATACTCAAAACCCGTTGTGCTTGAGACACAATACAAGCACTATCAGCGCAGTTAGCATACAACATCGGATGCCATTCTAGGTTACTAGGAAATCTATCCCAAGGTTGCAAGCGAGAATCATAACCTTGTCCTAGTGATTGATTTCCTTCAGGGAAAAACACTACCCCTGCGGGAATACCTAGCTGCTGTGCGGGATAACTAGCTAAAGTGACAAAATCTAGGATACCTTGCATGGCATGGGCAACTGCAAGCTGCCACAATTCAACTTGCATCAGCGGTTGCCTTTCAGTTGCAGTCATCAGCGATTTTTCTGCGGTTACTTCCGGGGGAGTGCGACCTTGCCAAAGTGGTTCAGCTTCAGTAGGATACACTTTATCGACATCAGCGATATCTCCGGCTGTGACATATCCTTTCCTCAAAAAGCGCCGAATCAAGTCCAGCCCTTTAGAATTCTGTGCGCGTTGAAATAAAGCTTGTTGAGTGGCTTCTGTAAATAGCCATAAATCTGTGACTTTAGTAGCGATAGAATCACTTCCCGCTTGTCGCGGATAGCGTATATAGTCAAACAATACTCCATCTGGGCGACGACGTATCACTTCTTGTTGCAGTTGGTAGTAGTCGCGTTTGGCTTGCAAGTTGTAGGGGTCAATAAACACTTGACTACCGTTGTCTACAACATATAAGCTAGTTTGACCTTTGCCATTGCGAGCGATCGCTTGTTGCCTATCTTGACGCTGGGCATAAGTATAACCAAAATTGGTTGTAAACATCCAAGCGTAAACCTTCAAACCGCGTTCCCGTCCTTTTTGAATTGCTTGGGCTAACAAATCAACTTTTTCTGACCCAGGTGTGCGGATCACAGAGGGCCAAACTGTCGGGTTAGATCCTGATGGCAATAGCACTTGCCCATCGTAAAACGCTTCTAAAAAAACTTGGTTATAGCCCCGGCTAACAATTCGATCCATAATTTCATCGATTGCTCCCGGTTGAATGTCACAAGGATACAAGCGCAACCAAATTGCTTGTGTTTGTGGCCAAGTGCGACTGCGGCATTCTCGCAAAGCATCTGCATGTTTTTGCAACAACTGCCGATACTTGCTTTGGGCATCTTGATTGCCTTTTTGCGCTGAGGTGCGTAAATTTTCTTTTTCTTGTGTTGCCGTTGCTGATAACTGGCAATACTCGTTTACTTGCGCTTGTGCTGGTTGACTGACAAGTACTGAGGGAACCAGCAGACTGCTGCTGAACATAACAGCGAACAGGCGACGCCAAAATAATATTGGTTTTGCATTTAACGGACGGTTAGACATACCTGACTGGGGACTAGGGACTAGATAAGAAACATTTTTATGAGAACTCGTGTAAGTAGTTCGCGCAGTGCTACTCATCGAAGGGCAAACAATTATCAACCCCAACTGAGATTGCTTGGGGCGGTATGTATCTGAATTTTATGGTTAATTTATACCGGGTTTTAAAGCCTACGTTTTAAAGACTCTCTAAGCCATATTTCTGTTGCCGCATTTTGTATTTAAGTTAATTTACAATAATTTTTGCCGCGTTTATATAAGTCCATAGTTGGTTTTTTTGCCAATAAAAATTCCGTGATATCCACACGTATTTATAGCACTAAGTCTATTTAAAATTTCAATATTTACCATAAAGTAACAATGCAGTCAAGAGCCAAAAGTAGAACACTCAGAAAAATGGTTTTCACCGTAATCAAGTGTTCGTTCAAAAGTCAAAATTTTCAATTTTTTTACTTTTGACTCTCAACTGGTAAAAGCAGCAGATAGTTAACCGCCACGTTTTAATGCCGCCTCTACCTGTTGAAATTCAAGGTTTAGGCGTTTTTTCAACTTTTCTGGCACAGGACGATTTGGGTATGAACTGTAGTGTCCGGCTAGAGAATTTAGAGCTGTTCGCATAGTTGTAAAGGAATTCAAACTAGAAACAGAGTTAACCCGCTGATAGCGAGCCGAAAAGTCATTAATTTTTTGACGCGCTTCTGCTTGAATTGCTGCTTTATCTGGCGCATCGTTGGGAAGCTCTAACACAGTTTTCATGATATTGACTACAGCCAAAGTGTCTTGGCTATAATTTCCTGTCAAACTATCCGGACTTCCACAGCCCATCAAGCCGATCGCTAAAACCAAAACCAGGGCAAGCAGACGTGACCAATAGCGCTTCATAAGTCAAAGAGTGAAATAACGCATAAATCAACGTCCATCCTATCCTGTATTGGTATCGTGGGGATCATAGGAAGGATGAAGTATGTTCGCATAGCGTCTCCAAAGGAGAAGGCTAAAGGATGAAGTAAGCCAACCTTTTATACTTCATACTTTATGATACAGGGTATCCCTTTGTTGGTAAGGTCTTCCTAAAGAAGTAACGGCAGCTTGCAAGGTATCAACTTCCATACAGGTACCACCCACAGCACCTGCCATTGTAGTAATATGTTCTTCCATTAATGTGCCGCCGATATCGTTGCAACCTGAAACTAAAGCTTCCATCGCACCCGCTAGCCCCAGTTTTACCCAGCTTGGTTGATGGTTAGGAATCCAATTTCCTAAGTAAATCCGCGCTACAGCGGTAAGCAGCAGTGCATCAGCTAAAACTGGTTGATCGCGTCCGACACGGCGGCGTAGAGGTTTGGGCGCTTCTTGTCCGACAAAGGGTAGTAAAATAAATTCAGTAATGCTAGCTGGGTAGCCTTGGTTGATGGCGGTTTTTTGAAGTTCGCGCAATTTTTCTAAATGCTCTATTTGCTGTTCTGGCGTTTCAATATGCCCTGACAGCATGGTACAAGTGGTAGGCAAACCTAATTTGTGCGCTGTACTGACAATTTCTAGCCAAGTAGCTGTGTCAATCTTTTCTGGACACAATATCCGTCGCACATCATCATTCAAGACTTCGGCTGCTGTTCCTGGCATTGAACCAACACCAGCATCTCGGAAAGCAGCAATTACATCAACATACTTCAGTCCGTCTTCCCTCGCAATAAATTGCACTTCCTGGGGAGAGAAAGCATGTAGATGCAAATGAGGAAATTCTTGCTTAATCGTTTCTACTAGTTTGAGGTAATAAGGCAAAGACTTGCCATTCACCTTTGCTTGTAGGTTTAATCCCCCTTGTATACAAATTTCCGTTGCACCTCGACGCACCCCATCTGTCAATTTTGGCAAAATTTGCGCCCAATCTAACCAATAAGCACCCGCTTCACCATCATCCCGCCGGAAAGCGCAAAAACTACAGTGCTGTTCACAGATATTAGTAAAGTTAATATTGCGATTAATTATGTAGGTGACAGTATCGCCAGCTTGAACATAGCGGAGTTTATCAGCTGTAGAGCGGATAGAGGCGATCGCGTTTGAGTCTTTTTGTTTTAACAATAGTACTCCTTCTTCAAAAGACAAATCGTACCCCCTGACGGCACGCTCAAGAATAGCATCAATAGTTATAGTAGTCACAGTAATTTAATAAACACAGCACATCTTTTATTGTGGCAGGCATTGACACTCGCCGACCTCTAACTACGGGCATTTTCGCCTCACCTTAGTTAAAACCTAGTTAAGATATTTTTCGGTTTGATTAATAAAATTTTCATTAATAATATACAACTGTATTTAATCTCTTTCTTTTAATACTTAAATCTGATGCTTATAACTATTTGACGCAGACGTTACAAAATTATTGAGTATTTGGCTAATGGTGGATTTGGCGAGACTTATAAGGCAGACTATTTAGAGCCTTTAAACTCTTTATGTGTAGTTAAAAGCCTTCAACTGCAACTCGAACAATGGGCTTTTTTAGAGGTTGGAAGAAAATTATTTCCTCGTGAGGCTGAAACGCTTCATCGCTTGGGTGAAAAACACGATCAAATACCTCTAAAATAAAGCATATTTGGCAGTAGCTAGCCTTCATTTGGTAAGCATGGGTATAAGTAGCTAGAGTTTTATAAGGCGTTTCTTGTTTTGTGATGCTCAGTTGTTAGCATTAATTATCCTACCTGGTATACTTGGTAGAGCTTATGAGCCGATTTAGTTGAAGCAGGTTTTAAAGTTCAACATTATTTGTCTTGCAGAATTGCTGTTGAAGGTGTTGAGGTGTGAATTTGATGTTCAATTTCCTCATGCATAACCGTTACATCGCCAACCTGATTGCGATCGCTTTTACAACTGTCTGGAACTTCTGGGTTAACTTAGAATTTACCTGGGGCTTGACGCAAGTAAAATAACGCCAATGGGAACTGGGTACTGGGATAAATAGCAAGGGGATGGGGAATCCTCTGTTATTAGATTATACATTTGAAGCAATTCGTTGTTAGATATAAACTTGGGATTTTAGATTGAACACAAATCTCAAACCGGAAGTCTATATCTACAAATTGACTGTTTGCTACCACCAAAATGAAATTTTCCCTTTATAAACGCTGGTTTCACCCCTTGCTGCTTTTGATGTGGTTAATCATCGGTATTGCCTTACGCCTAACCAATTTAACTGCAAAGCCTCCTTGGACTGATGAATTTTCTACCCTGGTGTTTAGCTTAGGGAATAGTTTTTTGCCAGTACCTTTAGATCAAGCGATCGCTCCTGATGTCCTGTTGCAACCACTACAACCACAAGCGGGTGCTAGCATGAACGACGTATGGGCACACTTAAGCACTGAAAGTAACCACCCACCACTTTACTTTGTGCTAGCTCACTGGTGGATGCGGTTATTTCCTACACAAAATGGTTTAGTGTCGTTGTGGGGAGCGCGATCGCTTTCGGCTGTTTTCGGTGCATTATCCATCCCAGCTATCTATGCCTTAAGTTGGTTGACTTTTCGCTCCCGCTTGGTTGCTCATATAGCAGCAGCGATAATGGCAGTATCACCCTACGGCATTTTTCTAGCACAAGAAGCGCGTCACTACACTTTAGCAATCTTGTGGGTAATTGCTTCCTTAGCCTGTTTGGTAATTGCCACACGTCATATCCAAAACCGCACCCAACTACCGATCTCAATAGCACTTTCCTGGGTGGTAGTTAACGCTTTGGGTATTGCGACTCATTACTTCTTCAGCCTTACCCTCTGCACTGAAGCCGTAGTTTTGATTTTTCTGGCTTGGCAACAGTGGAGCAAGGGGGGCAAGGGACAAGGGGACAAGGGGACAAGGGGGACAAGGGGACAAGGGGGACAAGGAGACAATGAGAATAATTCTTTCCCCCCCTCTCCCCCACTCCCCATCCCCCCCTCTCCCCCACTCCTCCACTCCCCCTGGTGGCGCATCTATGCTGTTGCTGCTGGCACTTTTGTCGCGGGTGTAGTTTGGTTGCCAGTATTTTTACAGAATAGCTATGGTGATAAATTAACTGATTGGATTCAAACTCCGCGTGTGGGATTTGCTTGGGTCAGCCCACTTTTTCAAGCTTTTGCTGCTTGGGTGACAATGCAGTTTTTGCTACCAGTTGAATCACCACAATTATGGATTGTGCTTGTTTCTGGGCTAGTGATGCTGATTTATTTTATTTGGCTATTACCAATTTTGTTTCGTGGTTTGAAGGTTCAGCTAAAGCAACCAGAAACTCGTTTGATGACTCAGGTGTTTGTTGTTCTGGTTGTAAGTGCGATCGCTTTATTTTTTATCTTCACCTATTTTCTCGGTATTGACTTAACACGCGGCGCCCGCTATAACTTTGTTTACTTTCCTGCTGTCATAGTTTTACTAGGTGCAAGTTTCGCAGTTTCGTGGCATCCTCTAGTTGGACGCCCAAGAAGTTCTGGAAAAAAGGCTGTAGGCATAATTTTGCTAATGGGATTTTTCAGCGCTGTGACAGTTTTGAGCAATCTAGGTTATCAAAAATACTACCGTCCTGAACTGTTTGTCCAACTAATTCAAAAAACATCTCAGGTGCCAGTGTTGATTGCAACTACTCAAAGAACTCATGTACATATTGGGGAAATGATGGGGGTAGCTAGGGAATTTAAAATTCAAAATTTAACTTCCCCATCTTCCCCCACTCCGTTATTCCTCCTCGCGCATCAAGACCAAAATCCCAATACTTCTTCTGATGCTTTGCAAAAGACTTTAAAAGAACTACCACGACCTCTCGATTTATGGTTAGTAAACTTTTATGCACCTCAACCAGAAGAAGTGAAAAAATGTGCTACTGATATGCAATCTTTGCCAGCTGTAAACGGATATGAATACAAACTTTATCACTGTAGATGAAAGTAGTAATGCAGGCAAAATTACGAAGTTAATTTTTCCATCTTTCAGCAGAGATTATTTATGTAAAGTAACCTACCTTGCTACTGTTGTCTAGCGAGAATATTTTAATTTCAGATAACGCGTCATCCATTTGCGATATGACGCATTATCGCTTTGATAAAACATTTTTAATAGTCAATATTTAATAGACTTGCAAGAATAGACCTCAAGACTCATTCTATAAATGCATGTTTTTTCATACCCTTTCCCCTTTCCCCTACTTCTGCAAGAAGTCTAATGCACTAGTCAGCTTTACCCTAAAAGGGTGCGGCTAAACAACGAAGTCCACCTACGTGGACTACAAAAAATTAAGGTTTTTTTAGCCTGTAAAGGTGGACTTCGTATATATAGCCTTACGCTGTAAGGATAAGTGCTTATCTGACCCTCTGCCGCGTATGTCGCATATCAAGTCCTTGCTTAATCCAGGTCAAGCATTCATATTCTGACTTGAATAATTTGGGCGCGGCAATATTATTCAGTAATTCGGGTGGATAATGATCGTAGAAATATTTATCACCTTCTTGAAAGACAATAATCAAATTTTGGTGGAACGTGTAGCGACGTTTAAAACTATCGCCATGACTAACAAAATCTGAATGTTTTTCAATATGCTCTTTGGCAATATCAATGATGTTACTCAAGCTATTGCCATAGATTTCGGCTGGATTCTCTGCTTTGTGAAATTTGCTTTTCTGCCCAACTTGTGACAAAAGTTTGTAAGAATAAATCTCGTAATTATCCACTTTGCCAAAAACAAAGGGGATGATGAGATACCCTTCAAATGAAACTGAACTTTCATAAAGAAGACGGCTCATCTTAACCTCCTATTATGTAAATGCTCCCTGAATTAAGCTATTGCTTTGTTTAAAACAAAATGATTAACTAGGCAAATAGCTTGCTTTAGATGGTTTTGTTGATATGTGCTAAAAATTAGGAACAACGCAAACAACTAATATTTACTTGCACGCTTCGCGGCGTGTTGTTTACGAGAAGCTGAATTTTTGATTTATTAATTGGGCTTCTTAGTCGTTTGTACTGCCTACCTTCAATTTAACATAGCAGGTTCAATAACAATAACTATGAGGGGTGCAGGGGTGCAGGGGTGTAGGGTTGTAGGGTTGTAGTCAGCGCTTCGCGTCTACAGCGCTGAAGCACTGACTACAACGCAGGTCTTAAGCTTCGACTTTTACCCCTTTCCAGAAAGCGATATAACCCTCAATGTTTTTCGCTCTATCCTTAGCGGTGGGATAGTACCAAGCAGCGTCTTTGTTGACTTGTCCATCAACTTCGATGCTGTAGTAACTAGCGACACCTTTCCAAGGACAAGTACTGTGAGTGTTACTTTCCTTAAAGTATTGCTGGTTAATTGCGTCTTTTGGAAAGTAATGGTTGTTTTCTACAACTACGGTTTTATCGCTTTCGGCTAAAACAGCGCCATTCCAAGTTGCTTTCGGCATAGTGGTTTTGTGAATAAACTTTACACTTAATATTTTGACACTTACACGGCTGCCAGCCTTGGAATTCTGAAAGAATAAAAAATACAGATATCCTTCTGTCTCTGTTGTAGTATGACTTGGGCAATCGCTACCTCAAGCCTTTGTGAAATGATATGTGTGAAAATTGAAGTAATATTCACATACACTAACTAACAGTGAATTTATGGAACCTGTAACACTGGCGGCTGTTGTAACTGCGATCGCTACCATCGCTACTACACTCTCGACCAAAGCTTTGGAGAAAACAGGCGAAAACATTGGTGACGCTTTATGGAAGTTAATAGACAAGCTCCGCCAAAAGAATAAGTCGCCATTACTCACCAGTGCTGTAGAAGCAAATGAACCGCAGCGATTAGATTATGGTCAAGCAGTGCTGGAACTTCAAGCAGCAGCAGCACAAGACCCAGAAATTGCTCAAGCTGTTGTGGATGTGGAAGCAGCAGTTAATAATGACCAGTCTGAGACTGCTAAAGAAATTCAAAAATTAGCAGCAGAAATTAAGTCTCAACCGTCAGTTGTCAACAACTTTGCCAAGTTAGCAGATGAGCTTACTGTAAAGGAAGGTGGAATAGCTGGTCAATCAATCAATATTGGGACATATAACAACTGACTACAGTCGTCCCAAGGGGAGGATGGGACAAAGTTAACTCCCGATCGCTGGCGTGAAATCTGCTGTGAATTGTTGGCAGAACGGCGAAAGCTGACTACAAATCTTCTGACATCAACTGAAGGGGTAGCCCTGCAAGTTGATGATGTTTACGTGCCATTGGGATTAGTTGAGCGTAAAAAACCATCCAAGCTTAAAAATAATGTTTCTCCAGAACAGAAGTCAGGCAAGCTTCAAGACGATATTTCTTCAAAACAGGGGTCAGAACTGTATAAGGAGACAGAAATCACCAAAACATTTGAGCATGATGCTTTTCTGGAAGAAGTTCTCAAACAAAAGAATACCCCTAAAAGTAAAGGTAAACGAATTGCGATTATTGGCGAACCTGGTGCAGGAAAGACAACACTGTTACAGCAGATTGCTGATTGGGTATCTCGTGAGATTGACCAATCGATTGTCATTTGGGTATCTTTAGCAGATTTGCGAGGCAAGGAACTAAAATCTTATCTGTTGGAGAGTTGGTTGACTCAGGTTGCTGAGAAAATAGGTAAAGCTGAAGCCACTAAGCAACTGAAGGATGATTTTGTTGCTCTGTTTAATCAAAATAATGTGTGGCTGCTGCTAGATGGGTTAGATGAAATGTCCGCATCTTCAGGTAATCCTCTCACAGAAATTGCGCGGCAATTCCGTGAAGCAGGGTTAATTTCTCAAGCGCGAATTGTGCTAACTTGTCGAGTTAATCTGTGGGATGGCAGCATTAATGCACTTGATGATTTTGATACCTATCGCAGTTTAGATTTTTCTTATCCAGAACAGGTAGACAGATTTATTGGCAATTGGTTCGCTACTAATGCTGAAAAGGGGGAGCAGTTATGCACTGCGTTGAAAGAATCTGGTAAAGAACGGATTCAAGATTTAGTAAAAAATCCTTTGCGGTTGACGCTGCTATGTTTAAATTGGCAATCAGGAGATGGCAAATTACCAGAGACGCAAGCGGGACTCTATAAGCAATTTGTGGATGACTTCGACAAGTGGAAAAAAGAGGAATTTGCTACAAACTCTAACCAGCGTAAGCAACTCAATACCAAATTGGGGGAATTAGCTAAAGAAGCAATAGACAAAGAAGCAACCCGTTTTCGCTTGCGGCAAGATTTTGTTAGTCAGTTTTTAGGGGATGCTGATGATGAAAAGTCGCTGCTGAAATTGGCACTAAATCGGGGCTGGCTAAACTGTGTAGGAATAGATACAAATAGAAAACCTGTTTACGCTTTCTTTCATGCTTCTTTTCAAGAGTACTTTGCTGCTAAAGCAATTGATGACTGGCATTTCTTTCTCAACCACGTTCCCAAAAATCCTAGTCAAGGAACTTATCGGATCTTTGAACCGCAATGGAAACAAACAATATTACTTTGGTTAGGGCGAGAAGAAGAAAACCTCAAACAGCAAAAGCAAGAGTTTATTGAAGCCTTGGTCAACTTTGAAGATGGATGTGGGAAATTGATAATACTTCTTAAAGACAAAGGTTTTTATCAATATCAAGCTTACTTTTTAGCTGCCGCAGGTATTGCTGAGTTTAGAGATTATTCTAGAGCCAATGAAATAGTAGAACAAATTGTCAAGTGGGCAATTGGTTATTTAAAAATTATTTTTTTTAATAAAAAAGTATATTTACGATTTAACTATCCTATTGCCGAGGAAGCCAATTTAGCACTGCAACAAACAGACCGGACAAAAGCGATCGCTGCTTTGGTGCAACTGCTGCAATCAAATAATCTGGATGACTACACCCGTAGGCAGGTAGCAGAAAGCTTAGGGAAAATCGGCATTGGCAATGAAAAAGTGATCGCTGCTTTGGTGCAACTGCTGCAATCAAATAATCTGGATGACAACACCCGTTGGCAGGTAGCATCAAGCTTAGGGAAAATCGGCACAGGTAATGAAAAAGCGATCGCTGCTTTGGTGCAACTGCTGCAATCAAATAATCTGGATTACTACATCCCTTGGCAGGTAGCAAGAAGCTTAGGGGAAATCGGCACTGGCAATGAAAAAGCGATCGCTGCTTTGGTGCAACTGCTGCAATCAAATAATCTGTCTGGCTCCACCCGTAGGCAGGTAGCATATAGCTTAGGGAAAATCGGCACAGGCAATAAAATTGCGATCGCTGCTTTGGTGCAACTGCTGCAATCAAATAATCTGGATAACTACACCCGTGGGAAGGTAGCATCAAGCTTAGGGAAAATCGGCACAGGCAATAAAAATGCGATCGCTGCCTTGGTGCAACTGCTGCAATCAAATAATCTGGATGACGACACCCGTAGGCTGATACCCTATAGCTTAGGGCAAATTCTACAAAATAATCAGTATCGCTCTAAGGTAGTCAAAGCTTTAAGTAGTTATTGGCTATTGGATGGTCAATACTACGATTTAGCCTGGAAATGCGCTCAGAATATGCCTTACCCCAAATTCTATCAAGCTTGGCATTAGTATAATTTTGCTACTCGTGCGCTGCGAAGCTTAAAAAAAATCCTCTTCACAAGAATAATTTAAGTACTTTTGCAGCAGCGACGTTACCAAATGAAGTTGCAGTAGTCACAACAGCTTGTCCACTCGTTACAAAGACAGACGCGGACGTTACGAATGTTTGTCTGTTAGCAACAACAGCTTAAGCATTAATAACAAATGGATACTCATTTGCTGCAATTGCGTACTCATTTATAGCAATTGCTGTCTCATTTATAATTAATGCTTAAAATTTTATCTAACAAATTAAGCATTATTTATAAATGGGTACTCATTTGCTGCAATTGCTGTCTCATTCATAATTAATGCTTAAAATTTTATCTAGCAAATTAAGCATTTGTTATAAATGGGTACTAATTTGCAGCAAATGCTTATGTTGAAGTGATTACAAAGAAAGGCAGAGGGCAGAGGGCAGAAGGATAGAAAAAGTATAAATAAAAACTTTAGTTCTGGGTTTAAAGCTTAGTAAAAACCATAATTATACCGAGACAGCTTGCAGCGAGGTATAAAAGTTTATTGCTTCAATCGCACTCTTTTAAGGGCTTGTCATTACCAACATATTTTTATCGATTGGGTTGCAAAATCAGCAGCCCAGCACATATCCATCAATCGACACCATCCACGCCATAGAGTTTGCCAAGCAGGAAGTCCATCACTGTAAACTAAGAAATTTATAGTTTGGGTTACTTTTCAGTAAAACAAACAGTATTGGATGAGTCAAAAAATAAATTTTTGCAAGTACAAGCTAATAAAGCATTACCCAATGAATTAAGTAAGAAAAATTAATTAGTCAGTCAATCAATTGTTGACATTTAAATATTAAACGAATCATGAATATGTAGATCATAGACTCGCTCGTGCATTGGTAGGAAGAAGTTCAAAATTATTGCTAAAGCGACGGTATTGATTCCACCAGGCAAAAGTCCGCTCAACAATCCAGCACTTGGGTAATACTTGAAATTCCGGCTCAGTACGACTATAAAGGTATCAAAAAAAATTCCCTGCTCAAAGACAGGGAGGTTTCGTCAATTTTGGATTTGGATTTTGGGATTTTGGATTGGTGATTGAGAATAAGCTTCTTATGCAGCCGCAATCCAAAATCTCAAATTTATTCAGCTGCTTGCTTCTACAGGTTGTTGCTGAGAAACATTACCGGGCATTGGTTCCATTTTTGTTGACGCATCTACAGGAGACAATTCAATATGATTTAACAATGTAGTCACGAAAGCGAAAAGCAAGAAAGGCAACGATAGCAAAACAACAAGTCCAACTGTAGCTAAAGCATAAACGGGTCGTCTAGCACCCATCAGCGCCAAGGCAGCAGCTAAACTAATAGTGATCGTGATTAACCAAACAATTATTTGCCCGTAGATATCGCCAAAGGTCAGCGTACAGACAAAGCGATACTTTTGAATATTATTTATGTTTACCATAGTTGCCTCCAGTCTCTCCTACTAGGTTCTAGGTTAAAGCCTTGTTTGGATTCTTGACGATTTCTAAATATTTTTGAAAGCTTTGTAATATGACTTTACAATTATCATTGTTTTCCTTATCTAAGGATAGATTACTGAAAGTTGATTAACTGATAAAGCGTTAATGAGCAAATTCCTTTTAATTATTTTTAGTAATTTTAATTATTCATAAAATTTAATAACTCGATAATTACAATTGCCTTGAGGCGATCGTCAAGCGTTAATGTTTGCGTAGCCTTGTCTGCGACACGGTACGCAAACCTTATCCTGATTTTGTCACCTTTGGTAGAGAATAATCCATAAACCTTGTTTTTAGGTACTTTCGCAACAAGGGTATCAAAATTACAAATACCAGAATGCGATCGCCTAATCTATGATTCTGCTTGGGGTTCAGAATTAGAGGTCATTTTTCTCCTCCTAGAGTAACAAAAGAGGGATTAGATATCGCTTAATAATCAAAAGCGCCTTATAAACTCAATTCATCAAACTTAACAACTTTTGAATCTGGTTTGCGAGTATCAAAACGATAGCTGCTAATTGTACCCGTTTCTGTGTCGAAGATGCTGAAAACAGTGATGTCATTACTGGCAATATAAGGTAAAGGTTTACCATCTTCACCTAGCAGTGGGGCAATTGATGGTAAAATTGGCTCTAAAGCATTTGGATTGCCAAGTTCCGCATAATCTTCTTGATATCCAATTGGCACTTCTCGCTTGTTTTCACCCCAGTGAGCGCCGTAAGAATTACCAACATTAGATGTTTCCAAAAAGTGGATTCCCGACTGACTACAAAAGCGGTTCCACAAATGCGAATGCCCATAAAATACAAATTGTACTTTAGCGGCTTCTAGTAATGGTATAATATCCTGAATAATATAATCTGCATTTTTCGGATATTCATAACGCACTGCTTTAATATTACCATCTTCATCTCGTTCAATTATCTGCACTGGATCGGTATATGCAGGAACAATGTTACCACCCAAAGAATGGGGCGGATGATGTAACATGACAACTTTGTATTTTGCTTGTTTAAACTCTGGGCTGTTGAGTTCTTGCACTAACCAATTATATTGCTTACTACCTTTAGCGATCGCCTCATAAATATGCTGTCCGTAACCCCAATTTTCACTTGTTTTTAAATCAGCATCTCGTTCTCGATACCTACCTTTTGCGTCTGCATCCATGTTAGGAGTTCGCCACATATTCGTCGCGTAAAGTACTACTAAACGCACATCACCAAAGCTAGTTGCATAATAAGTTTTACCGCCTTCTTTACTTTCGGGGAGCGTGAAAATCTCTTCGTAAGTATCAGTATTAAAAGAATTATCTTTTAGGGATTCTTTTCCATAGAACTTTTGGGCTATTGTACGAGGAATCGTATCATCAAATTCATCATTTAAACTTTTTGTTCTGGCAAAACGCCCCATAATTTCATGATTACCGATGCAAGTAAACATTGGTGCATGTTGAATTATTTGCCCGCCAGTGTAATATGTATTATCTATTTTATAATTGGCGCGACCTTGCAAACACGGAAAAAAAGCACCGCCACAATTATCATCAAACCATTCGCTAGCGCGATCGCTTACATTAACCAAATCACCCGCAAACAAAACTGCGTCCACTCGTCCAACTGTTTCCACACATGATTGCAGATTTGCTGCTACCATCGGCTTGATTTGATGGTCAGAAGTAAGCAAAATTTTCAGCGGTGTACCTGGTTTTGGCAAAGGTGCAAGGGTAAACACATCGCTGCTAACACTCTCGCCATCTTCGCGCACGCTGGTGACGCGATAGTTGACCCGCACACCCAAGGTTAAACCAGTAATCTCAGCTTCGTGTCGCCAAATATCGCGTTTGACTGGTTGTTGATATTGGGTTTGATTTGCTACTTGGGAGTTTTGGTCTTCTCGTGTGCGACTAAGTTTAGTTGTAGTAGCAACAACTGTTTTATCGAGATTTTCGCCATAAGTTACTGTGTGTTCACCAACAAACTCGGTAAACCAAACAACTCGTATTGATGTTTCTGTGGGTAGTTGCAGAAATGGATCGGTTAGTAGCTGGGGTGCGGATGTCATACCGATTTTAGATTAGTAATTACTAAAAAACCGTAGCTTGGGCATTGCCCACACTACAGTTTACACTTTTACGAAATATTACTTTTTCAATCGGAGCGGCGGGATTCGAACCCACGACCTCCACTACCCCAAAGTGGCGCGCTACCAAGCTGCGCTACGCCCCGTTCATTAGATTATAGATTTGGAACTTTTTCAGTTTTGAATCTAAAATCAATCGAGTCAACTTGACTATATTAGCACAAGGTTAAAGAAAAACAATAACTTTGATTGATTCAAAATACTTTGAGCGTTGCAGCGGCTTGCAGCAAACCAGCAACAGCATCAGCATTCCATTTACCTTCTACACAACGCCCTGTATTGAGGATAAACCGCAAGCTGTAGGCGTGGGGATAGCCTTCAACTTCCATCCATAATAAATCGCTTTCGGCTTCGCAGGCGATTTTCTCTTCATCCATCAATTCGTCTTTGAGTTGCTTCATGGTGTCTGCTAGCTGCGCTAGGAGCCGACAAAAGTCATTTAACTCGGCTTCGGTTAATTCGATCGCCCAATCATCTGTACCCACTAAACCTTTAAATTCAGGTGCGTTAGGATTCCAGCCAATACGCCAACCAGATCCACTTTTTATTAATTGGGCATGGGGCATAGGGGATGGGGCATTGGGTATAGATAATATAATAATTCTTTTTTAGTTTCTAGTCCCTAATCCCTAATCCCTAGCTTTTGGGGGTAAAGATATTGACTAAAACTTGCACTAAGGCGTTTCGCTGGCTAATGTTAAGACGAGAAATGGCTGCGCGATCGCCTTCGAGAGGATTTTGGCGTAAAGTGTCGTTACCTGGATAGGTCGTCACATACATAACTTCATTTGCACCCAGGTAATCAGCCAAAGTTAACTTCCAATCTAATCGGTAATTTGGCGCACGTTCTTTTACATAAACATGATATCTGAGCAAGCGACTTGCTAGGGTATTATTTTCAGCAACTTTGCCAGATTCTTTGTTGATGTACTTATTTTCCCGTGGGAAGTCGGGTAATTGTTGATATACTTGCTGCCAAACTTCACCGGGACTAATTCTTTGGGCTACCGCAGGTTGGATACCAAAGAAATTTGTGTGAATTAATTCGCCCACTCCTGAACCGAAAACAAGCAAACTCACTACCATTAAGGCAGTGAGTGCTTGCAAGTACGGTTGAATGAACGATGATTTTTTGCTCATTCTACCTTTGTGGAGCGATTTTTTATAATTCGCCAATAATTTCGGGTTGAGTAAGTTCATCAGACATCTCGATAATTGCCCGGAGTACTGGCTTCATCATTACATCTTCATTATTTTCAAAGTCTTCATAACGCCGACGTTTGGCACGATTTGCCACCTGAACCGTAATGCGGTAGCGATTTGAGGCTGCACTAATCAGATCCTCAGAACGGTGCATAATTTGGGACTGAGTTGTCTCGAATTTAGAACGCTTTAGCATAGTCGGTGGTTCTTGGGGTCATTCCCCAGTTTAGCAGCACAGATAGATATACTGCTCTGTTGATAGAGGTTAATAGGATGATTGTCTATTTATAAGTAACTTGTAACACCAAATTAATTAATTAAAGCGATCGCATGGCTAACCTTCTGGAAACCGCTGTCAAAGCCGGAAACTTCAACACCCTCATTAAAGCTGTTAAAGCTACCAAACTCGATGAGGAAATTCTCAACACTCCTGGTTCTTATACAGTGTTTGCACCGACTGATGAAGCTTTTGCCAAGCTACCCGAAGGAACTTTAGATGCGTTGCTGCAAGATATCCCCAAGCTAAAAAAGATTGTGGCGTATCATCTTGCCTTTGGCGATGTCAGATCCGATGACTTAGCGCAACTTGAAGAAGCAGAGACCGTCGAGGGTTCAGTTTTAGCGATCGAGTCTGCTGACGGCAAAATAAAAGTCAATGATGCCAATGTCCTCAAAACTGATATTCTCACCGATAATGGCGTAATCCATGTTATTGACCAAGTGTTGATGCCTGCTATGGTTGCTGGTGGGTAAATATTTGCTCTGGCAGAAAGCGTAGTTATAAAAATTACTTGCCCTAACAAACCCGGTTTATCTAAGACCGGGTTTTTGCGTTTTTTTGCGACAATTAAAAAGAAAACTGTATCGATGGATACCATAACTTATCCCAAAGATAGATGTATTTTCTTAGCAAAAATTAATACTATCGATTAAGTTTGTTACGAAAATTCATAGTAGGTATTGCAGATACCGCTAATAAAGCTTGGTCTTTAGGTGAAGGTTGTCAATATTGCGTGGCATCTTCCTAATGAAGACATTAAACCAGCTGAAAAAGCGGTGATTGATGCTGTCAATTACTGTGCATTTTTTTACAAGCAAATACCGCCAATTAACTAATGGAGAATCTACTCATGGCAGCCGATTTAAATGCAACTATCTCAGCCTTAAAGAGTGGTTTAACTTCTATTCCAGCTGATGCAGCGGTAAGCAACATCGAAAGCTGGGAAAACGAACTTAAGACTGCTGCACCTGAAATTGCTAGTGCTTTAGGTCAACTCAAAGCAGCTCTAGTAAATGGTACTGCTACTCCTGACTCACTAAGTCAGCTGTTAAACAGCCTTGGTGAAAAGACTTCATCTGCTGGTGCTGGTAACGCGCAAGCTGAAGAGTTAGGTTCTCTGCTCAAACAAGCAGGTAGTTCATTAGGTTAGATACAGCAGAATTCAGAATTCAGAAGTCAGAAGTGGAAAAGGCTTTATATTTAGCTTTCTATCCTTAGATGCTGTACTTCATAAACCTGCAATCTTCTGTATCTAAGTAATTAAAGCACATAACAAGCGATCGCTTGCTCTCTGCTTTGATATTACTAAATAAAGATGGTGGGCATTGCCTACCATCTTTATTTATTGTTTAACCTACACCCAAGATGCAGGCACTGCGTGGAGCAAGAGTCAAAGAAAGTTGCTTCTCTTTCTCAACATTCCACTCAACTTCAGCGGTGCCAAATAGAAGTTTGTCGGGTTGAGATTGCAGATTTACAGATTCTAAGTTGGCTTTTGCTTCGGCAGTACCAACGTTAACGGCAATTATTAATTCCTCGGTTCCCAAAGTTCGCGCAAAGACGTAAAGTGCTCCTTGAGCATAGAGGACTCGGTAATCCCCTATACGCAAACATGGGTAAGAGTGACGTAAAGCAATTAATTCACGGTGAGTATTAAGGATTTCTCGATTCCAGTTAGCTTCTAAAGGAAAGCCACGACGCGAGTCGGGATCGATCGCACCAGGTAAACCAACTTCATCACCATAGTAAATGCTGGGCGCACCGGGATAGGTTAATACTAATAAAGTTGCTAAATCTACACTCGCAACATCACCACCAGCAATCGACATCAATCTGGCTGTATCGTGACTTGCAAGTAAATTTAGTTGAGTTAGCTGAATTTCCCAAGGATAAAATTGCAATAGTTCCTGGATTTTTTCAGCGTACTCGGCAGCAAATAAGGGTGGATAGGGTTTATAGTCGCGACTTTGCACTTGTTCTAAGTCTACGCGATCGCCTGCGGCAAAAGCGATCGTTGGTCCTGCAAACAAGTAATTCATCACCCCGTCGAATTGAGTACCATCCAACCACTCGCGGGAATCTCCCCAAACTTCGCCAACAATGTATGCATCAGGATTGATGGCTTTAACGCGAACGCGAAATTCTTGCCAAAAACCAGGAGTTTTTATTTCAAACGGCACATCTAACCGCCATCCGTCAACGCCTAATTTAATCCAATATTCGGCAATTTCCATGATATATTCCCGAACTTCAGGCTTATCGTGGTTAAATACTGGCAAAGCTCGATTTCCGTCCCAACCTTCATAGTTAGCAGGATACTCACCGTTGTAAGGCGAAAGGGGCCAGTCTTCAATTTTAAACCAATTTACCCAAGGCGAATGAGGACCATTTTCTAAAACGTCGTGGAAAAAGAAAAAGCCGCGACTGGAGTGATTGAAAACTCCATCCAAAACAACTTTAATATTGCGATCGTGCGCTGCGTCTAGCAATTCCTTAAAAGCTACATTGCCACCCAGCATCGGATCTACCTGATAATAATCGTGGGTATGATAGCGGTGATTGCTAGCCGATTGAAATATAGGCGTAAAGTAAATAGCGTTAATGCCTAAATCCTGTATGTAGTCCAGCTGCTCTAGAATACCCCACAAGTCTCCACCTTTGTAACCTTGGAGTGTAGGCATTGCTTCCCAATCTTCCCAACGTGCTTCATGCAAAAGCCGTTTGTGCGGCTGTTTGCTTCTAGCAAAGCGATCTGGAAAGATTTGGTAGAAAACTGCATGTTTAACCCAGTCTGGCGTTTGTATATCCATGAATCGCTCTGTATACCTTCACAGACATCGTTACAAATACTTACATATTTGTGACTCACACTTATGATAGAAAATCAGTCAAAAGTTATAAGTCGGGAGTTATGAGTTAAAAGTCACAAGTCAAAAATCAATCGCGACTACGGAATTTTATTAGTATATTATAAAACTTTAGTTTTCTGAATCATTTGAAATTAAGGTATTAATTTTTACTAAAATGTTTTTTTATTTCTTCCTTAATAATTTTTTATTTTTCTCTACTCAAGTTTTTCCGTAATCTGTGATGCTGGGGGTGAATCAATAAGCAGCATTTTTTTGCTCATTACAATTATTAGTGCTATAAGAGTTTGGTAATTATGGTAGATAACTGCTGAAAAATTTTAGCCAACCCGCGCCAAAAGACTTGTATAGAGGGATTATTCATGAAGCACAGTATGTATTGGCAGCTAGTAATTATCAAGCGCAGAGTTATAAGTTTTGCAACTTGTAACTTTTTTAATGTTGTCTATAAAAACTATAGATGGCTATAGTGGCAATTAGGAATTAAAGCGCCAAAAATAAGCTTGTGTGAATTAATGCGCTTGGTGCTGATGCTGCTAAAATCAATACTTTGCTTACAGGAATTGAATACAATTTGAGGTAAAAATGAGACACGAAAAACTTTCACCTGGTCTGCTATTAGCTTATGAAGACTACCAACGCGAAGGAGCGCAAGGTTTAACTACACAGAAGCGATCGCTTGGTATCATGGCATCCAGAAACGCTATGCAGCAAACCAAGAGCATCGTTTTTATTTACTGCGACGAAGACGCTGACTTAAGACATCTATTACAACAAGGTATCGAAGTCAACCAAAACACCGGAAGTGTGCGGACAGCTTACTTACCCATAAATAGTTTAGACCCCTTATCTGAAGAAGCTGTTGTCCATCGCATCAAGCCTTCACGCAAAATGCACCTGCGGATGGATGATGCCAAAAAAGCAGTGTATGTGCCAGAGTTTCAAAACAAAAGCGGACTGACAGGGGAGAAAGTCGTTATTGGCATTGTAGACACCGGTATCGATGCGAAGCACCCTGCTTTTAAAGATCGAATTTTACGCATTTGGGATCAAACTCTACCCGGTCCCGGTGTTAAAGAAGGTGCTTACGGAGCAGAATTAAGCAAAGAGCAACTGACAATTTCTCAGGATATAGAAGGACACGGCACCCACGTTGCCGGCATTGCCTCCGCTGCTGACAGCACTTATAGCGGTGTCGCACCAAAAGCCGAATTAGTCATCGTCAAAAGTGATTTACAAGATGCTCACATTGCCGATGCAGTTCGTTACATTTTCCGCGTTGCCAGTGAACTAAAACGCCCAGCAGTGGTAAATTTGAGCTTGGGCGGACACGCTGATGCTCATGATGGCAGCGATTCCTTATCAAAAATTATTGATGCTGAAACTGGTCCTGGAAGAATTGTATGCTGTGCCGCAGGTAATGAGGGTAACGACAACATTCATGCTCAATCGAAAGTCTCTACCAGTCGCATGTGTAATATGCGTTTTAATGTTCCTCAAAACCAAGTAGGCATTGCCTGGTTAAACGGTTGGTATTCTGGCAAAGGTCAGTTAGAAGTATCTGTGCGGAGTCCTAACGGTTTTGTTACCCCCTTCCAAAAAATCATTACAAAAGGCAATCCCACCCAAGATTACCAATTGCCAGATGCACAGGTGCAAATAGCCACACCAGGACCCGATCCGATGAATGGCGACCATAATTTCTTTGTGCAAGTTCGCGGTAATGGTACAATGCCAGTTATGGGCGGCATTTGGCAATTGCGGATACGCAACACAGGTTCGAGTGAAACACGTTTGGATGTGTGGACGTTAGACGATCGCTCGGCAGTATTTTTCACCGGCAAAAGCGTGCAAGATGCTGTGAAAATTGGTTCCCCAGGAGCTTGCAAGAGTGCAGTTACGGTGGCTTCCTACACTACGAAAGTGAAATATACAGATATTGATGCCAAACCTCAAGAAGTGGGCTTGGAATTGCATGATATCTCTGATTTTAGCAGTGAAGGTCCGCTGCGGAATGATGCCCACAAGCCGGATGTCGCAGCACCAGGAGCGATGATTGTTTCTACGCTTTCATCTACTGCTCAAGGTTTTGGGCGATCGTCGATGATTAATTCTAAGTTTGTGGTTTCCGCTGGCACTAGTATGGCAACACCTTTCGTTACTGGTTTGGTGGCACTGTTGTTGCAACGTAACCCCAAACTTGACCCAGCTGGTGTTAAAGAATTGTTACGCAAAAATAGTTTGATCCCGCAAAAAGCAGCGGGAACGTTTGATAGTAAGTGGGGCTTTGGATTGATTGATGCTAAAAATCTTTAATCAGGCATAGAAGCACAGTAAATCAGGTCTGTACAAGGGTAAGCAAAAAAAGCTTGCCCTTGTTGCTTAGGAAAGGAACGTGATTATTTAGCCAAGTTAATTTAGGCGATCGCGCTTTTAAAGGCACAACAGACTGGGAACACATTTGCTAACTTTTTTTTAGTATAAACACGTATATTTTTGGGTATAACATAAAATTATAGTAAATCTTTTAACTGTTTTCAGTAATTTTTGTTAGTGTAAGTGAATTTAAATATAACAGTTTCAAAAGGAACGTACTAATGATTACTTTACGTATAAAAGAAATTATCGAAGATATAAATTTATCCCCAGAGACACTTAGCAACGATTCAAACGTTCCGTTGAAGGCTATTCAAGCATATATAACATCTCCAACTATTGAAGCTATCACAAAGATAATAGCTGAACATCTTAGAAAAATTGCCGAACAACTTAATGTACCTGTGATTGAGTTAGTCAAACCTGTTGCCAAGCAAGAAGCTTTCAGACTGAAGATACTTGAACTAGCTAAAGAGAATAAGTTATCGCTTGCAGAGTTAAGCAAGCTTTCCGGCGTAAACTTTGCAGTACTAGCATTCTATAGTACGCAGCCTATTTCTCAGCAAAAACTTGCAGAATCTCAATGTCAAAAACACCTTAATGACATTACTAAAGTTTTAAATTGTTGTATTGAAGATTTGCTAGTAACAGCAGATTTGCCAATAACTAAGCTTTGTATTCATAAAATGATACAAGATAGAGGCATACTTCTGGAGGAGTATAGTATTCTAACAGGAATAAATTTAGAATTTATTAGTTTATTAGCTACACAACCAGTTGATATTGATTCATTAATTAATCTTGATTTAGAAGATTCAAAAGTTTTCTTAGACAGAGACAAAAATCAAACAGTATCAGAATTGAGAGAGAAAAATCATTCTTTACTAAAAATTAATCTGGAAGACATTGATTTACGGATACCATTAGATTTGAAAGACACTGTTTGTGAAATTACTAATAATGCTTTATCGTTTTGTTAGAAAGATTAAGCAAAATGTCAAACATCAAAGATATTCGCAGCGCGTGTTTCCGAAAAGAAACGTTAAAGAATGAAAGTTTTCAGACAGCAAAAGCTGGTAGAAAATTTGTCCACAATTTGTGGATAGGGGCTTTGGTGATTATTGTAGTCGAACTGTTAAGTATTATACCTGTTTTCTCAGCGGCTGTATCAGGAATTATTATCTCTCATGGTTTAAAACAAGGCTATCCATTAATTTTTATATTGTTTAGTTTTCTTGTATATGCTATTACTCTAGTTTTACCTATAATTAGCGGTTTTGAGCTGATAACTACTTGTTTTATTACAACGTTAATAATTATTACTACCGTATTTTTTATTTTTTTCTACCATCCTGATGATAATAAAATATGGGGTGATGCTCTATTCTTAAGTTTTAGTATACTTTGTAATTGGCTAGGAGTGATAGTTACAGCCTTTTCTATTACCATATCTTATACGTTTTTTGGTTTTTTTGGAAATATTACATCAATACTAATTTCAGCTATAACTGCTATATTTTTACCTATTATTGTCAAAAACACTGCCAGCGAAAATGAGCAATTTAAAAATACTATCATTACAGTTATCTCACTATTAATTCTTTTTACAGGTGCTACGATTGCTCAACAAGCAATGAAAGATTCACCTAAATTTGTTTGGTTGAAAAAAATCGCGGTTTTTTTATCTGCGACGGGTGGGACATCATTTTACGAAGCCGATTTAACAGATGCTTGCTTTGATAACGCACATTTACCGCACACAGATTTTAGAAAAGCTAATTTAACTCGTACAAGTTTTGAAAATGTAAGAGGATTAGAATCTTCTCGGTTACAAGGAACAATTCTGGAAAATCCGAAAGTGAGAAAATTATTGATAAAAAAAGAAGGTGATGAACAAGATTATACTGGAGCAAATTTCTCCGGTGCTAATTTAAAAAATGCTGATTTAACAAAAGCATATTTAAATGAAGTTAATGCTTTAGATGCAGATTTTTCTGGTGCTACTTTGACGGGTGCTTGTATCCAAGGATTGAATATTAATAAAAATACACGTTTTCTTGATGTGAAATGTACACATATTTTTTTAAAATGCACAAGAGATAATAATATTATTCGACTTGAGGAACGTAAGCCAGATAGTGGTGAATTTAAACCAGGGGAATTTGAAAAGTGGATTGGAGAAATTCAAAATACAGTTGATTTAATTTTCAGACAAGGATTAAATTGGCGAGCTTTTATTTTTTCTTTAGCGCAAACAGCTATCAATCATGATGGATTGGATTTATCGCGATATAGCATTACAAGAAAAGATGAGAGTCTGGTTTTTGCCAAAATAGGTGTATTTCCAGATGCTAATCATAGCGCTATTCACCAAGCATTTACAACTTGTTATGCAAATACACTCAACCTGATTGAAGCAAATATTCCATTAGTTCTACAAGCTAAAGATGGAGAAATACAAAGGTTAAGAGAAATAATTGCATCAAATTACCAAATTATTAAAGAATTAGCTTCTGTTGTCGCAGGTACGGGTAGACAAGTATTAATTCAGGGTGAAGGTAATCGCGTATATATGCTTAATCAAGGAGAAATTATGGAAAGTAAAAATGAAGGTATCAACATTCGTGGAAATGTCGGAGGAAATTTAGATACTGGTGACAAAATATCCGCAGGTGGAGATATGAACCTCACTGCTTCAAGTTTGACAGGCGCTCTTAACAATGTTACTAATACGATTCAGCAGTTGAGCGATGTTAAAACTGACAGTAGCGACGAACTAGCGAAGATTCTAACCATCCTGCAAAAATCTATTGCTGATGATGCTGCACTTTCTGACAGTCAAAAGCAAGAAGCGCTGGAAGCAGTAGAAACCATAGCGGAAGAAGGGAAAAAGCCAGAAGAAAAACGTACTCCCAAATTTTGCAAGATGGCTTTAAATGCCCTCAGTGGTGTTACATCCGCTGTCACTGATGCCAGCAAGCTAGCGGAAGCACTCAAAACTTATTTGCCGACTCTAACTAAAATATTGGGTATGTAAACCGAACAATACCTTAAATCTGCAATCAGACGTAGAAACACATGACATTACGTCTGTATAAGGGTAGGGGCTAAAGACCGATAAATTTGATAGCTTGGTTATAGGGTAGGAAAAGCCTACCCTTTTTACCTTTTTATCTGGGAGTCGTCGCAATATGAATTATCAAAAATTAGATGCCCCCCTGTCTATGGCACTCAAAGACGTTCAAAATACAGATGAACCTAGCTTGCAGGTTTTCATTCATACCAAGCCAGTTTCAAATGCGGAAACTGCCGCTTTAGAAAATTTAGGTGTCAGTGGAGTTGCTAGTGGCAAAGATGTATTCACTGCAACACTGTCTCCAAGTGCTATTTCCCAATTGTCTGAGCAGCCGTGGGTAGAGCATGTGAAACTGTCGCAAACATTGCATCTGGCTAATCAGCGCTATGGTATGAAACGTGTGAGCGTTTTATAATTTTTAAGGCAAATTGATACACGCGATCGCCTTTTGCCGCGATAACCTGTCCCATCCTTAATAAAAACATACCGCAAACTTAACTCAGAACAATATACGATCCCCCCTTACCAGCAGTCTCAGACAGTCCTAAACTGTATGTGAGAGTTGAAAGGCAGTTGGGAGAAATTTTGTGAAAAAAGTATTAGCAATCATTCTCGGTGGTGGTGCGGGTACTCGTCTTTATCCGCTTACCAAATTACGCGCTAAACCGGCGGTACCTGTAGCAGGAAAGTATCGCTTAATAGATATTCCTGTCAGTAACTGCATAAATTCAGAAATTTTTAAAATTTATGTTCTGACTCAATTCAACTCAGCTTCTCTAAACCGCCACATTGCCCGTACATACAACTTCACTGGTTTTAATGAAGGATTTGTAGAAGTCTTAGCTGCACAGCAAACGCCAGAAAATCCCAACTGGTTCCAAGGGACTGCGGATGCTGTGCGTCAGTATATTTGGCTGTTGCAAGAATGGGATGCAGAGGAATTGCTCATCCTCTCCGGTGATCACCTGTACCGGATGGATTATCGCCAGTTTGTGCAGCGTCATCGGGATACCGGGGCTGATATTACTCTCTCAGTTATCCCTATGGATGATCGCCGCGCTTCTGATTTTGGCTTGATGAAAATCGATCAGTCTGGTAGAGTAATCGATTTTAGCGAAAAACCCAAAGGCGATGATTTGTATCAGATGCGCGTTGATACAAGTCTGCTCGGTTTAACACCAGAACAGGCTCAACAGCAACCATACATCGCTTCGATGGGAATTTATATCTTTAAAAAAGATGTTTTGATCAAGTTGTTGAAAGAATCTTTAGAAAAAACTGATTTTGGCAAAGAAATTATTCCAGATGCAGCTAAGGATCACAACGTTCAAGCTTATTTATTTGATGGCTACTGGGAAGATATTGGAACAATTGAATCATTTTATGATGCTAATTTGGCACTGACTCAGCAACCCTTACCTCCTTTTAGCTTCTACGATGAAAAATCTCCAATTTATACCCGCGCTCGTTACTTACCTCCGAGCAAACTATTAGATTGCAAGATTTCACAATCAATGATAGGAGAAGGTTGCATTCTGAAAAATTGCCGGATCGATCATTCGGTGTTGGGAGTGCGATCGCGTATTGAATCTGGTTCCGTAATTGAAGATACTCTAATCATGGGAGCCGATTACTATCAAGCATTCGCCGAACGACATACAAACTGTGAAAATGGTGAAATTCCCTTGGGTATCGGTGCTAACACCACAATTCGCCGCGCCATCATTGACAAAAACGCCAGCATAGGTTGCGATGTGCAAATTATCAATAAAGATAACGTGCAAGAAGCTGAACGCGAAAGTCAAGGCTTTTTCATCCGCAGCGGAATCGTCGTTGTGCTGAAAAATGCTGTGATTGCTGATGGAACGATAATTTAAAAGTTAGGAGGCAGGGAGTCAGGAGTCAGGAGTTAGGAGTCAGGAGTCAAGATTTATGAGAATTGTTCCCCATCTCCCCCACTCCTCCACTCCTCCACTCCCCCACTCAGCACTAATTTTGCTAATTGGTCTTCCTGGTAGTGGTAAGTCCACTTTGGCGAAACGATTACTGTTAGAGTGTCCCCAGAGGCAGCTGATTTCTAGCGATGCCATCCGGGGACAACTTTTTGGCGATGAGGCAATTCAAGGAGCGTGGATGCGAGTTTGGCGAGAGATTCAGCGACAATTTCAGCAGGCAATTACGACGCATAGCACGGCAATTTATGATGCTACTAATGCCCAACGCCGCAATCGGCGTGAAGTCATTTATACAGCCCGCGAGTTAGGCTTTACTCACATTACCGGGATGTGGCTGGATACACCGATTTGGCTGTGTTTGGCACGCAATAAAAAGCGCCTAAACCCAGTTCCGGAAGAAGTAATTTTTCGGATGCATCGTCAGCTCCGGGATGCACCCCCAAGCTTGGAAGAAGGATTAGACGAGCTGATTTGCTTTTCCCTAGCGCGGGAGTATTCCAATGGTCAATATATGCCCGCAGGCTAGAAGCCTGGGGCTATACTAACGAAGCCTGCGAAGGCAGGCTATGAGTATTCAAGCCTGCGAAGGCAGGCTTTGTCCGTATAGCAATAGCCTTGTAGGGTATTGCGACAAAATTGGAATGTTTCCCCATCAGGAAAGTACGGGAATTGCCCTCATACAGTCAGCGACAACCCCACTTGATTTTTGGTAATGTTTGTTAATTTAAAATCATGGTTTGTTTGCTTGGCATTATACCTGGTAAACAACTTATCTCACATCTTACATAAAAACATAACGGGAATTTCTATAGGAGGCTGATAGATGGCTGCAACCGATTTTAAAGACTATTATGCAATTTTGGGAGTTAATAAAACTGCCACTCCAGAAGAAATTAAACAAGCTTTTCGTAAACTAGCCCGTAAGTACCACCCTGATGTCAATCCAGGCAATAAACAAGCGGAAGCAACTTTTAAAGAAGTTAACGAAGCTTACGAAGTTTTGTCAGATGTAGACAAACGTAAAAAATATGACCAATTCGGTCAATACTGGAATAAGGTTGGTCAAGGCTTTGCCTCTGGTGGTGGTGCTGGTGTCGATATGGGCGGTTTTGACTTCGGTCAATACGGCAGTTTTGACGACTTTATCAATGAGTTACTAGGACGCTTCGGAGGCACTACAGGCAGTAGCACTAGACAACAAAGCTATTCGTACAGTACTTCGAGCAATGGACCAACTGGTTTTGGTAACTTTGGCGATTTTGGCTTTCAAGATGGGAGTGCGGGTGCTACGGCACAGGATAGCGAAGCAGCCATCACTTTAAGTTTTGGCGAAGCTTTTCACGGTGTTCAAAAACGCTTCAGTTTAGGTAACGAAACAATTGATGTCCGCATTCCCGCAGGTGCTAAATCCGGTACTCGTCTGCGTTTGCGCGGCAAAGGTCAAGTTAATCCTTTGACTCAACAACGAGGCGATTTGTACTTGCGCGTAGAACTTCAACCGCACTCGTTCTATCAATTTGAAGGCGATAATTTGGTGTGCGAAGTGCCAATTACGCCAGATGAAGCCACTTTGGGAGCCTCAATTGATGTCCCGACACCCGATGGCATGGTTAATGTCAAGCTTCCGGCTGGAGTGCGTTCTGGTCAATCTTTACGTTTGCGCGGCAAAGGCTGGCATCTAGCCAAGGGTGGACGTGGGGATCAGTTGGTGAAAGTGGCGATCGCTCCGCCAAAAGACCTTAGCCAACAAGAGCGCGAATATTATGAAAAACTCCGCGCTATCCGTACTTACAATCCCCGCAGTCATTTGCAGCAAGTCAAGCTGTAAACTACCCACCACTGACAAGGCAGCTTTTGGGGGGAAGCTTCCCCCCAAAACGTGCCGCCTGAGTACAGGTTCAGTGGGGGCTTTAAAAGCCCAGAGTTTACCCGACTAAGTACTATGAGTACTACGATTTTTAGGTCATCTCACCTGCGAATACGTTCGCGCAAGCGTGTCGTTAGACAAGCCAGTTTGTAGCTCTGAGGTTAACAGTTAAATAGAGTCATTGGGTTTGAGTCAGTGCTGTTAGCGTAAAAAGCCTTTAAATCATTGTCCAGGCTAACATTACCCGCAAGGAGGGACTTGTGTCCAAAGTATTTGTAATTGATTCAGAAAAAAGACCACTCTTACCAATTCATCCAGCACAGGCTAGTAGCTCCTAATCGTCGATAACCGGATATAGGCGTTTGAGCTTTAAGCGTGCGTCATTGGTAGTGAATTGCCAGTTGATTTTTGTGGCGGCAAGGTCTCTAGTCACGTTCCAAGCGACGAGTTC
>JAESGY010000098.1_pt1 | contig 75835 bp, 67 predicted proteins | sample 9269841 | NCBI WGS metagenome assembly JAESGY01 (sample SAMN17022865, study PRJNA683097) | algae metagenome | isolation source: Spirirestis rafaelensis WJT71-NPBG6 and co-occurring heterotrophs from... | place: USA: Pinto Wells, Joshua Tree National Park, Colorado Desert, CA | collected 2006-08-15 | reverse complement strand
AAATTTAATACTTTTGGAGCTAATCGTGCCACACTAGGTTCCCTTGTTTTCAGCCTAAACTGCTTTGACTTTACTTTCTTAGTTTCTCACAATAATGCTTGGTTTATTTCCGCCGTGCTGTACTAGTTAATTAAACCGGGTATACTCATCGTTGCCCAAGCGTCGTACTATTCCTACTGTTTGTGGCAGCACACCTACCAAAAGAGCAAAGGCAATATCAGGCAACTTGCCCACCATTTCTGGTGGAAAGTATTGCTCAAATTGATCGAGAATCTTTTGGACTCGCTGCTGTGGCAGTGGGTTTTCTGTAATTTGCTTGATTAACCGAATCCACTGGCGTCTAATCAAGTAAGCTTTCTGCCGCTCTTCATTAGACTCAGGAGTCAATAACTGTAAATTACCTATCGGCAATAAATTTTGGCAATCGCGATCATAATCACCTCCCACTGCTGCCCCAGGTCCGGCAAATTCTGCATGGTAGCGTTTGAATAGTATTAACCCATTTCGCCGACGACTGTTAACGATAAAGACCTTCCCACTATGCAGCTGTGCGAGGATATCCGAGCCTGGAGATTGCTCAGTTCCATCAGGCATGACAATATAGTCAAGGAAACTAGTTTCAGGGCAATAAGTTGATAACATAGCAGTTTGATAGCGTTGGCGTTTTTCGCTATCCATTTTTTCTAAAAGTTTGAAAGAATTTGGTAGTAGTCTGCACTTCAACACTTAACTTGATTTAAATCAAAATCATTAGCTTTATCTTAATTCTCAAGACTTTTTGGTTTATTTAACTAAGATAAAATTAAATGGGCTTTTTTTAGCAACTTAGTAATCATATTTTATGAGATTTAACGGAATTTGTCTTGAATTAAAGTAGTTATTTTTTTAAAGTTTTTATAAAGATGAATAACTTAAATACAAAGTTACTATGAAAAATTAAAACTTATTTATCGTATTTTTAGTGCCATTCCAATTACAAGAATTCGGTTTATATTTAAATAAAATTAGATTTTTAGATTGTGATATTTAAAATTAATATCATATAAATTCGCGAAATATTCCATTCTTATTTAATTTGTATTAATTAGTATATTTTTTAAAAAACTATAAGAGTGCTCCAGAAAAATAAAGCCTTTTCTCGTATGATTAGACCACTTACGTACACGAATTTGGCAATCGTGAAACTCGCCACATCTGGTTTTTAGATTTTCTGGCATTCGGGCGATGGCAATCGCACCCCCTACTCGGCACTCTAATGCTCGTCGTGTCGATGTGGCATTGCCACAATATGTATAAGCAAAGAAGGAGAAGCAACAGAATTGCATTTATTTCTTCTTTCTTGGAGAAGCGCTTGTCTATGAGGGAGAAGGGGAAACGCGTTGCGCGTTGGCATTATACTAAATAAAAATTATTCCTTTTAATTGTCCAACAGTACATATGTAAACGGCAAAATCCTTAATAAATTAATATTTTGTAAATTTAATTAATAACTATTTAGCTATGGATAAATAAAAAGATATAAATTTTTTAAAATTAAAACTAAGTAAATATCCCTATCTATTGCCAGAATGCTTAATTAAGTTAGTTGGCGTTTTGAGAAAGCGATGCGCTCTCATAGGTTATTCGCAATAAATAAGCGATCGCTCGTTTAGAATTTACAAAACTGAAAAATTCACATACTTGACGAATGTGGCAAGTACTTGTGCAAAAATAATTGTCGGGAGCGTCCCCAAAAAAAGGTATTCCAATAAGATTCGACTTGATGCACCTGGTATCCCGACTTAAAATAAAGCTGCCGTGCCTGATGGTTATTTTCCAAAACGTGGAGGTATAACTCTTTAAAACCCCACGAAAGGGCAACTTTTTCACAAGCTTTAAGCAACTCGGACGCAGCACCGAGCCTTCGATATTTTGGGTGAACAGCTAAATTAGATAAATAAGGAAAACTCTTGCCAACCTGAGTCCAAGAATCACCAAAACGCACACCCAGTTCTACAGTTCCAACTAAGTTATCAGTTGTAGCAGTAGTATCAACGGCAACTAAACAAATGTGATGGGGTGCAGGTGATGCTAGACGATGCCTTAAGTCTTCGTAAATACCTAAACGTAGTAAGGGAAAAGCCCATCCCCACATACCATTTGGGGAATGAAAACTTTCGGTAATGATTTCGGCAACATTAGTCAAATCAGCAGGAGTAGCCGCACGAATTTGGAATTGGTTAAAAGCTTCATCGGCAGCAGCTGTGACTGGGAGTTGGTGGGATGAGTCAAAAAACCAGGGTGTCGTCAAAGCTAATTTAGTATTGATTTTATTCAAGGACAATCTTGTCAAATATCCCAAAACATTATCAAATCTGTATGAATTGCGTTCTTCTATTAAGCATTTAATTTAGCGCGAAATTTCAATTTTGCCTACATCCTAAACTATGCTTGCACTATCTGCCATTAAGCCCCAGCAAGCGATCGCTCTTAAAACTGAGCGCCATTTTTTTGTTCAAGTACCGACACAGTAAACATAATTAAACACTTTAGTTTAGATGTATTTGTCTTCTTTAACAGTTAAGTTTTGTTAAAAAATAACTGAATTGGGAACCAACAAAAATCAGACCACACGGTCTGATGCTGTATCCCACTTAGCGAAATTTTTATTTGATGTCAAGCCCAATACAATAGCCGGCGCTTGACTAGAGGACGCTTACTTATACAAGACTTACGCCAGTAATAGCCAAAAACTCGCTTTTTGCGAGGGTTCTGGCACGCGATCGCGCATACACAAGCCAAGGGGTTTTCCGAATCGAAAATCCCCTGCTTGCCTTTTTTCAGAACGAGGCAAAGCTTGGAGGGTAATTCTGACGTTTGCTGTCAAACCATAAATAACTGTTACTTAATAATGGATGGTGGTTATTAGTTAGTGGGTAGTGGGAATTTGAAGAGGGGTAAAGGCGAGGCAGTACGCTCTTCTCCCTTGGCAAAGCGCCTCTCTATGAGGGCTGCCGGGAAGCCACTACGCTATACGCGGGTTTCCCGGTGAGTCAGTTGGCGGTTGCCTGTACCGTCCCGCCAAACTGACTCTCCCCTTGGGCAGTCACGGATGTGGCGTGTCTCCCCAAGTAAAGCAGCTGCCGTCATCTGCCTATCATTGGGGAAAGGGGAATTTTATGAGGGGACTCATGTTAAAGGGTAAAGGAATAAGGAACAGTATTTTCTTCCCTTTCCCCTTTCCCCCTCCGGAATGCCCAATGCCCAATACCCACGCTCGAACCAACAACCACCCAATTATCTAATATGACTCAATCGGTTGACCAAACTTCAATAACAGATGTAACATCAAGGCGACACAACGATCCACCCGGTTTGTGGATTGCTGTAGTCACCAGTTCAGTTGCATTGCACTTGCTGCTGTTCTGGCTAATGCGCTCATCTAATGCGTTTAGTCCCTGGTTTCCACGGGCTAGTCAAGCGGCTATTCCGATTGAGATAATTGAGATCTCTCCTACAGAATCAGAAGCTAAACCATCAAAACCACAATTAAAAGCTAAAACAGTCTCTCCACGATCCGCAAATCAACAGTCTTCAACAGCGCGTTCAACACAAGAATCCCCAGTCACGCCAAAAAATCAAAATTCTGGCGGGATAAATTTTGCTGCTATTCGCAAGCAGAGAGAAAGAAACACTTTTGCCTCTAAGCCTAATACTAAACTCGTTCCTAAAAAATCAGTTCCCACACCGACACCCAGATTCACATCGACACCCGAAGCAATACCAACACCAACAGCGACACCCAGATTCACACCCGAAGCAATACCAACGCCAACACCAATACCAACGCCGAAACCCACATCATTTGGTAATCTTCCTTGGAAACGCTTGCGTGAAGAAATCAGTTTAGGAAAGTCAACACCGTTACCAAGATATACGCCAGAGGAACCACGTCAGCCAACAGTTTCCGATTCTCTACAAGGGAGAACTCCACGTCAGCCAATCGACGAAGATTCGCAAACTCCTAATCGCAGAACTCCACGTCAGCCAATCGATGAAGATTCGCAAACTCCTAATCGCAGAACTCCACGTCAGCCAATCGATGAAGATTCGCAAACTACCAATCGCAGAACTCCACGTCAGCCAATCGACGAAGATTCGCAAACTACCAATCGCAGAACTCCACGTCAGCCAATCGACGAAGATTCGCAAACTCCTAATCGCAGAACTCCACGTCAGCCAATCGATGAAGATTCGCAAATTCCTAATCGCAGAACTCCACGTCAGCCAATCGATGAAGATTCGCAAATTCCTAATCGCAGAACTCCACGTCAGCCAATCGACGAAGATTCGCAAACTACCAATCGCACAACTCCACGTCAGCCAATAGACGAAGATTCGCAAATTCCTAATCGCAGAACTCCACGTCAGCCAATAGATGAAGATTCGCAAATTACTCCTACCCAAAAAACTCCTCAACCGCCAACAGGAAGATTGATAGCTATTTCGCGTTTTGTGACTCCAGAGGAACAGAGGAGTTTGATGCGGAATCCTCCCCCTAAAGATTTGATTCTACCTGAACATATAGGCAGTAACGAAAAACAAATTAACTCGCTTTCTCTCCAACCCAACTTGGATCTTCCAGAGAAAGAGTTTCTAGTTAGCTTAGTGATTGATAAAGCTGGCAATTTTGTCCAAGCTGAAGTTGTAGATCCAGCGATCGCATCAGGGGAAAGAGACAAATATGAGCAATTTGCTAACCAAGTTTTCCAAGACGAGAAATTTCAGCCTGCTCGCTCCACAAATAGTACACCAGTACCAGACTTGATTAATCGGTTTGTACACATCAAAATACAGCGTCGGTGACTTCCTCCCACAGCATAATCTTTAATTTTGTGTGGGCTTAGTTAGGAGTTGGCAGTTGTTTGACAGTGCGTTTACCAGCTAACGTAACTAAATAATGGTGAGAAAAATCGCGTCATCTGATTAATTGTGATTAATTGCTTGAACTATCACAAAAATTGTGTTATATTATTGAGGTTGGAAATTTGCGGGCGTAGTTTAGTGGTAAAACTTTAGCCTTCCAAGCTAATAATGCGGGTTCGATTCCCGCCGCCCGCTTTGTGGATATAAATAATTAAGGACTTACGCACTGTTTCACAGACCTGACGAAACTAACTATTACGCAGAAAATGCAGACTAATAACAGTTTGAAAGGTATATTGCGTAAGTCCTGTAATTCTGATAAATGCTGCATCTATGAAAAACGCAGCATTTATGTGCAATTTTTAACCGAAGCGACCGCTAATGTACTCTTGGGTTGCTTTCTGTTTGGGGTCATTGAAAATTAACTCTGTTTTTTCGTACTCCACTAAATAGCCCATACGAGCACCTTTTTCTGTCGGTTCAACGTTGAAAAATGCTGTCATATCTGAAACCCGTGTTGCTTGTTGCATGTTGTGGGTGACGATGATGATGCTATATTGCTCTTTGAGTTGGGTAATCAGTTCTTCAACTCTGAGGGTGGAAAGCGGGTCAAGTGCAGAACAAGGTTCATCCATCAGGATAACGTCTGGCTGTACAGCGATCGCTCGCGCAATACACAAGCGCTGCTGTTGTCCACCCGACAGAGATAAGCCACTTTGCTTCAGTTTATCCTTGACTTCATCCCACAAAGCTGCTTTTTTGAGGCTGGTTTCTACCAATTCATCCATGTCACCTTTGTAGCCGTTAATTTTTGCGCCAAAAGTGATATTGTCATAAATTGATTTGGGAAATGGGTTCGGTCTTTGAAACACCATTCCAATCCGCCGGCGCACTTCTACCGGATCGATGTCTGGGGCGTACAAGTTTTTACCGCAGTAAAAAATTTTACCTTCTGCCCGGAAGCTGTCAATTAAGTCGTTTAAGCGGTTATAGCATCGCAACAATGTACTTTTACCACAACCAGAGGGACCAATAAAGGCTGTCACCTTGTTTTTCGGGATATCTAGCCAAATATTTTTTACAGCTAGGAAATCGCCGTAATAAACGTTGACATCTTCAGTTCGTAATACTGTATCTGTGTCTTGGACTGTACTAGTCTGAGTAGTCATAAATCCTTAATTTTAATTTCTGTAAAACAGGCTGGCAGCCAGCCATGTTGGTAACTATGCTATTTGTCTTATCATCTTGTCACCAACTCGCATGGGACATTTATATTCATATCTCAAAATCTTCCCAAAGGAAGATGTCAATCTACACTTATTTTCTGTACTTATAATAACATTTTCGATTGGCTTTATTTACTAAACTTTTTGACGAGTAGCCCAACGAGTGATGATACTGGTTAATAAAACCAACAGCACCAATATCAGAGATGCTGCCCAAGCTAGTGACTGCCAATTTTTAAAGGGAGATATAGCGTAATTGTAAACCAAAACAGCAAGAGAAGCTGTGGGTTGAAATAAGCCGGTGGGCCAGAACGAAGAAAATAAAGCAGTGAAAAGTAGTGGTGCTGTTTCTCCAGATGCGCGAGCGATCGCTAAAGTCGATCCGGTTACAATTGCTGGTAAAGCTGCTGGTAACACCACCTGCGATACTGTTTGAAACTTAGTTGCGCCAATCCCGACGGCTGCTTGTCGCAAATCTTGTGATACTAACTGTAAAGCTTCATCCGTAGTTCGCACGATAATCGGTAACATCAAAATTGAGAGAGCAGCGCCTCCAGCTAAAGCGGAGTAGGAACCTAACCCCAGCCTATTAAATGTGAGAACCACAATCCCATAAGCAAATACCCCAGCAATAATCGACGGTACTCCACTGAGAACGTTGGTAGCAAAACGTATTACACGCGCTGTCTTTCCAGAGCTAAACTCTGTCAAATAAATTGCCGCCATCACTCCCAAAGGAATGCTAATTGCTGCGGCGATTCCTACCATTAAAATTGTTCCCAAAATCGCATTACCAAAGCCGCCACCTTTTCTTATAGGTGGTGGTGGTAGTTCAGTAAATACATTGAGATTGAGACTGCTAAAGCCTTGAAATAGAACGTAACCGAGTACAGCTACCAGCGGTATAATCGCCATTACCGTACAAACAAAAGCAAGAACGGTCATAATTGTGTTGAACATCGTCCGAGGAGACGAAGGAGCGCGAGTCAGGCTACCGCTGCTGTATCCTTGAGAATTGCCGGAAATATTAGAAGCCATCATTTAATACCAATTATCTACAGCCGCTTGACTCGGAGAACGACTAACTCTGCCAAAATGTTAACAATCAGTGTCAACACAAATAGAACTAAGGCAGCGTACATTAAAGATGCAACTTGCAAACCACCAGCTTCAGCAAATTGGTTTGCAAGTAGAGAAGAAATTGTGTTCGCTGGCGCAAATAGCGAGGTACTAATGTTGTTGGAGTTACCAATCAACATGGTGACAGCCATAGTTTCGCCCATCGCTCGACCAAGTGCAAGCATTACAGCACCGACAATGCCAGAAAAAGCTGCTGGGATGAGAACTTTCAAAATCGTTTCCCAACGAGTTGCTCCGAGTCCTATAGACGCTTGACGCAAGCTAGGAGGTACAGAAATCAACGCATCGCGGGAAATTGCCGTAATAATCGGCAAAGTCATGATGGCGAGGATAAATCCCGCAATCAATAAATTTGGACCTGTAGGTGCAGTGCTAAAAATTGGCAAAAAGCCAAAGGAAGCATTAAGCCATTTTCCAAAGTTAGTTAAGGGGGGAACCAACACGAAAATACCCCATATGCCGTAGACAACGCTGGGAATAGCTGCTAGCAGTTCTACTAAGAAAACTAGTACCAGCTTGACTTTAGGTGGCAGAAAATTCTCGCTGAGGAGCACAGCCGTACCAACACCAATGGGTACAGCTATTAACAAACCGATGAAAGCACTCATCAGAGTTCCGTAAACTTGAGGCAATACGCCATAATCATCATTGACTGGGTTCCAAGCGCTTTTAACTAAGAAACTCAGACCAAATTTTTGGATTGCTGGTAGCGCTCCTACGGCAACTTGGAATGCTATCCATAATAAAGTGCCGGCGATCGCGAAAGCAAAAATGCGAGTCAGCCAAACAAAGCCAATATCTACTGACTTTTCTGCTTCCGAGCGTTGTCTAAGTCCTGACGGAGGATTCTGGGATTGTGTGGTCATACAGACGCAAAAATCAAATAAGCGGAAAAATGCGGGAGCGAACCTTTATTAGTCAATGCTCAATGGTCAATAGTGCAAAAACTTTGGACTCTTGACTTTGGACTTTGGACTTTGGACTTTTAGTTGTATTACTTAGCCGCAGCGTTATTATTAGCACCTTCAACCGCAATTTTATAATCTGGACTGATGGCATCAGCTGCTGCTGCTACCTTAGTAACCACGCTTGCGGGTAGAGGAACATATCCTAATTCTGGAGCTTGCTTTTGACCTTCAGTCAAACCATATTCAATCATCGCTTCTACAGCTTTGGCTTTTGCTGGTTCAGCATATTTTTTTTGAGCCAGAATCCAAGAGTAGGTAACGATGGGATAAGAATCTGCACCTTCTGGATCGCTAATAAAGGCACGGAGATTTTCCGGCAAAGTTACTGCATCTAAGGTTTTAGCTGCCGACTGTTCGTTAGCCGTAACCACCTTACCAGCCTTGTTTTCCAATGCAGCAAACTTGAGTCCATTTTGTTTGGCGTAACCGTACTCAACATAACCAATTGAGCCTTGAGTTTGGCTGATTTGAGCTGTAACGCCTTCATTACCCTTTGCACCAACTCCCACGGGCCATTTTACGCTTTTGCCTTCCCCAACTTTAGTTTTCCAGTCTGGGCTGATCGCACTGAGGTGTTTTGTGAACACACCTGTAGTACCGCTACCATCAGAACGATATATAACTGTAATTGGTTGGTTGGGAAGATTTACACCTGGGTTTGCAGCAGCAATTTTCGGGTCGTTCCAAGTCTTGATGTTGCCGAGTAAGATATCTGTGTAAACTGCCCGTGTTAGCTTCAGTTCGGCAACATCTGGCAGGTTGTAAGCCATGACAATGCTACCAGCAGTCATTGGCAGCAAAAGTACACCTTTATCCTGTGCTATTTTCTGAATTTCTTCATCCTTCATTGCCACATCGCTGGCACCAAAGTCTACAGTACCTTTGGTAAATTGCTCAACACCAGCGCCGCTACCAACTGATTGATAGTTTACTTTCAGGGTTGGGTATTTTTTGTTTAAGGCATCGAACCAAGTTAGATAAAGCGGTGCTGGGAAAGATGCACCTGCACCAGTTAAGGTTACGTTTCCACCCAAATCCAATTTGCCAGGGCTGGAAGCAGTAGTCTCAGTAGCAGTACCAGAAGGTGATTCTTTAGTGCCTGGATTTTCTGCGGTTTGCTGTCCACCGCAAGCAGCTAGGCTCATTGTCAGTGCTAACACTGAAATTGAAGCTGTTATACGAGTACTTTTGATTACATTTATCCGTGATAGCATTGCTGTCAATTTTATGTCATTTTTTAGGTACGCGTTTCTAAGATACCGCTTTAGGGTAAACAGAAGGTTAACAAAGTAAAAAATACTTAGGTTGTCTATTTAAAAATCCAAAATTAAATTATCTCATTTAGTGATATGAGTCATCAAAGTATTTGTATAAAATCGAACGTTAAATTTTATGAATACATATTCAAGTGAGCGTGGTAAAGCAGGAATTTTATAAAAATCTAAGCACTTGGAAATAGATAAAACACAATTCAGCACTAAAAACTCTCGATCTTTTGTATACCCCGCGGGTTTTATGTTTAATTTGGTTGACTTAATTAATGGACATCATAACTTTTATCACATCTTTACTTCAACCGAGCATGATGGTTGCTTGGTATTAGCAACAAAAAAATATTTGATTGAGTTTAACTAAAAGGCTTGTCTGGAAGGTATTACAGTTTTAACGTCCCAAATTACGGTTTGAGGATGGCGATCGCACATTTCCTAAAAATTCATCGCTCAAGATGGTATAGTAATAAATATTTATTTGAGTTCGGCGATCGCGCTTGTTTGCTTTTTCATCTAAGCAAGCCTTGGCAGTAATTGCTAAATAACTTATAAATTATTCTTAATTGATAGAAGAAATATAAATAGGAGACGCAAGCCTAAGCGTTTTCTGGTTCATACAGGTAAAGTGAAGGCACTGCTCAATCCCTGTAAAAGCTTCTAAACCAAAAAGGCATTTATAAAATGTGCTATTTCTGAATGAAGTACGCACAAATTAGCGCTCAACTATCAATACTCATACCGCTTGTTGACTTTTCCCTATTGCCTTGTAAATGTTTGCTGCTTCCAATCAATTACTATGGTCGATGATTGGCTTACTCCTGACAATAGGTGGCACCTTCCTAGAGGCTTATGGTATCACTTTACCTTGGAGTTGGAGTCAGCATGGAATTGAGACTTTTTCTTTGGGTGCTAAATATCAAGTTGGCGCAGTGCTGCTAGTAGGTTGTTTAGGAGGCAAAAATGCTGGTGCGCTATCGCAAATTGCCTATTTAGTTATGGGATTGACTTTGTTACCCGTTTTTGCTGATGGTGGTGGTATCGGTTATGTCAAAGAGTCTCAGTTTGGCTATCTCTTGGGCTTTATTCCTGGAGCTTGGATTTGTGGCTTGTTAGCTTTTAAAGCTAGACCTCGACTAGAAACTTTGGCATTTAGTTGTTTTTGTGGCTTGTTAATTGTCCACGTTTGCGGTATTACTTATTTAATTATCAGATATATTTTTCACTTTAAAGGCACAGAAACTCTGGCTTTAATGATGCAAGCAATCCTCACATACTCTTGGTTTGCTCTACCAGGTCAATTAGCTGTAGTCTGCGCCGTCACTGTAATAGCGTATATATTACGACACTTAATGTTTTATTAGTTCAATGTCATTTGTTGTTTGTCAAAAGCTCATGACTAATAATTAATAACACTTGACTTTTGACACTTGACTCATTTGCCATGCGTTTAAAAAATCGCCTCTTTTGGATTGCTGCCTTCGTAATTGTTATCTTAGACCAACTTACAAAAAACCAAGTGGTGTCAGCCGCGAAATCTTGGCAGTTGGAAACTATAATCGAATCAAAAACAGAAAATATAATATACAGACCTACTTTGCCGCTTATACAGGGGATATTCCATTTGACCTACGTAAAAAACGATGGTGCAGCTTGGAGTATACTTAGCGGACATATAGATTTATTACGCTTTTTATCATTGGCAGTAAGTTTAGTATTGATAGCGGTGGCTTGCTTTGGTCCAGCCTTATATTTTTGGGATCAACTAGGCTATGGCTTTATTTTAGGCGGAGCGATGGGCAATGGCATCGATCGCTTTGTTTTAAGTTACGTAGTTGATTTTCTCGATTTTCGATTGATCAACTTTCCTGTATTTAATGTGGCAGATTCATTTATTAGTATCGGCATTTTTTGCCTGCTGATTTCCTCGTTTCAAAAAACGCCAGCTTCCAGTCGGCGATCGCCTTAACATTCCTGATGAGAATTTCAGTCCTCACTATTAAAGCCTACTTACTTTTTTAGATAACTCCAAAAGTAAGCAGGCTTAATTTTCTATCTGACGTTTTTCGTCATAACCCTGGTAAACACAATCTTTAAATCAAGCATCAGTTGATAATCGGCACCCAGACAAACCGACTATCAAACGCCGCAAATTTGCGATTATGTTTGAATTAGCGTGGAGCTAACATTTTTGCTCCACCAGTAGGAAGTTTTTACGAACCAGAATTTGGAAGTGTACTGGGACTGGTGCTTGGTTCGATTGTACTACCTGGGCTGCTCGAATCAGGAGTTGTCATGCTGCCTGGAGCTGGAGTTATTTTAGTTGGGCTGCTCGAATCAGGAGTTGTCAAACTACCTGGGCTGCTCGAATCAGGAGTTGTCAAACTACCTGGGCTGCTCGAATCAGGAGTTGTCAAACTACCTGGGCTGCTCGAATCAGGAGTTGTCAAACTACCTGGGCTGCTCGAATCAGGAGTTGTCAAACTGCCTGGGCTGCTCGAATCAGGAGTTGTCAAACTACCTGGGCTGCTCGAATCAGGAGTTGTCAAACTACCTGGGCTGCTCGAATCAGGAGTTATCGTGCTGCCTGGAACCGGAGTGATTTTGGTTGGGCTGCTCGAATCAGGACTTGTCGTGCTACCTGGAATGCTGTTTTCAGGAGTAGTGGTGCCGGGAGTACCGCTGTCAGGACCCGTGGTGCTGCCGGGAGTACCGCTGTCAGGACCCGTGGTGCCACCTGGTGGAGTGATTTGGCTCGGGCTATTGGTGTCAGGAGTCGTGGTACCTGGATTGATGGTATCAGGAGTTGTCGGGTTGCTGGGAGTGCTGTTTTCCGGAATTGGCGCGTTACTTGGGGTAGTTGCGTCAGGAGTTGTGGTGGTACCTGGGGTAGATGCGTCGGGAGTTGTAGTGGTACCTGGGGTAGATGCGTCGGGAGTTGTAGTGGTACCTGGGGTAGTTGTGTTAGCTGGAGTGTTTGGAGTGGCTCCAGCGGTGCCTCCTTGACAACGCGAATTCAGTGGGAAATTTTTACACAAAATTTCCATAGCATCAGCATTCAGCTTGATCTCCGTTGGGGCGGTGGTTGTCGATTGGCTTACTAGTTCCTTTGATTCTGGAAATTTGGACGATTGGGCAACAGCAACATTGCTGGTAACTGCTAGGGTAAAGGCTGTACCTATAAGGGTCAGATATTTTCCCTTCATGTTATTTAACCTCAACGGAACACTCCGCTCATTAAATCAAACAATATAATTTATAAAATCTTCCTAAATGAAGATGTATATTTTTAATTCAAACTCTATTTAGCAATTAAAATGATAAATTTTCCAGTAATTATAGCAGTATTCGTAGTTATTATCAATACAAGTTCAAATAACTATATTTTGTTCGGAAATCAAATATAGTCTACGAAATAAGGATTAGAGAATTTGGAAAAGAATTATTGCTTAGGCAAAAATGTCATAAACTTAACAAGTTCAGTACGATCGCCTGATATGGTCTTGGTGTCAGATGAAATTCCAAGAATACCGTACAGCCAAATTCTACTTTGGCTTATGAGTAAAATGGTGAAATACCAGCATCAAGAGCGCAAGTCGCTAGATTTCTTGACTAATAACCGTGGTGTGATATAGCCGATGAGTTCCCCCCACCCTCCTCAAAAGCCAAAAACTTTGCTTGGTCAGGTGACTCAAGCAGTACAAACAATTCAAGCTAGAGTTGATTTTTCTAAGCTGGCGCTGCGACCTAATGCCAGAGTACCAGAATTATTGGTGCAGGATTCGGGGGCGGATAAGGCGGAGGTATATCCGTTATTAGGCGATCGCTACGTATTAGGTCGCAGTTCCAAATCCAGCGACATCGTCATCCGCAACCCAGTTGTCAGCCAAATTCATTTGTCACTGTCCCGCGATTCCACTCAACGAACTCCCGTTTTTATCATCAAAGATGAAAACTCGACTAATGGCATTTATCGCGGCAAACGTCGCGTCACTTCCCTAGAACTGCGACACGGTGACACCTTTACCCTCGGACCGCCAGAACTCGCCGCTTCCGTGCGGCTGCAATACGTCGATCCACCACCTTGGTATGTAAAAGCTGCCACATGGGGCGCTTGCGGTGTTGGTGGAGCGACAGCATTATTCGCCTTGGTAATTGGCGTAGAATGGCTAAAATTCTCGGTTAGACCTTTACCCACAGCCACCCGTGCCCCGGTAATCGTTTACGCTCGTGATGGACAAAAGCCACTCCGCGAACCTCGCTCTACTTCTCACATCGATAAAAAGCGGTTAGAAGACTTTGGTCCTTATTTACCCGCTGCTGTAGTAGCCTCAGAAGATAGCCGTTATAATTGGCACTTTGGGGTTGACCCATACGGTATTTTACGAGCATTCCTAATTAATAGCCGCAGTGGAGATGTGCAGCAAGGTGCTAGCACTGTAACTCAGCAAGTCGCCAGAAGTTTGTTCCGCGATTATGTCGGCAGCCAAGACTCTCTTGGGCGAAAATTGCGAGAGGCTATAGTTGCTCTGAAGTTAGAAACGTTTTACAGTAAAGATGAAATTTTATTAACTTATCTAAATCGGGTGTTTTTGGGGGTGGATACCTCCGGGTTTGAGGATGCAGCTCGATTTTACTTTGATAAGTCGGCAAAAGAATTAACTTTGGCAGAAGCGGCAACATTAGTAGGAATTTTACCCGCTCCCAATGGCTTCGATTTTTGTGGAGAAAGTGGAAATAAATTAGAAGCCATCGAATATCGCAATCGCGTGCTGAAGCGGTTGCTGGAGAAGGGGAAAATCAAACAAGACGAGTATAACCGCGCTAGGCGATCGCCTATCGAAGTTAGCCCCAAAGTTTGCGAACAGCAAGCGAAAACAATTGCACCCTATTTCTACAGTTACGTCTTTCAAGAACTCAAATCGATTTTGGGTGAAGAGTTAGCCACAGAAGGCAACTTTATTATTGAAACTCAGCTAGACCCAGCAATTCAAACGCAAGCCGAAGCAGCGTTGCGGAATTCAGTCAACAACGGTGGCTCAAGTTTTCGTTATTCCCAAGGAGCAGTGGTAACTCTTGATTCCAGTACTGGTGCGATACTGGCGATGGTAGGGGGAACCGATTACAAAAAAAGTCAGTTTAATCGTGCTATCCAGGCAAAAAGACAACCAGGTTCCACTTTTAAAATTTTTGCTTACGCTGCCGCCATTGAGCAAGGAATTTCCCCAGGAAGAGGTTATTCGTGTGATTCTTTGCGTTGGCAAGGCTTTACCTACAAACCTTGTCGGAGTGGTGCTGGTGGCAGTTTAGATATTGCTACCGGTCTTGCGCTTTCAGAAAACCCGATCGCTTTGCGAGTCGCCAAAGAAATCGGATTGAATAAAGTTGTAGCAATGGCGCAGCGTTTGGGAGTGAAATCTACCCTTGATCCAGTTCCTGGTCTAATTCTGGGTCAAAGTGTAGTTAATGTCACGGAAATGACAGGTGCTTTTGGAGCCATCGGTAATCGGGGCATCTGGAATCGTCCCCACGCAATTAGCCGGATTTTAGATAGCAGTGATTGTCGCGATCGCAATGATTTAAAAACTTGTCGCGTCATCTACTCTTTTGACCAAGTTCCTGAAGCAAACAAGCGCGTACTCAAACCGGAAATAGCCGATACCATGACCAATTTGCTACGCGGTGTCGTCACTAGAGGTACTGGACGCAGTGCGGCTATTGGATTAGGCGAAGCTGGTAAAACAGGTACAACAAATGACAACGTTGATTTGTGGTTTATTGGCTTTATTCCCAGTCGGCGACTCGTGACTGGTATTTGGCTAGGAAATGATAACAATTCTCCCACATTTGGCAGTAGCGCTCAAGCAGCTCAACTGTGGGGAAATTATATGGGGAAAATTACAAAATAGGGCATCGTTAGTGGATAGTGGATAGTGGATAACTGTTGACTGTTAACCAACAACTAACAACCAACAACTAACCACTATCCACCAACAATTATCGATATCCCTGCCAAGGAGTGACTTCTAGATTGCCGTTGGGTTGGAATAATACTTGGTAGTGAGCAAGGGGTTGTTTGGTGTTGGGAGGGGCTACATTTGAACCATAAAGTTCGTTGAATATCTTGGGAAGCGGTGTTTCCCGGAAATAATCAAAGGCTACTTGGTTAAGTGGTTCATAATCGGCGATAGTCCCATCTTTGTTTACGGCGACTCGATACTTCAAATTTTGCGAAAAAGTGGGAGTACCGCCCCAATTTTGACGAATTGTATCATAAAGCTTCTTATTTAAATCTTTGACGGCATTGGCATCTGTAATTTTGGCACCAATAACTTGTGGTGTGTTAGCATATCCCCGCCAAGGGCTAACTTGTAGTACACCTTGCGGTGTAAAGACTACTCGAAATTGAGCGATCGGTTCATTGTTAATGCCACCACGCTTGGCAGGATTATAAAGTAGTTTCGGCAAAGGAGTTTTTTCTATTGCCTGATTTGCTTCTTTATTCGTTGCTTTATAACCGACGATCGCACCATCTGCCGCTACACCGATACGATAGACTAAATCCTCATTTAATCCTGAGCGAGTAGCCCAGGCAGGATTAATTTGGTTATAGACTTGGCGATTTAACGCCCGCAATTGAGAGGCATCAGTAATTTCCGGAACTGTTTTTAAAAGGGCTTCTAAATCTGTAACTGTAGCTGATGCAGCCGTTGTGTTATCTGGTGTGGGAGTAGCATTTGCTATGGGAGAAGCACTGGTTGTGGGGATAGCAGATGGTGCGGGATTTGTAGCATCTTTGGCTGTTGCAGTAGCGCCTTGTGTTGTAGAGTTAGTTTGCTCTTGAGGTTTCGGTTCTGGTTGACGCACTTGTGGAGCTGGAATCAAACCAAATGCGATCGCACATGCAGCTAAACTCGATACGCCCACACCAGCGGGTACTGCTTGCTTGATAAATGCTTGACTAGCAAGACCAGAACCTTTGCCAACAGGTTGTAATTCTAGTGACAGCTCTGGTAAAGTTTGGCTATCAGCAAAAAACTGATCCACCGCTTCGACTAAATCAAACAACTGCACACTATTCAAATCGATTTGAATTGGTGCTTTACCATTATTAGATTTAGCTTCTGCACTTTTTTGTACATCTGAATGCACAATCAATCTATGTCGATTGCTGTGAATTTTCTGAAACTGCACTAACTCCGATTCTGTGTTGTGTGCGAGTGGGTTTGGTACACTACTCAAAAATTCTTGAGCATAACCACTAACAGCCCTCACCAAACTTTCAAAAAATTCCCGCCCTCCCACTAACGGCTGATTATAGCCAGATAAATAACATTCTGCATTTACCAAAATAGATAGTTCTGGGCGCATTTCTTGGAAGTGTGCGGCTTTTGTAGCATCACTTAAACCTTCTAAAAGCAGTGTGCAATTAGGTAAACTATACTTACGTTGAATATTCATTCTACTTCACCGTCAAAAAGACTAATCCAGAAGCGTTGCATTCCCGCTGTACCTGTACAAAATAATAATTTACCTAACAAATTCATCGCCAGTTCATCTAATTTTTCATCAGAAGTTAATGCCAAAAAACCAGAACGACGGGGATTCATTCGGCTTTTAAAATGTGCTCTAAATCGCTCTAGATAATTAGAAAGCCGCAAATTCTGTTCTAAAGGAATTTCTTTGTCATTCATTTGTTGATAAATCATTAGCATTTGGCGAATGACAACTGTTAACCGTCGCGCCAAATAGCAAGCGATTACTACCAAGGCTTTTGCCTCGATAATTGTCAAAGGACGGCGAATATTTGCTCTACGTAAAGGGTTAGTGCTACGCATTCGCCATAAATTCACTCGATCTTTAACAATACCTTTGAGCTCCAATTCTTCAGCAAATCCCAAAATTGCTTCAGAGCCACCCAGTTCTAAAGCTTCAATTGCCAGTAAAATAAGGTCAATTTGCACGCGGGTTGTACGGGGACATCCTTGTCCGTCAATTGCAGGATCGGGGAGAGTGTCCAGAATCATCGGCGCTGATTTTTGGGTGGGACTACTGCTGAACGGTGTTAAACTTGCGGAGACATTCATTATAAATACCTTGTGCGGTCGCAACAGACTAGGTAAAACTAATTTAAGATAGCTAGTCTAAAATTTGAACATTTTTACTTGTGGCAGTAGTAGGACTGCCTGATATATAGATTACTTACTCGTTCTACTCAAAGGTTTCCGTATATTGAAATCGGAAGTTTTTAAAACATAAGTTCAATAGCAACAAGGGGTAGTATAATTCCATCTTTAGCTTGGTGTAGATTCTGATAATCGTCAATGGATTGTGCGTTCTCTAGCAATGATCCCAAGCGTATGACATTATAGTGTACGATTTTTCAGGTATCTAGGATTGGACATGGGGCAGGTAGTGCGGTCTTCTCCCAAAGTGAGAGGCTAGCGCCAAGGTGTCGGACCAAGTGGAGCATCTGCCGTCATAGGGCATTGGGTATTGGGTAATGGGAATTAAGTAAAACGTTATTAAAGACGCTTCTTGTAATGCGCGTTCTAATACGATTCTTTCCATGACTCCCCGATGCCCCATGATGCGGCTATGCCGATGGCGTTCGTCACCTCCCAACGGGAGAGCCAGAGCCGACGCACCAGAAGCGTAGGAGCGCGATTGAGAGGGAAACCAGGAGAATTGCGCTGGTCTCACCGCACTGCACTGGCTCCGGAATGACGCGGCTATGCGCGACTGTCGGTAAACCCGACTTGAGGCACTGGCTCCCCCATGCCCAATGCGAGCGTGCCCCCTTCGGGGTTCGCCAGTCGCTCATGGGGGAGACCTCCAAGACCGCGCTGGCTCACCATTGCCCAATTCCCCATTCCCTATTCCCTATTCTTATGGATTTAAAGTCTCTGATTCGTGACATTCCAGATTTTCCTAAACCCGGAATAGTCTTTCGGGATATCACCACACTGCTACGCGATCCAGAAGGACTGCGTTATACAATTGACTTTTTAGCCGAAAAATGCATTGATGCCGGACTAAAAGCTGATTACATTGTGGGAATGGAGTCGCGGGGCTTCATTTTTGGTACACCTCTAGCTTATAAATTAGGAGTTGGTTTTATTCCAGTTCGCAAACCAGGTAAGCTACCAGCAGCAGTTCATTCGGTTGAATACGAACTAGAGTATGGTACGGACTGTTTAGAAATGCATCAGGACGCTTTGCACCCCAATAGCCGGGTTTTAATTGTAGATGATTTGATTGCTACAGGTGGAACCGCGAGTGCGACGGCAAAGTTAGTACAGAAGATTGGCTGCGAACTTGTGGGATTTGGGTTTATCATCGAGCTACGGGATTTGCAAGGGCGAAAAAATCTGCCGGATGTGCCGATTATTAGCCTTGTGGAATATTAGTCATTGGTCATAAGTCACTGGTCATTAGTCGTTAGTAATTGACTAATGACTAATGACAAAAGACATTTGACGAAGAACAAAGGACACTGAACATATGACTTCTACCAGAATTTCCTTGGAAGCGGGTCGAGATTGGCTTTATAGGCTCGTCACTAGCGAAACCTTTATTTATGTTATCAAGCGGCTATTACAGGCGCTTTTGACTTTGTTTTTAGCATCAGCATTATCATTTTTTATTATGCAGCTCGCACCAGGGGATTATGTCAGTTCCTTGGAGGCAAATCCGAAAATTTCTAAAGAACGAATTGATGAACTGCGACGACAGTTTGGTTTGGATAGGTCTTGGCTGGAACAATTTGGACTTTGGTTGTGGAATATTTTGACGCGGGGCGATTTTGGGACAAGTTTTTCTTATAATCGTTCTGTCGCATCTTTGTTGTGGGAACGTGTGCCAGCAACATTGTTGATGGCGATCGCTTCTTTGATTGTAACTTGGGCGATCGCTATCCCTTTAGGTATCACCGCCGCCGTCAAGCAAAATCGCGCTTACGACCGGATTTTGCAAGTCTTAAGCTACCTCGGGCAAGGATTTCCCAGTTTCATTGCCGCTTTGTTTTTACTGTTCTTTGCCCAAATCACCACCCCCCTATTTCCCGTAGGTGGCATGACCAGCATTTATCACAGCGACCTTTCCCCAATTGGTAAAATTATAGATATAGGCTGGCACTTAATTTTACCCACCATAGCTTTAAGCATCACTGGTTTTGCTGGTTTACAGCGAATCACTCGCGGCGAAATGTTAGATGTACTGCGTCAAGATTACATCCAAACGGCTCGCGCTAAAGGATTGCCCGAAAACCGCGTTATTTACGTTCATGCCCTTCGTAATGCCGTTAACCCCTTAATTACCTTATTGGGCTTTGAATTAGCTAGTTTATTAAGCGGTGCTTTCATTACTGAGCAGTTTTTTAACTGGCCCGGTTTGGGAAAGTTGACTTTACAAGCTTTATTTAATCTAGATGTGCCTCTAGCAATGGCAAGTTTGGTAATGGGTGCAGTACTTCTAATAGTCGGCAATTTAGTCGCGGACTTAATGCTGAAAGCTGCCGATCCGCGAATTCGCCTAGAAAATTTGAATTAGTTGGTTATAGAGCATTGGGCATCGGGCATTGGGCATCGGGCAAAATTCCTCTCCCCCTGCTTCCTCTGCTCCCCCTGTTCCCCCTGCTTCCTCTGCTCCCCCTGCTCCCCCTCTCCCCTTCCCCTCCATGCTGTCCGAAGTTTATTATCTGATACGCTCAAAATCTGACGGTAGTTATCTTACTGCTCGTCCGAACTCGCAAGGTTCGGGGTATTTGTTGCTGTTTGGCGAAAATTTTGATGCCCTCAGCTACCTCAACACCCACGCCGCAGAACTGGCAAGCCGCTTTTCTGTAGAATCTATTCCAGGGACGCAGGTAAAAAGTTTGCTGAAACGCTGGGGTTTCAGTGGCGTGGGTATTGTTACAGATCCGTTGTTACCGAATGTAGAATTTTTGCAGCAAAGCTGAATTGGGGAATGGGCATTGGGCATTGAAAATTAAGAATTGGCAATTGGGAATAAAGCCAAATCTTGACCCTATAACCCATTGCCCCATGCCCATTGCCCCATTCCCTAATGCCTATACTGCTGCTTTTTCTAATATCAACTTAGAACCTTTGAGCGCTTCCGGAATTGAGGTGGGGTAATCGCCGGTAAAGCAGGCAGAACAAAAACTATTGGTATCTTCTCGCGTTGCTTCTAGCATTCCCTGCCAACTGAGGTAGGCTAAGGTGTCAACTTCTAGTTGTTTAGCAATTTCTTCTACTGATTTGGTGGCAGCAATAAGCTGATCTTGGGTGTCTGTGTCGATACCGTAAAAACAAGGATGAGTTACTGGGGGTGAGGAAATTCGCATATGCACTTCTACAACACCCGCATCCCGCAAGGTTTTGACGAGTTTTCGGCTGGTTGTACCCCGGACTATGGAATCATCGACAATCACCACTCTTTTGCCGTATAGGACATCTTTGAGGGGATTGAGTTTCATTTTGATTCCAGACTCGCGCATCATTTGTGTTGGTTGAATGAAGGTGCGCCCAACATAACGATTCTTAATCAATCCTTCGGCGTAGGGAATACCAGAAGCTTGAGAAAAGCCGATCGCAGCTGGTATACCAGAATCAGGAACACCAAAAACAATATCTGCCTCAATCGGAGATTCTTCAGCTAGTCGCCGCCCTAACCGCTGTCGGTAGCTGTACAATGTTTCGTTGTGCATCATACTGTCAGGACGCGCGAAGTATATCATCTCAAAGATACACAGCTTGCGCTGGGGTTGTTGACTCCAAGGAAACGAAGCCAAACCATCTTCGGTAATCCAAACTAATTCGCCCGGTTCTACGTCGCGCAGATAATCGGCACCAATGATATCTAGTCCACAAGTTTCGGATGCGAGTACGTAACGAACTGGATTTTCACCCAATGTGCCAATTACTAGGGGACGAATGCCATTAGGATCGCGAACACCCATGACGCCAGTCGGAGTGCCAATTACTAAACTAAAAGCACCTTGGCAACGGTTAAATGCGCGAATGCAGCCTTCTAACCAGTCTGCACCAGCATTGATTTCTTCAGCGATCGCAAAAGCAATCATTTCTGAATCGGTTGTCGTCACTAAGTTGCATTTGCTCTTTAGCAACTCTTCTCTTAAGTGCCCAGTATTGACTAAATTGCCATTATGTGCAAGGGCTATTGAACCCAGACTAGTTTCGACAACAGCAGGCTGGGCGTTAACTTTTCGGCTCGAACCTGTAGTTGAGTAACGAGTGTGACCAACGGCTAAGTTACCCGGTAGCTGACTCAAGATGGATTCGTTAAACACATGGGATACCAAACCCATTTCTTTGTGCAGGTGTACTTGTTCCCCTGCGAATGTGGCAATCCCCGCTGACTCTTGACCTCGGTGTTGAAGGGCATAAAGTCCAAAGTAGGTCAGTTTGGCAACGTCTTCCCCTGGTGCGTAGATGCCAAAAACACCGCAAGCTTCTTCTGGCTTGTCAGCACGGGTTTCAATGGCGTGGTCATCCAAGGAGACGGAATAATTAGGAATCATGCTACAGCTTTGCTCCAGATGAGGTTTTGAGTCAGTGGGATGGATATATAAATGAATGTTTTCAGAAATATTAACTGACCTTAACAAATTGTTAACAATCCATGTATATATATAACAGTACCTTAATCATGCTTGGGGTTAGCAAGTATTCGTATAAATAATCAGGAGTCAAAAGTCAACAATCAAAAGTTAGGAGTTTTGAGTTCACAAGCTTGTTCAACCCACAACTCCTAACTTTTCTAAGTGGGTGTAGTAGTGTGGATAGCTAAACGTCTTTCAATCGCATGGGAATAGCGATCGCTCATATCTTCGATCCTAGCCTTAATTAAAGTTTGGTTATCAGAGGTTAACACCCCTAAATCAGTGTGGGAATTACTAACGTTGCCCAGTTTTTGCCAATAATTAGCCAATTGTTGATTTAATAAAGATTCCCAAATTTCTTGCTGTTCTGGCGCTACAGAAACTATAATTCGCGCCCCACCTTCGCCAAATAGCACTTCATCCCATCGCTGTGAATTGCTTGATGCTAGTCCTAAATTAATTTTGGCACCAAGTTTGCCAGCAATGCAACATTCTGCCAAAGCAACAGCTAAACCACCTTCAGCACAATCATGAGCTGAACGAATCCAACCATTGCGAATTCCTTCACGGCAAAGCTTTTGTACACACCTTTCCAATTCAAAATCTACCCGTGGCGGTTTTCCAGCTACAGTATTGTGGATAGTGGCTAAATATTCGGATGCTCCCAATTCAACTTTAGATTCTAATGGCAATCCTAAAAGATAAATAATATCGCCTTCGCCAAGCCAAGCTTGACCGCAAATTTTGTCCAAATCAGGAATCAACCCGACCATACCCACAACCGGGGTAGGATAAATTGGTTGCGGGTTGCCTTCTGAGTCGAAAGTTTCATTGTAAAGTGAGACATTACCGCCAGTAACAGGCGTTGCTAATTCTCGGCAACCTTCAGCCAAACCGCGACAAGATAAAGCTAATTGCCAGTAACCAATCGGTTTTTCGGGACTGCCAAAATTTAAGTTATCAGTTACAGCTAAGGGTTCAGCACCCACGCAACTGAGATTGCGTGCAGCTTCAGCTACAACTGCCTTAGCACCTTCGTAAGGGTCAAGATAGACGTAACGAGGATTGCAATCAACTGTCGCAGCAACACCCGATTTTGGATTGGGAATTTTCCCCCCCTCTCCCCTTCCCCCACTCCCCCGCTCCTCTTCAAGGGGACGCAACCGGACGACAGCAGCATCAGCGCCACCGGGTAATATGACGGTGTTATTTTGGACTTGATGATCGTATTGGCGATAAACCCAACGTTTTGATGCGATCGTGGGCGTATCGAGTAAAGTCAAAAGGATATCATTCCAACTTTGCAGGCTTCCTTGAATTTCAATGCCAGCAGTTGTGCAGGCAGGTAGAGAATCAGGTGTCCATTCCCAAGCTTGGCGTGCATATTCTGGTGCTTCTGTCAACAATTCGCGTTCATACAGTGGGGTATTTTCTGCCAAAGCATCAGCTGGAATTTCTGCGGCAATTCCACCTTGGAATAATATTCTAACAATGGGTTCAGCAATAACTTCTCCGGCAACAACCGCCTGAAGTCCCCAACGGTGGAAAATATCAATTAACTCTTGTTCGCGTCCCTTGTGTGCCACAAACAACATTCTTTCTTGAGATTCTGAAAGCAGGTATTCATAGGGAACCATCCCCAATTCGCGCACCGGAATCTTATCTAAATCCAGTTCAATACCCACACCACCTTTTGCAGCCATTTCCGATGTAGAACAGGTAATGCCAGCTGCACCCATATCCTGGGCTGCGACGACTGCACCTGTTTTAAAGGCTTCCAGACAAGCTTCAATTAAAGACTTTTCTAAAAACGGGTCGCCAACTTGCACCGCTGGACGGTTATCTAGTGATTGATCACTGAGTTCTGCACTGGCAAAACTTGCACCACCCATACCATCGCGTCCGGTGGTAGAACCAACATACAGCACGGGGTTCCCTAAACCAGATGCCCCAGATTTGACAATTTCTGGCGTTTCCATCAATCCTAGCGCCATGACGTTTACTAGGGGATTCCCGGAGTATGCAGAGTCAAAATAAACTTCCCCACCGACAGTGGGAACCCCGACGCAATTACCGTAGTGACTTATACCAGCCACCACACCGCTGAAAAGTCGTTGAGTTTTGGTATCTTCCAGGGAACCGAACCGCAGGGAGTTTAAAAGAGCAATGGGACGCGCACCCATTGTAAAGATATCTCTGAGGATACCTCCTACGCCAGTGGCGGCTCCTTGAAACGGTTCGACAGCAGAGGGGTGATTATGAGATTCAATTTTAAAGGCAAGTTGCAGCCCGTCGCCTAAATCGACAACGCCCGCATTTTCACCGGGACCAACAAGAATGCGCGATCCTGTTGTGGGAAATTGTTTTAATAGCGGTCGTGAATTTTTGTAACAACAATGCTCTGACCACATCACCCCAAACATTCCCAGTTCGGCTTTGTTGGGATGACGCCCTAACCTGCGGACAATTTCTGCGTATTCTTCTGGCTTTAAACCTTCTGCGGCGATTTCTTCAGCGGAAAAGGCTGGTTTTGAGCTTGCAGTCATGGGAAGTAATGCACTCTGGGGGACAGAGAATTATTCTATCGATTTACAGGCGCTGTAAATGCAGTTCCATAAATAATGTAGATAATTCTTATGCGTGAAATTTCCCGCTGAACTACTCGAATTACTAGGTTGTATGGTTTTTCTACAACCATCTCTCACGCAAACTGTAAGCGTTAGCAGCATAGGCAAGGTTGGTCGGTTGACCAGATGTCAAGCAGTGCAACTCACCTTTAATTTATTACTTCCTCAATGTCTGCTTCGTCAAGGAGAATAGTTGTTTCAAAACCCACCCTACCCATCTCTGGCTCTCTTCCCATCTCCATCTCAACGGCATAAGTCCATGTCGCTGAATTGGGTCGGTAGTTTTTAATCTTACCCATACCTCCAACAAAATGAACCATTTGATTTGTTCTAAACCTGGGTTGAGTGCAAGCCGGAATTTTATTCTGTGTGCTAATCATAGATACGTTAATTGTTGATGCTTTGTGTTGGTTTGAAAGACAGCCAACTTATTAGAAAAAAGGAGGTAGTCAATAACTGCACAATATCAAGTGCAGAAAGATATCCATCAGAAAAGGCAGCAATACTTCTATCGGTAAGTCCAAACAACTAGGCTGTAATACCAACAACCTAAATACCGTTTTTCCAGGTGACCAGAAATGTATAATCTTGCGATGTTTTATTATTATTCCTGATTTGTCAAATTACTTTATTTAAGTCAGCTTTTTACTCTTTTGCTCCAAATTGGCAAAGCCAAAAGATTTGTCGAAAAAATGTTGTAATTAGCAATTAAGCGGAAAATTATCACTTAGTTACTAATCTTTTCTCGTTATAGCTTTACTTTTAGCTAATAAAAATCTCGTCTAACTCTATCCAAGGAGTTTATTACTCAGCTATTTTGATAACCTAAAGGCAGGGTTAGCGCTAATTTATTCTGTAATTGTCAATACAAAAGTTTTTTTATGCAATCAAACAAATTTAGGGTAAAAAATTTATTATTGGGGTTGTCTTCGTCTAACAGAATATTTTTGCTGCTCGAACTAGTACAGGCTGGCGGAAATAAAGATACTATCTAAAATCAGCTTTCAACGCATCGTGACCGAAAGTAAACACAAAGTGACGCAAAGTTTTTATGAATTTAATTGGTTATTAATTTGTGCAATTTTGTACTAAAAAACTATAAATATTTATTTTTATTTGTTGTAACCAATACAATTAGTTTTAATGTAAACTAAGCCTATAGTTGAGTACACATCATTAATAAATACTTGTATGATAATTGCAGCTAAAGCACTTGATTTTTTCATATTCTGGACACCCAAAGTCGGTTTACATAAAAGCTTGCCGATTTTTTTGTTGGACTTATCTATCTTTTGGAAAAAGGGTGTGATACCTCAAATAAATTTTGTACTAATGTAGTAATAGAATATGTTTATCAATCAAAAAAACTCTAGTCTTTTTACAGAATAGAAACTTGATGTTGATATTGTTTCTGTAATTGATGTTTATTGTCTAACTCAGTTTGCCTATCTAAAGGAGGGCTTGAAGTTAAGACTATATGTATACAAAAAACAAATTTCAACGCAAGGGTGCAGTCCCAGATGTTTTAGCCCATGCACAACATCATTGACATATACGGTTTCATGCAGGGCAAAGGTGAAGATAATTTTATAGGTCTTCGCGTTTTGAGAAACACATCCCTCTGAAAGGTAATAGCCAAGCAAGCGTGCAAACTGTTCATTTGCTTGAATAACTGCCTTCATGTAATTTGCTTTTCCCCGGCAAAATAGGCAAACTTCGCTACGTAACACATTCAGTAGTTTTTCTAAACTGAGAAATCGATTTACTTGCCCTGTAAATGCAGTTCCAGAAATGCAGATAATTGTTCTTTGGATATTTCCCTCTGAACTACTTGAATCACCAAGTTGTAAGCTTGCTCTTGAGATAGGTTGAGAGTGTAGCCGTTTAAGGTTATGAAGGTCAACATGACAGCAAATGCAGTGCGCTTGTTGCCATCAATAAATGGATGGTTCATCGCTAAATGGTACAGGTATGCTGCTGCTTGCTCACCAATTGTCGGATGGAGAAGTTCGCCACCAAAAGTGGCTTGAGGTTGTGCCAGTGCTGAATCTAGTAAACCTTCATCTCTGACACCATTTGTTCCACCAAATCTTTGAATTTGGCGTTGGTGAATATCTAAGACTTGGGAAATAGTGAGAAATTTAGGAGTCTGCAAGGCGACGGAATACCTCTTCCCATTTTTTTTCAACTGCTAAATAAGCCTGCCATACTTCCTCATCTGAGGCAATCTGATTTAAGGTAGTATTTTCTAATTTATCTCCGCTTTGTTCCATTTCGCGGATAATTTCGGCAAAATCAGGAATATTTAATAATAGTTTCTCAGTTGCTTCGCTTTCTTCTGTTTTTTGTAGATAAGCAATAATTGCAACTGCTACTCGCAACTTCTCAAGAGAAAGTTGACGCAAACGACTTTCTGCTTCTGATAAATAAGTGCTGTGCTTTTCTTCTGTTGCCATCGTTACCCCAAGCTAAATTTGTTGCAAGACGTTGTGAATCAGTTTTGCTGCTAACTCTAGCTTATCGCGCTCTTGTGAGGGCTTCTAGGTCAACGGTAATTATAGACTTAACGCCGCTTGGGGCAGGTGAGGGTGCAGTGGGTAATTCTAGGGTTTCGTAAAAGTAATCTATTGATTTTCCGTAAATCCCGCTAGCGCAGATAATTCTTTTTCTGCTTCTACCTTGCGTTTTCCGTTTTCAATAGTCGATATAGCTTGTTGACTAAGTGTTATACCGTAGCGTTTTCCAGATTTTCTATCACTTGCTCTTGAGTTAAGCCGACTGACTCACGGATAGCACGGAATCGCTTGCCCTGTATGAAAACGCCTTATCAAAAAATCAAGTAAATTTTACTCGCGCTTTATAATTATCATAAAAAAAAATAACATTTACTTAATAGTTATCTAAACTTAATAAACTACTTTAAAAACTTGAAAGTAAGTTTTGCTGGTTACATTTAACTATTGGAGATTATATGGCTATTGACCTCGATTTATTATCAACAACCAATTTCCGCTCTACAATTCAAAGTTATTGTAATAAATTAGGATGGAACATTTACGATATCAACGAACGCAAAGCAATTTTAAGGTTTAATGCTGATTCCGGAAATACTCAGACACTTTTTATTATTAAATATGAAAATACATTGGAGTTTTCTGTTCCAAGCGCTTTGAAGTTTAACAGTATAGATGACGTGCCAGGATGGTTATCTAGCTTGCTTTTGTCTAAAAACTCTGAGTTTAAATTAGGATTTTGGTGCTTGGAGGAAATCGAGAATATGCAAATATTCTCGATTATGCATAATGCTGAAATTAGCCTGATCAATGCAGAATATTTTACCAAAGTTGTTTTGAGGTTGGTTGATGAATGCGATACTCTGGAGCAAATAGTCGCCAAAGCATTAAGAGGTTATTAGTTGCAGTAATATTGCAGCAAATTTTCACATAGATCGCACTTCAATTTGCCAGCAAACTGAAAGCGCGATCGCTTTCTCACAAGTAAACTAATAAAAAAGCGATCACTCTTTTCTGACATAAGTTACAGTGCTAAAGTAATGGTATCTTCAAACCTCTAATAATATCATGTATTAAATGGTTTTGAGATTAACGCAGCGGTGAATGAACAAGAGGAGGTAATTTTACAAGTTGCGTCTGGTAAGTTAGGACGAGACGAATTTACAGAATGGCTTCGCAGTCATATTGCACCGAAGCCAGATTTTCTATAAGTTATGTGAAATTAGGTTTGTGTTTAGGCGATCGCTAATCAAATTTAAAACTAAAAAAAGTGCGATCACCTCTCAAATTACTCATTAACCATTAAAAAAGCAGATTCCTTAAAATTAAATCTGCTCTTGGTGAAAATCCGTCTCCGTATTCTACTGGGTAATGAGTAATTATATAAAAAGCTTTGCCGTTTTGTTGACCTAAATACAAAGTACCTGTGATGTCTTTTCCTTGACTAAAAACAATCTTTTCTTTTGCCCAAGGATGAGAAACATTTTGAGTTTTACTAACAACCCGCCATTTATTAGATGCAATTAAACCACGCTTTCCATTAATAAAGCTTCTTAGCTGTCCGAGAGTTGTTAAATTATTCAAAAAGGCAACGTGAACATATGCGTTCTCATTTTTGGTACCGCCAAAATTGGCAATAAACCGAACTCCTGTCCCTTCACCGGAACTGCTTCCTTCGGCAAGAAAATCTTTTTCGGGAAAGTACGTAGTGAAGAAATCACTATATTGGTCGTAAAGTCTCAGGGTAATAGGGATTTTTTCGCCTTCAAGAAAAATTGTGGCAGTTTTAGTGGGCAGCCTGCTAATTTTTGAGTTATAACTGACATCAACAGTATTGGGTGTGGCTGTAATCTTGTCGGGTAGCGAAATTTGGTTGGGCATAGTGCAACCGAAAAAAGCGCTGAGTAGAAGTGTCCCTGTTATCAGGTACGTAAGTTTATGCATTTTCCCTTAGATGCGTTGATGCTAACATAATTTTTGATATTGTAACGAGCATTACAGTTTTTATTTTTATAATGTGTATACTCAATATCCGAGGTGAAAAGTTTCTTTTTTAGGTAAATACAGTTTGCCTGGAACAATCATGTGATGAGAATCACTGATGTTCTTGATTAAGATCGTCTTCTAAATACGGGAAAACCAGCATAATTACATATAACTGAACTCTAGCCGAGTCATTAATAGGGAACACACTAATTGCCGACAGCCTTCTGAAGAAGTCTGCCGGTTTTTTATTGACAGTCTGTCGGGCGAGTGGCGAAATGAGGGAGATGAGGGAGATGGGGGGATAAGGGGAGTGGGGAGACAAGGAGACAAGGGGATTTGAAGAGGGGGAAAGGAATAAAAAAACTTTCTTTTCTTCCCTTTACCCTTTAACGCCACATGCTTCAAGTCGGCACAGCCGCCCAACGCAGTGGCTCCCCTTTCCCCCTCCCTCTTGCCCAATGCGAGGGTGCCCATTAAATAAAATTTCCCCACAACCTGCTGGTAACTTGACAGTAATTCTGCCAGAGCCACTACCAAGTGTGGGGAGGGTATGATCAAATTAGAGATTTTATTAATGTTGAGTGTTTAGATGTTGCACTCTCTCTAGTAGACCGGAAGCGTAGGCCAAAATTAGCTACCACTTGGATTATGACATCGATTGAATGACGTAATCAAAGTAAGGGGAAGCTTGGGCTGCGTCTTCGGCATTCAGTAAGTCAAGGGAGGCTTTTTTGAGACAGCCGATCGCTTCTACCATTCCTGGTACGGGAACACCTAAGGAGTTGTACATTTCCCGCACGCCAATTAAACCAATTTTTTCAATTGGTTCTTTGTCGCCGGCAAGCACACCATAAGTAATTAGGCGCAAGTACCACCCGTAATCACGGATACATAAAGCACGTTGGCGCTCTCCGAAAGCATTGCCTCCAGGAGCGATAAAGTCAGGACGCTTTTGCCAAAGCTGTTTGGTTGCTTCCTGAACTATCTTTTTCTCGTTTTCGGCGAGAGTTGTGACAATCCGCATCCGCTGTGAGCCGGTTTGCAAGAAGTCTTTGATGTTTTTGAGTTCACCGCTGCTGGGATAACGCAGTTCGTCGTCGGCTTTGAGAATAACTTGGCTAATTACAGTCATGATTAGTAAAATCACGCGACATATTATTATTTGCTAGTTTAACTAGTCTTAGGTACACAAATAAAGGGAGATCCCGAAGGTGTCGATTACAGAATTGCTTCACACTGATGAACATGATTCACCCAAATGGCAACAGGGAGAGTTAATTGAAGTTGAAATTACAGACTTGAGTGATACGGGTGATGGTGTCGGACGTTTCCACGATCGCGTAGTATTTGTTCCGGATACTGTACCGGGCGATCGCGCTATTATTCGCTTACTACACGTCAAACCCAAATACGCGCACGCCAAGCTGCATTCCGTATCACAACCATCTTCAAGACGCATTCGCCCTAGTTGCATTGTGGCTGATAAGTGTGGTGGTTGCCAGTGGCAGCATATCAGCTATGAGTACCAACTTGAAGCCAAACGCAATCAAGTTATTCAAGCTTTGGAAAGAATTGGCGGTTTTGTGCAACCACCAGTAGATCCTGTTTTGGCTGCGCCTTCACCTTTAGGTTATCGTAATAAATCTACATATCCTCTGGGTAGCTCGGCAACTGGGCAAGTACAAGCTGGTTATTACCAAAAAGGTAGCCATCAATTAATTAACTTAAATCAATGCCCTGTGCAAGATGCACGATTAAATCCATTACTTGCACAAGTTAAACAAGATATCCAAAGGCAACATTGGCAAGTTTACGACGAACGCCGTCACACTGGACAAATACGCCATCTTAGTTTACGTATTGGGCGACGCACTGGGGAAATGTTGCTCACTTTGGTTGTCAAGGACTGGAATTTACCAGGAATTGAAAAGCTTTCCGCAGCGTGGTTAAAAAACTTTCCCGGATTAGTGGGAGTCTGCTTAAATCGAAATGGCGATCGCACTAATGCTATTTTTGGTGACAAAACCCGTTGCGTTGCGGGAATTTCCTATCTGCGCGAAGAATTTGCCGGATTAGAATTTCAAGTGCGTCCAGATACTTTTTTTCAAGTTTACACCGAAACAGCCGAGGCGCTTTTACAAGAAATTGAAAAAGAACTGAATTTGCAAGGTCAGGAAGTGTTACTTGATGCATATTGTGGTATAGGAACTTTAACTTTGCCTTTGGCTAAAAAAGTACGTGTTGCTACGGGGTTGGAAGTACAAGCCGAAGCGGTAGAACAGGCTATTTTAAATGCACGAAATAACAACATTAATAATGTGACATTTGAAGTCGGCGCAGTTGAAAAATTGTTACCGCATCGTGACATTTTGCCCGATATTGTGCTATTAGATCCGCCACGTAAAGGATGCGATCGCGATGTCATAGAATCTTTAAGGCGATCGCAACCCCCTCGCATCGTTTACGTCAGCTGTAAAGTAGCCACCCTCGCTCGTGATTTAAAACTACTTTGTGCAGATGGAATGTATACCATTACACGAATACAGCCCGCTGACTTTTTTCCTCAAACGGCTCATGTGGAAGCAGCGGCAATTCTAGTTTTATCACCACTGGGGAAGGGTATTTAATCCCTTGACAAAAGTCAAATTTTTAATTTTTAGTCTAGTGCATAGGAAAAATGCTAAAATTGAATTAAGCTAAACATAGAATTCATTGAATTCCATTTCTACAAAGAAATTGAAGTTGTATGGGTTACTCGTAAAGTTGAATTTAGTTGTTTAAATCCCGAATCGGCAGGAAAAGAGTATTGCTATACTCTTCTAGATTATTGAAAGCATCTTTAGTTGCTAACTGCATTATTGAAGTTTATGCTTGCCGTTTTACATTTTCAACTGTAATTCATGAAGATAACCGATGCTCCACAGTATTTTCACAATTTAGTTTTGAAGACGCTAGTTTGAAGGCAGCACGACCACCTCAACTTATATCAGGGTGCCTGTGACAGCAAACTGATGTCTAGCTAACTGAAGGCTATGGGGTTTCTCTTGTGATAACCATTTCGCTCCGTCCAGTTGGACGTAATTGGGGCACAATTAGTTTCGCCTCAACTCTATATCTCTGTCCAATATTAGATTTACTATTGGCAGAAATTCCCGTGAAGTTGCAAGCTGAACTGCGACTGGGACTTCAAGAAGCCCTAGTCAATGCAGCTAAACATGGCAATCATCTTGATCCCGGTAAAACAGTTGTAGTCCGTTTTTCCTTAATAGATAATCAGTATTGGTGGATTATATCAGATCAAGGCAGCGGATTTAGTCCATGTTGTAGATGCGATCGCGATCCCACAGATTATCTACCGCCAGATGAGTCAGAAAACGGTCGTGGTATGACTCTCCTGCATCAAATTTTTGATCAGGTAGAGTGGAACCGCAAAGGCACAGAATTAAGACTTTGTAAGCAGCTAGATAATCGACCAAGACTATCTCTGCGACGGTGAAGAGGAGACGGGGAGGGGGAGAGAGGAAGAGGGGGGAAGTAGAAGAAATTTCCTCCACTCCCCCACTCCCTAGCCTCTAGTCCCTACTCCCTACCCCCTACTTTCTTATCCCCGTGCGTTGGACAGGGTGGCGCGGAAATAGAGCGATCTAACCAACCAGATGCTTGTTCTAATCTAGCAAGAGCTTCTTGAGGCTGATTTTTGAGGAGAAACACAAGAGCGGCGGCGGCTTGTTCACTGGCGCGAGAATTGCGGTTAGACTTAAGGCGATGCCAATCGTTAGGCGAAATGCTCAACCTCTCCATGAGAGCCTGGGCTAATTCTAAGGTGCTTAATTCATCTAATTGAGCGGTTTTAGGCAACTGGGTCGATTGAGACATGATATTAAGTGGTGAGTGCTGAGTTGATAGTCCATAGTCCATAGTCCATAGTCAAATATTTTGCACCTGGTCGCCATCACCCGATAAGGGTGTGGCTAAACGAACGAAGCCCACCTCCGTGGGCTTCCAAACCCTCGATTTATCGTAGTCCGGGCAGCGGACTTTGTACGTGTAACCGCAGGTTTTAACCTGTCGGTGACCAGGTGCAATATGAGTGAATAGTCAAAGATCCTTGAAATATTGACTATTGACTATTAACCATTGAACAAGCGACTATTGACTATTAGTGTACTACCTGTAAATGAAGCCGCCTAAAGAACCGCCACCAGAGTCAAATCAGGAACCAGAATTTGAAGAAGAACTTTTGTTCTTAGAGCGATCGCTTTTTGACTTAAAAGAACGCTACACGCAAGTGCAACGCGATCGCATCTCTAAGGCAGAATATGAAAAACGCCACCAAGAACTTAATCAAAATAAACATCACACTCCAGAAATGAAAGCTGAGTTAAAGCACATCAAACAGCAGTTGGAAGTGCTAGAAGTTAGCTTAGAAAGCCAGTTATTTTCTTGGAAAAGCGTCAAAAAACCTTTTTGGCAAATTATCCGCTTTGGTGGATTGGGCGTTATCATAGGCTGGATATTAAAGTCCTATGTTGGTTAACTATGGTCAAGCGACGGATAGCAGAAATATTACGAAGTGGTCAACCTGATGAGTCTCTTTTAATTCAAGGCTGGGTGCGGACAAAACGCGAGTTGAAAGGATTTGCTTTTATCGAAGTTAATGACGGTTCATCTCTGGCTAGTTTGCAAGTCGTGATGAATCAAGATTTGCCAGATTACGAAGCTATCATCAAAAAGTTAAATACAGGCGCTTCGGTTGAGGTGGCAGGGGTACTAGTTCCTTCTCAAGGTAAAGGACAGCGAATTGAGTTGAAAGCCGAAATGGTGAAAGTCTACGGTGAAGCTGATCCCGAAACTTACCCGCTACAAAAGAAACGGCATTCTTATGAGTTTTTGCGAACCATTGGACATTTGCGATCGCGTACCAATTCCTTTGGTGCAGTTTTCCGCGTCAGAAACGCTTGTGCGACAGCAATTCACCAATTTTTTCAAGAACGCGGCTTTTTGTGGGTACACACTCCCATCATCACCGCTAACGATTGCGAAGGAGCTGGGGAACTTTTCAATGTCACCGGTTTGAACCTAAAAGACATTCCCCGCGCCGACAATAACGCCGTAGACTACGCTCAAGACTTTTTTGGGAAACCGACATATCTAACAGTTAGCGGTCAATTAGAAGCCGAAGTTATGGCGATGGCGTTTAGTAACGTTTATACATTCGGTCCGACCTTCCGTGCCGAAAATTCCAACACATCGCGCCATTTAGCCGAATTTTGGATGGTTGAGCCAGAAATGGCTTTTTGCGATTTAGATGGCGATATGGATTTAGCCGAAGCGTTTCTCAAACACGTTTTCAAATATGTGTTAGAAACTTGCCCGGAAGATATGGAATTTTTTAATCAGCGCATAGATGATACCGTTTTGTCAACGGCGGATAACATTATAAATAATGAATTTCAGCGCCTAACTTATACAGAAGCAATTTCCCTATTAGAAAAAGCCGATGTCAAGTTTGAATATCCTGTAAGTTGGGGCTTAGATTTACAATCAGAACACGAACGTTATCTAGCCGAACAGTTATTTAAAAAGCCTGTTATAGTGTCTGATTATCCAGCGAAAATTAAAGCGTTTTATATGCGCTTGAGCGATGATGAAAAAACAGTGCGAGCAATGGATATTCTTGCACCCAAAATAGGCGAAATTATTGGCGGTTCTCAACGTGAAGAACGTTTAGACGTGTTAGAAAAGCGTATTTTGGCGCAAGGAATGAAGCCAGAAGATTTGTGGTGGTATCTTGACTTGCGTCGTTATGGTACCGTTCCCCATGCTGGTTTTGGGCTGGGTTTTGAGCGCTTGGTGCAATTCATGACGGGGATGGGAAATATTCGCGATGTGATCCCGTTTCCCAGAACCCCGCAAAGTGCCGATTTTTAGTCACTTTTCCCAGTCTGACGCTGGGAACGCTGTCTATGAATTGCTAGCACTTTTATAATAAATTTCTTGCAGAAGTCGATATTTTCTATATCGAACCACAGATAAACACAGATGAACACGAGATTTATATCGGTGTTTATCTGTGATTCGTTTTATGCTTCCATCAGATTTTTGCTCAGACAGCGGATTTCAAGTTGATGAAGTACACACCGATTATCTCAAAGCCAAGTATAAAGCCTGTTTCCCTTCTGAATTCTGACTCCTGAATTCTGAATTCTGCTGTATATCTAATTATGGTTCGTCAGATATTAGGCCGATTTGCTTCATCACTTCTAGCAAATTCAATTCATACCACCATTCGACAATTTTACCTTCAGATATACGCAAGAGATTGAGATCGCTTGCATTTATCGATTTTCCTGTTGGGGAAATTCCCATAAATTGACCTTTATGTGTGCCTTTTATGGTAGAGCGAAAGGCAACTTTATCATTTTCAGCGATCGCATTCTCAATACTCAAAAGTTTGATGTCAGGGAAACCTTGGTACAAATCGGCGTAAAATTCCTTAGCTTTGGTTCCACGAATCGGTTCAGACCAACCGCAAAAGTACCACATCATATCTTCTGCCACCAATTCATCCCAAACTTGATCCCACAGAGCAACATTTCCCCACGCTTCCTTGGCAAAGCGCAGAGCGATCGCTTTGTTTTGTTCGCTTAATGTAGACATGAAAATCTCCTTTTAGCTGAATCAGAATTCTCAATCCAGTATCGGGAGTAAAACAAACTCCTGTCTTCAAAGTTCTTGCGTTTTTTTCCAAGTTCTTGCTATTGCTGCAAAAATGCTTTTGGGGTCATCCCAACTACGCGCTTAAAATGATAGTTGAGATGTCCCTGACTAGCAAAACACACAGCATGAGCAACTTGTGCAATAGTCACATCTTTTGTTAGAAGCAACTGCTTGGCACGCTGAACTCGGCAACGAATATGATATTGATGTGGCGAAACTCCGGTAGTTTGTTTGAACAAATGAGCAAAATGATAAGAACTCAGTTGAACCACAGCAGCCAATTCAGCCAAGCTCAAATTATGCTCTAGATGCTCGTTAATATAGTCAATAACCTGCTGTAAATTTTGCCGAGATAGTTTGGGGACAAAATGCTGAATAGCGCGTTCTTGTGTCGAGTAGCGAGATAGTAAATGAACCGCCAATGCATTTGCCATAGACTCAGCATAAAGACGGCTTTGTACACCATCTGTTTCCAGTGCCGTCAAGAGCGCCAACCCCATATTATAAATCAATGGGTCGGAAAATGTCAGTCGTGGTGGTATCTCGATGCGATCGCATCTAAACGATTCGTAGCTAGCACCGATCAGCAGTGTTGGTTCCAGATAAAGTTGCAAAAATTCGGTTTCTCTATCCCACTGAACGCTTTGCTTGAAGTTAGCTGGATATAAACCAATATCACCCGTTTCTGAATGGATTGTCTTTATATGCCCATCCACCACATGCTCAAATAAGACTGGACCGCCAATATTAATGCAAATAGTATGGTGTGGGGAACTAATTTCCGGAAGTATGTGAGGAGGCTGACGGTAGTGTGCAAGCTGAATTTTATCCCAGCCTGTTGCCTGACTTGAAGCAATTGGCACTTCAGGAAGAACAGACAGCAGCGCATTATTAGCGTCGCTAATCAAAATATTGAAGTTGTGGGGAGTAAGTCTCAAAAATTATGCAAAAAGCCATTTCCAAAGAAAATGGCTGATAATCTCGATTTAGAATTGAAATTTGAGATTGGTGATCCCAAATCTCCGAAGTTCTGAGCGGAGATTTCCTCCCCTCAGATTCTTCTGTTAAATCTCAAATGGGTGTTACGCCATTTGATTTTCAATTGCCCACCGCGCTAATTCAGTACGGTTGTGCAAATTGGTTTTGCCCAACATATTGGAAACGTGGCTTTCAACGGTGCGCTGACTGACGTTTAGTTCTTCAGCAATTTCCCGGTTGGCTAAACCCCTAGCAACAAACTGAACTACTTTCAGTTCGGTTGGAGTTAGCTGGACATCGAAGGGAACCTGGATGCGGGAACCGTTTTCTCCTCCTTTTGCTTGGTGTTCTTTCCAGCGGATGGTTTGTTTTAGTGAAGATTCAACTTGGGCTACGAGTTCTTCGGGTTCAAAAGGCTTGACCATGTAGACGTCAGCACCTTTATTTAATCCCTTAACTCTGTCGGCACTTTGACCCTTCGCGGAAAGGAAAAGAACGGGAATCCAGCTGGTGCGTTCGTTTTGCCGGACTTGTTCAACAAAAGTATATCCGTCCATTTCCGGCATCATCACGTCGCAGATGATCATGTCAGGGATATCCTGCTCTAAAATTTCCAGAGCTTCCCGACCATTTTCCCCAGTGATGACTTCATATCCCCGGAATTCCAAGTAGTCCTTCACCAGCAAGATGAGGTTAGGGTCATCATCAATCAGTAGAAGTCTTTTGTGATCTTTCATGCTGGGCTCTTTCATAGCAGTGGCACTTGTCGCGCTTCGGTCCATCAAGGTCTTGATTAGTTATCCTCTATGGTGGATTATTGAGATGTTGTCCTTTTTTTCCCACTTAACTTGCCTTTGCTTAAGCGATGTCACAAAAGCTATTTTCACTTTTGTGATATTAGTCATTCAATGGCAAAACTCCAGTAAGGATACGTAGAGCAGTAGTTACTATAATAATGCGCTATTATAGATTGGTTTGTACGTGGCTAGTGAAAAACACTGATTAAATAATAATCTTTTGGGTTCACACGTCGTATTGGCTGACGATCACTTTAGCTAAAAACCAACGAAGCGCTTTAATTATGCTAACTGCTGTTTCATATTCAGTGGATGTTAAGCCTCAATTGGATGTTCGCTCATAACCAAAGGAAGTTTCAAAGCACATGTTGGGTCAAAAATGCATATTCTTCCACCACCATATTGCCTATCAAGTGTTCTTGATTAAGCCGCTTTCCGGGACTTCCGGGGTAACTTGGCGATACCAGACACCATCCGGGTAAACCACCATTATCGGTCTAGAACAACAAACTCGCAAGCACTTGGTTTTGGTCTGAGAAATGCAAGTGGGATATTTGTCTTGCGGCTGGTCAAGTTTGAGCCTTTGCAGTCGAACAAGCAAATGTTCCCAAGATTCCAGATTAGCTTGTTTTGTGTTGCTTTTAGGAACTATCTCGTCAGCACCATATAAAAAGATGTGGCTCAATTTTTGCAAGTCCTAAAGTTTTTACACAATTTCTTAAGGTTTATTGCCCTTGAACATGAGTGGTTTTTGGGATTTTCACACCAAGACTGGATCACTGTATTGTTACTCATTAAGCGGCTCCCTGATTACTGTTCTATATCAATTTTTCAACTTTGCAAATAAATTTGACCATATAAAAATATTCGTAACTTACAAAACAAAACCCGGTAAAGAAAAATAATTGAGTATTTGTACTTAAGTATAACTTTGGTTGTTTAGTTCGGGAACCCGTACAAGTCAATTTCTTGCCATTGCATACCGCAGTTGGGTACATTAGCACTCAGGAGTCGAGAGTGCTAATAGGAGGCGAGAAAATCGTATGGCAGCTGTATCTCTAAGCGTTTCTACTGTAAAACCTTTGGGCGATCGCGTTTTTGTAAAAGTGAGCGCCTCTGAAGAAAAGACCGCAGGTGGTCTGTATTTGCCCGACACAGCCAAAGAAAAGCCTCAAGTAGGCGAAGTGGTTGCTATCGGTGATGGCAAGCTCAAAGATGACGGTGGCCGTCAGGCGTTGGATGTAAAGGTCGGTGACAAGGTGCTGTACTCTAAGTACGCTGGTACCGACATCAAACTCGGCACTGACGAGTATGTCCTGCTTTCAGAAAAAGATATTTTAGCGGTGGTTAGTTAGTAGTTCATGGTTCGTGGTTCGTGGTTAGTAGAATAACCAACAACGCTCGAACCAACAACGCTCCAACGCTCCAACTAAACAATTAACGAATTTACAAATAGCAGGTTGAACGTAGGCAATTATGGCAAAGCGCATTATTTACAACGAAAACGCCCGTCGCGCCCTCGAACGAGGCATGGACATCCTGGCTGAAGCTGTGGCTGTTACCCTTGGTCCGAAGGGTCGTAACGTGGTGCTAGAGAAGAAATTTGGCGCACCACAAATTGTCAATGATGGTGTGACGATCGCCAAAGAAATCGAATTAGAAGACCACGTAGAAAATACTGGGGTTGCTTTGATTCGTCAGGCTGCTTCTAAAACCAACGATGCTGCTGGTGACGGTACAACAACAGCAACCGTGCTAGCTCACGCAATGGTAAAAGAAGGCTTGCGGAACGTTGCAGCTGGTGCAAATGCGATTTCCTTGAAGCGCGGTATTGACAAAGCTACCGGCTTTTTGGTAAAGAGCATTGCTGACCAAGCCCGTCCCGTAGGAGATTCTAAAGCGATCGCTCAAGTTGCAGCAATTTCGGCTGGTAACGACGAAGAAGTCGGTCAGATGATTGCTCAAGCAATGGACAGAGTAGGCAAAGAAGGCGTAATTTCCCTAGAAGAAGGGAAATCTATGACCACCGAATTAGAAATCACCGAAGGGATGCGCTTTGACAAAGGCTACATCTCTCCTTACTTCGCCACCGATCCTGAGCGGATGGAAGCAGTGTTTGACGAGCCTTACATCTTGCTCACAGACAAGAAAATCGCTTTGGTACAAGACCTCGTACCAGTGTTAGAGCAAGTTGCTCGTGCTGGTCGTCCTTTGGTGATTATCGCCGAAGATATTGAAAAAGAAGCTTTAGCAACTTTGGTAGTTAACAGACTGCGCGGCGTTTTGAACGTTGCTGCTGTCAAGGCTCCTGGATTTGGCGATCGCCGCAAAGCGATGCTAGAAGATATCGCCGTTCTCACTGGTGGTCAACTAATCACCGAAGATGCTGGTCTGAAGCTGGACAACACCAAGCTGGATAGCTTGGGTAAAGCTCGCCGCATCACCATCACCAAAGACAGCACCACGATTGTTGCCGAAGGTAACGACGTTGCTGTGAAGGCGCGTGTCGAACAAATCCGTCGTCAGATGGATGAAACCGAATCTTCCTACGACAAAGAAAAGCTGCAAGAGCGTTTGGCTAAACTTGCTGGTGGTGTCGCTGTCGTGAAAGTAGGTGCAGCAACCGAAACCGAAATGAAGGACAAGAAGTTGCGCTTAGAAGACGCTATCAACGCTACCAAAGCTGCTGTGGAAGAAGGTATTGTTCCTGGCGGTGGTACCACTCTCGCTCACTTGGCACCTCAGCTCGAAGAATGGGCAAAAGGCAACTTGAAGGATGAAGAGTTAATTGGTGCTTTGATTGTAGCTCGTGCTTTGCCTGCTCCTCTAAAGCGGATTGCTGAAAACGCCGGTCAGAATGGTGCGGTAATTGCTGAACGTGTGAAAGAGAAGGAATTCAACGTTGGCTACAACGCGGCGACAAACGAGTTTGTAGATTTGTTTGAAGCTGGTATTGTTGACCCTGCTAAGGTGACTCGTTCTGCTCTGCAAAACGCTGCATCTATCGCTGGTATGGTGTTGACAACCGAATGTATCGTTGTTGACAAGCCTGAGCCTAAGGATGCTGCTCCAGCTGGTGGCGGTGGCATGGGTGGCGGAGATTTTGATTACTAAGATTTCATAGTCCCCTATTTTTGAAAGCAGTCGTCTCCTGGTGGAGGCGGCTGTTTTTTTGTTGCAAGTGTGGAGGCATACGGTTCGCTTAGGAAAGTTATCTGTTGAGGCAAGCAGGGGGAGAGAAAGAAGGCTTATCCGAACCGTATTGAGTGTGGAGGAGGAAGAAGTTATTTATAGGACTTACGCAAGCGTCACAATATAAGGTCAACTGGCACATATATTTCAATTTGCCGTAAATGCTTGTAAGCATTGATTTATAAACCTTAGAGCCATATTAATTCTATGTGACAGTTTTCAGATAAATGTGCCAGTTGCGTAAGTCCTGATTTATTTGATGAGACTAAAGCTGTAATCTGCTGTAGAATCTCGTTTTGCTCCTGTTTAATTGTTTCGAGCCTGGTTAAAAGTTTTGCTAGTCGCTCGTTGTTTGGCTGCGAGGTTAAGGCAGAAGTGGAATTGCCTGTAAAAATGTTTAAGGGTTTAAAGCTGAATTTGAATAAGGATTGAACCAATTTGAAAGGGGCAATTAGTGTGACTAATAAACCTTTCTCAATCAAACGACTGAAGGCTTTAAAAAATTGCCACACAAGAAAAATAATTAACAGTATTATGACTATGCTATAGATCGGGTGATTAACTCCCCATATTAGTGATTTAATTGTCCAGGAGATTGTTGGATGATCATCAATCCAAATTTTTAGTGTATCCAATCGATGATTTATGAAATCATTAACAGCATTTTCAATTGCTGTGGAAGCTACGGCACTGACTTTTTCTGCTTTTTGAATAGTATCTTCTAGAGAATTCTTACTTGTTTCAAACGTTCCTACTATTGAATTTTCCGCCTGCTTGGCACTTTCACTTATGCTATTGACCGCTTTACTACTTGCTAGGCTAACATTATCAACTGCTTTTACTGCGGTTTGAGTCAATGAATCTTTAGTCTGTTCAGCGGTTTCTGTAACAGTATAAATAGCTTTGCTAGTCTTTTCAGCTACTATGTCGCTTACTTTGGCTGCTGCTTCACTTAAAGAGCCTTTTGCCTTGTCCGTAACTTCAGCAACTTTATTAACAGTTCTACCAGTTGCCGCAGTGGCGGTACTAACTGATCTACCAGCATTTTCGTTTAAATAATTGTTCGCCTTTTCAGCTGTTTCTGACGCAGTGCTGAGAGATTTATTAGTTAATTCAGTTATAGAGTAAAATGTCTTGCCAGTCTTTTCATGCAAAAAGTATTTTGCATTCTGGAAACTATTAGAAACTTGTTCAGATAATTTTTCGCTGTCTATTACACTCACCATATTGCCCTCAATAGCAGTTTCTGTAAACTGATATAGGTTATCATCTATAGCAAACAATGAGGCTCAGGGTAGATACGGATATTTGTTCATAATAATTATTAATATAATTGATCGTTTTTAGATTCAACTATCCTCTAAATCTCCCAATTAATCCATTTATTATTCGTTGCAAGCAATCTGTTTTTTATCCTGATATTGTGCTTATAGTAGCTTAAACGCTACATTACGAGCAATTTATAAAGTCTCAGCATCTGTCAGTTGTTGAGTAATTAAACCTTGAAGCTTATCTGATGTTGCTAAATAAACGCCTTATAGTAATTTGTCAATGTCGATATTAAGTAATCTTTCTAGGATTGTATGGAATTACTATTTTTAATAGGCACGTTAATTGCTATTATATTAATTTTTGTAATTAGACAGATATCTTGCGACAAGGCGCTATGCGTCTACGCAGTCTCATAATTTTGCCTATCAACTTGGCTTTAGCGGTATCTCAATCGCAAACTTTGTACCTTGCCCTAGTATTGAATCACACCACAGTTGACCGCGATGCTTTTCAACTACAATTTGATAGCTGATAGATAATCCTAAGCCAGTTCCTTTACCTACGGCTTTAGTAGTAAAGAAAGGATTAAATAATTTGGGGCGAATGTTCTCTGGAATACCTACGCCATTGTCACGAATTGAAATTAATACCTTATTTGCATGTGTTATTTCGGTATGAATCCAAATTGTGGGTAATTTAGAATCGCTAGCTGCTTTACAATTTTCTATTTCTTCTTCTAGTGCATCAATCGCATTTGTAATTAAGTTCATAAATACCTGATTTAACTGTCCTGCATAGCATTCAATAAGAGGCAATTTTCCGTATTCTTTAATAATTTTAATTTCTTTTTGGTAATTTTGTGCCTTGAAGCGATGCTGTAAAATCATTAATGTATTGTCGATGCCTTCGTGAATATCCGCTTCTTTAAATTCGGCTTCATCTAAACGCGAAAAGCTTCGCAGTGATAAGACAATTTCCCGAATGCGAGTTGTACCAACTTTCATCGACTGAAGAATTTTAGTTAAATCTTCGGTGATAAAGTTGATATCAGTTTCATCAAGTAATTCTTGAAGTGATTGAGGTGGATTTGCGTAATGTTGTTTATACGCTTCAAGCACTTGCAGAAGGTCTTGTGTATACTCATTTATATAGGTTAGGTTGCCGTGGATAAAATTGACTGGGTTATTAATTTCATGTGCTATACCGGCAATCATTTGTCCCAGTGCTGACATTTTTTCGTTTTGCACTAACTGAGCTTGCGCTTGTTGTAGTTCGTGGAGTGTTTGAGAAAGTTCTTCTGTCCTTTGACTAACACGAACTTCTAAAACTTCGTTTGTCTGTTCCAATTGTTGATTAGTTTTCTCTAAAGCTATAAAATAATCTTGCAATTGCTGTGCCATCCGGTTAAAAGAGTGAGCAAGAATATTCACTTCTTTGACACTAGTTTCTTCTATAGTTTGATCTAGTTTTCCAGTAGCGAAATCCGCTAGCGCAGCTCGCTTGGCTAATGCTTCGGAGGCTTGACTCAAAAGCAAAATAGGCTGAGTAATCCAGCCAGCTGTATACATTCCTAATAAAATTGCAACTACCAATGCTCCTACACATAAAAAAATAGTTGTGCGAGTATTGGCGTTAATTTGTGCCATAAAGTCGGATTCCGGCACTGTCACAACCACAAGCCAGTCTAAACCATACTCATCTTGCCACGGTTTCACTTGGATAAATTGACGTTGCCCGTTGAAGGTAATCTTAAGCTCTTGATTGTCTTGGATGGATTGGAAATTACTAAACCTTTTTTTCAACTCACCAGCAATGCTGCCAATCAATGGGTCGGGACTATTAAGGGCGCTAAACCGTTCTGTTTTATCATTTACTCGATAAAGGATAGAATCCGAACTTGAACTACCTACTAGCATTCCATCGCGCTCGATAATGAAGACTTGCCCGGAGGGGCTGATCTTTAAACTACGAAGAAACTCACTAATATTAGTTAGCAGCAGATCAACATTGACAACACAAAATAGCTTTTGGTTTTTGTCATATAACGGGGATCTGGCAGAGACAGTGATATAATTCTCAATTGCAGTAGTATATTTGGTAGAAATAGCTGCTGCCGTATTGGCGCTCTTCACATTAGTGATCCCTGCGGATTTGATGCTACTCCAAATGGGTTTACCCGCTTGACTCATTTCTTTCCAGTAATCTGCTATCGGGTCATAGTCATAGGTTTGCACAAGTCTGACGCGGTTTCCCTTCTCATCGGATATGTAGTCTGAACTTTTACCATCTCCAGAAAGGTTATCGTAGATTAGCAGATCCACATTATTGAGCCAACGCCCAGCCCCTGATTCTCTGCCATCAGGTAAAGCGTAGCCAATGTAGCTGAGATTCTTGAAAGCTTTAGCTTGTCGCCAAAAATACTGCTCGCTCGCCTTGGGATTGTTGAAGTCCAATTGTCCGGCGGAAATTGCATCCATATTCATTTGGTTGAGTTGCTGTGGTAACGCCAAATAAGTATCCAAATGTCCATCAACTTGTTGACTTGCTTTGTCTATTAGCTGATTGGCAAGGTCATTAACTGCTTGTTGCCCATTTTTAAACGAAAGATATCCCACCAACCCTACAGCCGCAAATATTTGCAGCACAAAAGGAACGACAAGAATCAAGCGCAGAGGTATCGATTTAGTTTTCTTAGCAGGATGGGTGTTTCTGGGGTTCAACTGCATTGTCAAGAGGAATGTATAAAGTTACTTCACAACCAATTCAGTTGTGTAAATGCCACAGAACCAGCTTCTTTCAACCTCTCCTGTTTTTTATGCGTTTTTGCGTTCTCGATTTATCCGTGGCAGGTATTTTTCAGGAGAAGTAACTTTATAGTTCCCGTAAAACTCTGGAAAATATTTATTAGTATGGGTAATTAACTTACCTTAATAAGATTACTTAGATTTTTTTCCATCCCACACCAATGAGCCAAACGAACCCGGAAACAACACCCCTATATACCCTCAATCCACTAACCCGATTCTCTGACAGAGCAGCGGATTATGTAAACTATCGACCAAGCTACCCAGCCGCAGCAATTGATATTATCTTGGAAGGGTTAGCACCACCGACGCAACTTTTAGCAGCTGATATTGGTGCGGGTACTGGTATTTCCTCGCGGTTGTTAGGTGAACGCGGAGTTAGCGTCATTGCTGTTGAACCAAATGCAGCGATGAGAGAAGTGGCTGAACCACATCCATTAGTTGAATTTCGAGATGGAACAGCAGAAGTTACTAACTTAGCTGATGCATCGGTAGATTTAGTAACTAGTTTTCAAGCTTTTCATTGGTTTAACCCAGAACTAACTTTATCAGAGTTCCATCGCATTTTGAAACCATCAGGACGGTTAGCTGTAGTGTGGAATCACCGCGCTCAAGAAGATCCTTTTACTGGTGAATATAACCACTTAATACGTGCAGCATCGAATAGTGGTCCAGTACAGGAGCGGATTAAGTCTATAAAACCAATATTAGCAAGTCTCCATTTTATTAACATAACCGAACATACTTTTGTTCATCGGCAAGAATTAGACTTAACTGGGCTAATTGGTCGTACTATGAGTTATTCTTACGTTCCTCGTAATGGAATAATGCAGCAGCAACTCGTTGTTAGTTTACAAGAATTATATGAACGCTTTGTTAATGAGCATGGTTTTGTTTATATGGTTGATAGCACTAGTGTGCATATTTTGGAAGCAATTTAAAGTTCAAAACGGTAAGTTGATCAGTTAGAAAATATGGGGCGTTACGCTAAAGCTAATGCCCCATATTTTCAGCAATAATGCAAATTATTTAGCGTATAAGCGCTAATCTTTGATAATTATTCAACATAATATCAAGCTTCAAAATTGCAAAACCACCTGATGAAGGATATTCTGAAGGTACTTCGTATTTTTGCTAATCAAGACGAGAGATATAAATACTGAACTGGCGAAAAAATATAAGATTATTAATCATAATATAAATTATATTTTAGATGATTACGTGATTTTGGCTCAAAAATGAGCAATATTATAGAAAAAGAAGTTGATGCTGGCTGGCATGGCAAACTGAATTTAGTGTATGCCGATCGCTTGGGGACAACTGCCCTAATTCATAACTCCCATCAAGCCCCACTGAAGGTACAGCGCCCATTTTATCCAGAAGGGCAGCAAGTTTGTCATAGCGTCATTTTACATACGGCTGGGGGCGTTGTGGGAGGCGATCGCCTTTCTCTTGATTTTCACCTCCAACCCAACACCCAAGCATTAATTACTACAGCCGCTGCTAGTAAAATTTATCGCAGTAACAACACTCAAGCAAAACAAAGCATCAAAATAGAAGTTGATGCTGGCGCTTCTTTGGAATGGTTGCCCCAAGAAACTATTGTTTTTAACGGCGCAATTTATCGGCAAGATTTACGGCTAGAATTAGCTACCGGAGCTAGTTATTTAAGCTGGGAAATTACTCGATTTGGTCGCAGTGCTAGAGGTGAGAAATTTGTGCAAGGAGAATGGCGCAATCATACTGAAATTTGGCAGCAAGGCAAACCGTTGTGGATTGATAGACAATGGCTACCGGGTAGTGAAGAAGTTTTCCACAGTCCCCACGGCTTGGCTGGGCAACCAATTACAGGTAATCTAGTTTGGGTGGGAGGTGTCGTGAGCGCGGAAATAGTTGAGAAAGCACGCAATTTGTGGTGTGGAAAAGGTGAAGCTGGGGTTACTCGTTTAGAAAATGGATTTTTGTGTCGATATCGTGGTTGTTCCACATCTGAGGTGAGAAACTGGTTTATTGATGTTTGGCAACTGCTGCGGATGTCTTTTTCAAGTCGTGGAAATTGTATACCCAGAGTTTGGCAAATTTAAACGAACCGCAGAGACGCAGAGGACAGAGAGAAAAGAGAAAAGAGAAAAGAGGTAGAAATGCAACTTACGCCGCAGGAAAAAGATAAGTTATTGATTTTTACAGCTGCGTTGTTAGCTGAAAGACGCAAAGAAAGAGGTTTGAAGTTGAATTATCCGGAAGCTGTGGCTTATATTTCTGCTGCTATTTTAGAAGGTGCGCGAGATGGACAAACTGTTGCTGAATTAATGAGTTATGGTGCAACTCTCTTGAGGCAAGATGATGTGATGGAAGGTGTGCCAGAAATGGTGCATGAAGTGCAGGTGGAAGCAACTTTTCCTGATGGGACAAAGTTGGTAACGGTGCATAATCCTATTAGATAAAGCTCACGCAGTCGTAGCAGAGGCGCAAACTATGATTCCAGGGGAAATTATTACACCAGAAGGGGAAATAGAACTTAATGCAGGTCGTCATACTGTAAGATTGCTGGTGGCAAATACAGGAGATAGACCAATTCAAGTTGGTTCGCATTTTCACTTTTTTGAAGTTAACGCGGCTTTAAATTTTGACAGAGAACAAGCGCGAGGAATGCGTCTTGATATTCCTGCGGGGACTGCTGTGAGGTTTGAACCTGGGGATGAAAAAGAAGTGACTTTAGTCCCGTTAGTTGGTAGCCGTCAAGTATACGGCTTCAATGCTAAAATCAATGATCAGCTGTAAGCAAGTTGGAAAATTTAGCAAAAAAACAACTTAGACCTATGTTATTAGTAGCTTTACCCCGGTTGAATCTTGAATATTTAACTGTACTAAAAGGATTTATTTCTTTATTGAGAGATCCTAGTCAAACAGAATCTGTTTTTGACATTGTTGAGGGAATGCGTAACACAGATGCCACTAAAATGGCAGTCAAATACGTAAAATCTGCGCCGGAAGTTGAGCAGATTGTCAACGAACGTTATATTGCTCCAACCCCAGATATAGAAAATTTATTAAAGTATCCCGAAGGTAGCTTAGGACATACCTACGCATCTTACATCAAAGAATCAAATTTCACTCCAGATTTCTACCGCAAAATCAAAGTGGAAGACGATATCAGCTATATTCTTTTACGCATGAGACAAGCTCATGATATTTGGCATATAGTTACAGGTTTTGGTACTGATTCAATTGGCGAACTGGGATTGCAAGCATTTAGTCTCGCTCAAACTCGTCTACCTTTGCCAGTTATCCTGTTAGCTGGAGGATTATTAAAAACGCTGAAAGAACCAGAAAATCTGGACAATTTATTAGACCGTGTTGCTGCGGGATATAAAATGGGGTCGAAAGCTAAACCCTTATTGGCGCAAAAGTGGGAAGAACATTGGGATAAGCCTTTATCAGAATGGAGGAGTGAATTAGGAGTTGAACCAATGCCGGTTTATACTCCTTAAGCGCATCTGAAATTCAACAGATAAGAGAAATTAGGTAATGACTTATAAAATGGCTCGTCAGATGTTTTTGGGTATAAGGATTCAACAGCGATGAAATGGTACAACGAACCGCCTGTTTGGAATGTACAAGATGATGCGATCGCTATTAGTTCGGGAGCAAAAACAGATTTCTGGCGGCAAACTCATTACGGCTTTATCAGAGATAATGGTCACTTTTTTTATCAACAAATTCAGGGAGACTTTATTGTTGAGGTGAAAGTCAGCGGTGAGTATCGAGATTTATATGATCAAGCTGGATTAATGGTGCGTTTAGATGAGTTTAATTGGTTAAAATGTGGGGTTGAATTTGTTGATGGTGTGCAACAAATTAGCGCTGTGGTGACACGCAATTACTCCGATTGGTCTGTTGTGCCAATGCCACATAATCCATCTATGATTTGGATGCGTGTAAATCGACGAGGAACTGCTGTAGAGGTGCAATACTCTTTGGATGGCACTGAATATACTATGCTGAGGCTGGCGTATCTGACTTCGGTTGAAACGGTGAATGTAGGTGTGATGTGTGCCTCACCTGAGGGAAACGGGTTCCCGATGAAGTTTGAAAAATTCAAAATTCGCAGTTTGTCTCCTTACCTATAGGAATAAGTAGTTGATTTTTTAACGCAGAGGGACGCTGAGGTAAACGCGGAGGTACGCTGAGTTAGAGTTTGTTTGCCACACGTTTAATGCCTTCTTTGAGGTGGAGAACGTTAAAGTTGAGAATAAGACCAAGTTTGCAATCGGTGAGTTTGAGATAAGTTAAAAGTTGTACTGAGTGAATTGGTTTGATAGATTCTACAGATTTCACTTCAATAATTACCTTATTTTCAACTATTAAATCTAATCGATAAACACAATCTAATTGCACCTCTTCGTAAACAAGGGGTAATGGAACTTGCTTACCAACATTCAATCCCTTCTTTCTTAATTCGTAATACAAACACTCCTCATAAGCTGACTCTAACAAACCCGGTCCCAACGCTGTATGCACTCGCATCCCACAGCCAATTATCACCCCACTTAAATCATTCTCATCCATCCTCTGCGAAACGAGTGCGCTTACCTTTGCGCTCCTTTGCGTTTAAACTCAATTCTAACCTCCATTACTAAAAGTGCATTATGCCTTACAGAATGTCTCGTCGTGCTTATGCAGAAACTTTCGGTCCCACTGTCGGAGATAGAGTCAGACTTGCTGATACAGAATTATTTATCGAAGTTGAACAAGATTTCACAACTTACGGCGATGAAGTCAAGTTCGGTGGTGGTAAAGTTATCCGTGACGGGATGGGACAATCTCCCATTTCTAATGCCGATGGTGCGGTTGATTTAGTGATTACAAATGCTTTGATTCTCGATTGGTGGGGTGTTGTCAAAGCAGATATTGGCATTAAAGATGGCAAGATTTTCAAGATTGGGAAAGCGGGAAATCCTTATATTCAAGACAATATAAATATTATTATTGGTCCGGGAACCGAAGCGCTAGCGGGGGAGGGGATGATTCTCACTGCTGGGGGTATTGATAGCCACATTCATTTTATTTGTCCGCAGCAAATTGAAGTGGCGATCGCTTCCGGAATTACGACGATGATTGGCGGTGGTACTGGTCCGGCTACAGGTACAAATGCGACAACTTGCACGCCAGGACCCTGGAATATTTACCGAATGCTGCAAGCTGCTGATGCCTTCCCAGTTAATTTAGGATTTTTGGGTAAAGGCAACACCAGTAAACCTCAAGGACTGGTAGAACAAGTTAACGCGGGTGCGATCGGTTTAAAATTGCATGAAGATTGGGGAACTACGCCAGCAGCAATTGATACTTGTTTGAGTGTTGCTGATGAATATGATGTGCAAGTGGCAATTCATACCGATACTTTGAATGAAGCCGGCTTTGTGGAAGATACGATCGCTGCTTTCAAGAATCGCGTTATCCACACATACCACACCGAAGGCGCTGGCGGGGGACACGCACCAGATATTATCAAGGTTTGCGGTGAAGCGAATGTACTACCATCTTCTACCAATCCTACACGCCCTTACACCGTCAATACTTTGGACGAACACCTGGATATGTTGATGGTGTGTCATCATCTCGATCCAGCGATCGCTGAGGATGTCGCTTTTGCTGAGTCGCGCATTCGCCGCGAGACGATCGCCGCCGAAGATATTTTACACGACTTGGGCGCGTTTAGTATGATTTCCTCCGATTCTCAGGCGATGGGACGGGTAGGGGAAGTGATAATTAGAACTTGGCAGACAGGACATAAAATGAAGGTGCAGCGCGGAAGCCTTACAGGAGATGGGCTAGCTGATAATAATCGCGCTAAAAGATATGTTGCGAAGTATACGATTAATCCCGCAATTACCCACGGAATTGCTGAGTATGTAGGTTCGGTGGAAGAGGGGAAAATAGCAGATTTGTGTTTGTGGCGTCCTGCATTTTTTGGCGTGAAGCCAGAGATAGTAGTTAAAGGGGGAATGATTGCCTGGTCGCAAATGGGCGATGCCAATGCTAGTATTCCTACACCGCAACCTGTGCATATGCGTCCAATGTTTGGTAGTTTTGCAGGTGCGCGTCACGCTACTTCATTTACTTTTGTTTCGCAAGCAGCGTTAGAAAGAGAAATTCCCAGTCAGTTGAGTTTGCAAAAGCAAGTAGTTGCAGTTTCGGGGACACGTCAATTGAGTAAGCGGGATATGAAGCTGAATGATGCGCTACCTCACATTGAAGTTGATTCGGAGACTTATGAAGTACGCGCTGATGGTGAGTTGCTGACTTGCGAACCGGCGACGATTTTACCAATGGCACAAAGGTACTTTTTATTTTAATTTATGACCAAATAATTCATAATTCATAATTCATACGTCTGAATTTTGAATTTTGAATTTTGAATTTTGAATTCCGACCGGAGGGAGGTTGATCGTCATAAAAAGCAAGTTATTAGCTTGGCGGTTTTAGCGGATGAAGATACTAATTGGCGACCTTCAAGTTATAACTATCAACTTGGGGGATGTCGCGTCAGCTTAGAGTTTCCTGTAGCGAAGCTTTTAGACTATGAAGCTGACTGGGAAAGCTTGGAACAAAGCACCAATCCCTTTAGTATAGTTGTGATGGCGCATCTAAGAACTAAGGCGACAAACCGAAATCCCGAAAGCAGGCTACAGTGGAAATTGAGCTTAGTCAGAAGCTTGTTTGAAAGGGGATATGACCGAGAATACATTTTGGGATTATTTCGGTTTATTGACTGGGTGATGGTACTTCCAGAAGAACTGGCAAATAATTTTAAAACAGAATTGAGAAGTTACGAAGAGGTAAATAGAATGCGGTACGTAACAAGTATTGAAAGGCTAGCAAAAGCAGAAGGAATTCAAGAAGGAATTCAAGAAGGAATTGAACAAGGTATTCTGCAAAATGCCAGAGATAGTGTAATTGAAGTTTTAGAGACGCGGTTTGGAGAAGTGCCAGGTTCGATTGTGGAAGTTGTTAATCAACTTGATGAATCGGCTGTGTTAAAAATGCTTCATAAAAGAGCGATCGCTATTCCTTCGGTTGCAGAATTTGAACAACTTTTGTCAAGCATTGCATCTCAAGAATAACCACTGAGAATTAAACGGCGTGAATGAGGTAGTAGCATTATGTTAGCTAATTCAGCCACATTTGAAGTTACCTGGGAAAAGTTACCAGACGATTTTGTTTTAGATGACGAGCCAGTTGATGATATAAATCAACCTATTATGGCTGCTGTTTTAACGCAAACTCTAGATATTGCTGGGAAGTTACCCGCGAATGCTTTGACTACCACTAACTACGGTATTTGTGCCACTTTGAATAATAAGTTTGTGGTGAAAGCACCTGATTGGGGATATGTACCAGCTATTCGGGTTTCGCGAGAAGAAGTGACGCGCAGTTATACCCCGCGATTGCAAGGAGATATTCCACTGATTGTGATGGAATTTATTTCTGATACTGAAGGTGGGGAATATTCCAGTAAACCAACTTATCCACCGGGAAAGTGGTTTTTTTACGAACAGATTTTACAAGTTCCCAATTATGCAATTTTTGAACCGAGTACTGGAGTGCTGGAGGTTTATCAATTGGATGATTCCGGACGATATAAAATCCAAGATTTGGATGAAAATAATCGTTGCTGGATTGGAGAAATGAACCTTTTTCTCGGTGTGTGGTCAGGTAGTCGCGAAAATCGAACTGGCTATTGGTTGCGCTGGTGGGATGAAAGCGGAGAACTGCTGCTGTGGGGTTCGGAGTTGACAACTAGAGAACGTCAACGCGCTGATGAGGAGCGTCAACGTGCTGATAGATTAGCACAACAACTCAGAGCTGCGGGAATTGAACCAGAGGTGTGATGTAATTAGTTCAGGACTTACGCAACTGGCACATTTATCTGAAAACTGTCACATAGAATTAATATGGCTCTAAGGTTTATAAATCAATGCTTACAAGCATTTACGGCAAATTGAAATATATGTGCCAGTTGACCTTATATTGTGACGCTTGCGTAAGTCCTATAGTTCATTGTGGTTTATGCGATCGCTTGATCTTCATTCAAAAAGCGATCGCCTAATTTTTCATGCAGTTTGACGAAGTAGAGACGCGATTTATCGCGTCTGTTGGATAAGGATTTATCGCGTCTGTTGGATAAGGATTTATCGCGTCTGTTGGATGAGGATTTATCGCGTCTGTTGGATAAGGATTTATCGCGTCTGTTGGATGAGGATTTATCGCGTCTGTTGGATGAGGATTTATCGCTTGTGGAGTGGAGACGCGATAAATCGCGTCTCTACAAGGGTTGTGGATAACCCATATTTAAATTCGGTCGATGTCTAATATCATGTCCGCTTGATTACTTATTAAACCCGGAGAACCCCACCCCTTAATCCCCTCCCCGCTTGCGGTCCGGGGAGACAAAGCACAGCTTTGGCGGGGTGGGGTGCAGTGTGTGGGAATCATAACTAATTATCCGGACTTGATATAATGTGTAGATGCTCCATCGTCTTGTCATCAAACACTATTTATCGCTTTATAATTTTTAGCTAACACATAAGCTTTTATGACAAAAATCAAGGCTTTCGTTACTAACGCTTAAGTTTTGCTTATAATATCGAGGTTTTCGTTACTAAAGTCGAGGTTTTCGTTACTAAAGTCGAGAGTTTCGTTACTAACGTCGAGACTTTGGTTACTAACGTCGAGACTTTGGTTACTAACGTCGAGACTTTGGTTACTAACGTCGAGACTTTGGTTACTAACGTCGAGGGTTTCGTTACGACACAAGAATAAAATAGTGCGTTGCAGATCAAAACCTAACCCCCAACCCCTTCCCTACAAGGGAAGGGGAGTAATAGCCCACGCAGGTGGGCTTTGTTCGTATAGCCCCAGGCTTCTAGCCTGAGGGAGATTAAACGCAACATCACAAAGAATTGGTATAAAATTCAAAGCCTCTCTCCTTGTAGGAGAGAGGTTTGGAGAGAGGTCAAAATCTTGATTTCACATCCCTAAACCCCCTGCAACTTCTCCAACACCTCTGGTGTAAAGGGATTATTGCCGGCTTGCAAATCTTTCACCCAGCTTTCCCGTTGTTTCTTCTTATCAGCGTCGTCAGTTGATTCGATAAATACCTGAAAGTCCTCAATTGCACCTTGAAAATTACCAGTTAACGCTCTTGCTAAACCGCGACTATCGCGGATATAGCCTTCATTAGGTGCAAGTTTCACTGCTTTTTCACAAGCATCGTTAATTACATTCTTGACATAACCTTGTAGGCTACCTTGCCAGCACAAACTATTCCAAGAGTAAGCTAGGCTTTCTTTTGTTGGTTTTAAGTTTTCAATTCTTTTATAAATTGCAAGCGCTTTGCTATATTCATCTTGCTTTAATTGTTCTTCGGCTTGGTCAATTAAACCGGCTATGTAAAAGTCTTGGGCTACTTTTTCTGGGTTATTTTGTACACCATCAATGTCTGGATTGATATCTACCTTGGGTTGGACTTTTTGTGCTTCTTTGAACTTGGCAACTGCATCATTAACATCACCTTGACTTGCTAGTTCTTTGCCTTGAGCAACAAGTCCTTTGGTGGTAAAGTCTTTGGCAACAGCTTGGATGTTAGTTTCCACGTCAGGTGTCTCTGTGTCGAGGTCAATTTTGGCATCTAGTTTCTGTGCTTGTTTAAACTTGGCAACTGCACCATCCAAATTACCTTGTGTGGCTAAGTCTTTACCTTGTTGAACTAAGGCTTCAGTGACAAGTTTTTTGGCAACAGCTTGGGGGTTAGTTTGCATACCTTGAGTATAATTATCAAGGTCAATTTTAGCGTTTAGTTGCTGTGCTTGTTTAAACTTGGCTATTGCACCGTCAACATCACCTTTGTCTACTATTTCTCTGCCTTGTTGAACTAAAGCTTCACTGACAAGTTCTTTGGCAACTTTTTCGGGATCGTTCTGCACACCATCGGTATCTGTGTCAAAGTCAATTTTGGCATCTAGTTTCTGTGCTTGTTTAAACTTGGTTATTGCACCGTCAACATCACCTTTATCTGCTAACTCTCTACCTTGAAACTCCAAGCGGAGAGAATCAGTTTTGACTTTAGGATTAATGTCTAATTTAGAGTTCCATTTTTTAGCTGTTTTGAACTTGGCATTCATATTTATTCGATTTAAACTGTTCTAAGGCATAGTTGCCATCCTGTTCCACTTGAGTAGCAGTAAAAGCGTTTTGTCTGGCTTGTTCTGCCAGTGCTGCTACTCCGACAGCTGCCAGCAGTGTCACTCCCAAAATCGCAGCACCAACATAAGTTTGTCGTCGTGTTTTTTGTTGCGCTTGCGCTAACCGCTGATTCGCTTGTCTCTCTTCTTCTAAAGCGATTTCTGCTTTCTGTTGTGCATCAGCTAATATTTGCTTCGCTTGTCTTTCCGCATCCAAGGCAATTTGCACTTCTTGCCGGTCTAACTGCTGACTAGCTGCTAAAAATTGATAATCTTGATCGCTTAAACTTTTGCCCACTGTCCATGTCTGAGCATCTCGCAATGTTTGCCCCCGCAACAAACGCGATTCATCTTGACAACCGGAATCTAACCACGCTGTTAACGCTTGTGCATAGGGGCGCAGTTTGGCAAATGCTTGATCAACCCAAGTTTGATTAAAAACCGCTGCGTAAATGCGGTTAGAAACCTTTAATTTCTCCTGCTTCACAACCAACCCGGAAAGCCGCAATTCCATTTGCTCGGAACTGTCATCACTTGCGATCCCCCCTTCTCCCCCCTTTTCAAAGGGGGGTTGGGAAGATTGCAATATTTGCTGATATAATCCCAACAATCTGCCAGCACGCTGCTGATTTTGCAACAAGCGATCGCGTATCGTCCTTAAATGCTCCGGTTCATCCTGCGATTCCCAACTTGTGATAATGCGCGATCGGACTAACTCTTCCACCACGCTGACCTCTCCCCCTACCCCCCTACTAGGGGAGGGGAGAAATTCTCCCCCTTCCCTCGCAGGGAAGGGGGTTGGGGGGTTAGGTCTATCTGCTTGAAGCAGTAACTTACAAACCTTCTGGGTGAGAAACGGTTGTCCACCAGTCCAAGCCAAAATCTCTCGCAGCACAGCTTGCGGATTACTCACCTGACCCACAAAGCCATCAGCTAATGGTTGAGCTTCATCGAATTGAAAACCAGTCAGTGCGATCGCTCTGCCAATATTAAACGGTGTCCGCTTTTTATCCGCAATCAAATCTGAAGGTGTCGCGACCCCAAACAGGGTGAAAGTAATCCGCTTATATTCTGGATTATCAGCCCGCAAGTTATAGCAACTTCTAATTAAAGCAAAAAAATCATCTATCGAAAAACTCAAACTGAGAATGCTATCAATCTCATCCACAAAAATGACAATTTGTCCAGAAATCTCCACCAACAAAACATCTTCGATAAACTTGCCGAATCGCTGCACCGGAGAAAGTAAATGGTGACTCTCCCACCAGCTATCTAAATCAAACTTATCGTATAAATACAAACTGCCAACTATACTATCAATCACCCCCGCATACCATTGCTCAGGTGTGATATCCCAAGTCCCAATCGCGGTAATATCAATCGCAGCACAAGCAATTCCCTCTGCTTGCAAGCGTTCCATAGTTCTTACCCGCAAGCTAGATTTGCCCATTTGTCGCGAGTTCAGCACATAGCAAAACTCCGCAGCTTTTAAACCTCTGTATAAATCATCATCAGCCTGCCGCGTCACGTAAGTGGGAGCATCAGCCGGTAGACTTCCCCCAACTTGATATTCATACTTTGGGTGGGGTGGTTTCATGGGAGGGGCAGGGGGGGCAGGGGGAGCAGGGGGAGGGGGGGAGGTTTAAATTTAATAATGATATCAATAAAGCAGCACCTGCCCGGACGATTAAAATCGCCCGATGCAACATTTATATAACCATAATTAAAAGTAAAATAGCGATCGCTCTTTCTGCCTACCTAATTAACGTTGTAATTTAAATTTACGTATATATTGCTTTTATATGAGTTCCCAATCTGACAAAATTCTGGTTGTAGACGATTCTCCTGATAATGTCTTTTTAATCAAAAGCATTTTGGAGGAAGAAGGATACACAGTCAGCACAGCCGAAAATGGTGCTTCAGCGTTAGCACAAATTGAAACATTTCCTTGTGACTTGGTATTGCTAGATTTGATGATGCCGGGAATGGATGGTTACGAGGTTACAAGACGTGTGCGTAGTAATACGCAATTGCCATATATCCCCATTTTGCTGATTACCGCTCATGATGCACCGAATGTTGCCCAAGGTTTAGATTTGGGTGCTGATGATTTTATCCGCAAACCTGTAACGGTGGATGAATTGTTAGCGCGAGTGCGATCGCTTCTGCGACTCAAACACAGCATAGACGAACGTGACGAAATAGCAAAACAGCGAGAAGATTTTGTTTCGCGTCTCACCCACGACTTACGCACCCCTTTAGTAGCAGCAGATCGAATACTAATGCTGTTTCAGCAAGGTGCTTTAGGAAATCTCTCAGCACAAATGGAGGAAGTTATCACCATTATGGCTCGCAGCAATACCAACCTGCTAGCGATGGTGAATACCTTATTAGAAGTTTACCGCTTTGAAGCCGGTCGCAAAACCTTGGCGTTTCAACCTGTTAATCTGCGATCGTTGCTAGAAGAAGTAGCTGGAGAATTAAGACCTTTAGCGGAAGCCAAAGCGATCGCTATAAATTTGGATTTGACTGAGGAGTTAACCAGTAAAATAATAGGCGATCGCTTAGAACTACATCGCTTATTCACCAACCTTGTAGGCAATGCTATCAAATTTACCGACACCGGTTCAATTACCATCCGTCTGACTTCTCAAGCCCAAATCGTTACCATTGAAGTAGCAGATACAGGTTCAGGTATTCCCAGTGAAGAACAAGCCACCTTATTTGAACGATTTCGCCAAGGAACTCACAAAAGCTCTGGTAGTGGTTTAGGACTTTATCTTTCTCGTCGAATCGTCGAAGCACATCAAGGAACTATTCTAGTCAATTCTGAATTCGGAAAAGGTAGTGTGTTTATTGTAAATCTACCCGTGGAACAGTAGAGTGTAATCCAAAAAGTCCCGCAGGCTAGAAGCCTGGGACTATAAGAACGAAGCCTGCCTTCGCAGGCTATAAAATATCCTAGCCTGCGAAGGCAGGCTTTGTTTGTGTAGCCGCACCTTTTAAGGTGTCGGCATCAAAATAGGATGCTCTTATTTAATGAGTTAAATATTAATTTAATCAGGACGAAAACATGCTTGCTAACTTATCCATCGCTGATATTATCAGCAAACAACGTGACTTTTTTCAAACAGGGGAAAGCAAAAATATTGATTTTCGCGTTGCCCAATTAAAAACTCTCAAGCAAGCTGTTATTGAGCATACACAAGCTATTCTCGAAGCACTGCAAGCAGATTTAAAGAAACCAGAATTTGAGGCTTATGCTACAGAAGTTTTAGTATATAAGGAGATTGATTCAGCAATAAAAGATATTAAAAATTGGACTAAGCCTAAGAAAGCACCAGTTTCTCTTGACTTTTTCCCTGCATCAGCACGAATTTATCCCGAACCGCTGGGAGTAGTTTTAATTATTGGTCCTTGGAACTATCCATTGCACTTGATTATCTCACCATTAGTGGGTGCGATCGCTGCCGGCAACTGTGCAATTATTAAACCTTCAGAACTTGCACCTCATACCTCTCGTGTTTTAGCGGATATTATTACCAAACATTTCGATCCGGCTTATATTACAGTCCTAGAAGGAGGTGTAGAAACAAGTCAACAACTCTTAGCAGAAAAGTTCGATCACATCTTTTTTACTGGTGGCACAGCAGTCGGGAAAATAGTCATGGAAGCTGCTGCAAAACACCTCACACCAGTTACTTTAGAATTAGGCGGTAAGAGTCCTTGCATTGTCGATTCTGACATCAATCTGGAACAAACTGTTAGACGTATTACTTGGGGCAAATTTCTCAATGCTGGACAAACTTGTATTGCACCTGACTATCTTTTAGTTGATAAAAAAATCAAAGATAATTTGTTAGCTGGCATACAAAAATGCCTGAAAGAATTTTATGGTGATAACCCGGCAACGAGTCCTGATTATGCCAGAGTTATTAATCAAAAACACTTTAACAGGTTGGTTAACTTATTAAAAGATGGTAAAATTATAGCTGGTGGAGAAAGTAATTCTGAAGAATCTTATATTGCCCCAACGGTGATTGATAAAGTTTCCTCAACAGATGCAGTGATGCAGGAGGAAATTTTTGGACCCATTCTGCCTGTTATTGAATACACAGATATTGGTGAAGCGATCGGCTTAATTAATTCTCGACCAAAACCCCTGGCTTTATATCTATTTTCGCAAAACAAAAACCTCCAAAAGCAAGTATGTCAGCAAACTTCATCTGGAGGAGTGTGTATCAACCACACAGTAATACAAGTTGGTGTCTCATCTTTACCATTTGGCGGTGTAGGTGAAAGCGGTATTGGTAAATATCACGGTAAAGCTAGTTTTGACACGTTCTCCCATTACAAAAGCGTGTTATACAAGCCTTTCCTACTAGACGTTAAATGGCTGTACCCTCCCTACAAAGATAAATTATCCTTACTAAAGCGAATTCTAGGATAGGGCAATGGGCAATGGGCAATGGGCAATGGGCATTGGGAATTAAAGAAGCGGCTGTAAGTGATGCCATTCTAATACGATTCTTTCCATGCCCCATGTCCCATGCCCCATCCCCATTGCCGATTATTAATTGCTATAACGTTCTTCAGCCCAAGGTTCACCACGACGGTGATAACCATTACGTTCCCAAAAACCAAGTTCTTCGCGCTCTAAAAATTCTAAACCATTAATCCATTTAGCACTTTTCCAAGCGTAAAGATGGGGAACAACTAACCGTATTGGACCACCGTGTTCTGTTGGCAAATCTTCATCAAATACTTTAAAAGCAAAGAAGTTTTCTTCGCGGACAAAGTCTTCCATTGCAATATTAGTAGTGTAGCCACCGTAGCAGTGTTCCATAATGTAAGCCGCTTTCGGGTCTACTTCAATCGACTTCATAAAGTCTGTAACTTTAATCCCAGTCCACTTGACATCGAGTTTTGACCAACGTGTTACACAGTGAAAGTCTGCTGTGAATTCGTGTTGGGGTAATGCCATGAAATCAGACAAAGTAAAAGTCGCAGGTTTTGCCAAACCCCAAACTTTAAATTCCCATTCATCTATGTTAATTTTGGGCGTTGCACCGTAAGTTAAGACAGGGAAGCCCTTAGTTAAATATTGTCCTTGAGGAACGCGATCGCTTTCTTCCTTTTGTGGTTTCTGAAAAAATTTACCTAGCATAATTGAAGAAAAATAAGTTTTCTGAAGATAGTTAGTTATCTTTATATGATTATTTGCGCCTTAGTCATCGGTCATGGGTAAGAGGTAATAGGGTATCGGGCAGGGAAAATTGAAGAGGGAAAAGCCCAATGACGGCAGATGCTCCACTTGGGGAGACACGCCACAGCCACATGCTTCAAGCCGGGAAACCCGTCCAACGCAGTGGCTCCCCAAGACCGCACTGCCTCCCCATTACCCAATGCCCAATTCCCAATTACTGATTAGCGTTTCCGGACTACCTATTCAAGAGGAAATTATGATTCCTCTTCTTCCTCTTCTTCAGCAGTTGGATAGACATATGTAGAACGTCCAGACAAAATGGACTTGCCCAAAGACAAAGCTTTCTGAGCTTCAATTACAGCTTTGTGCGTCCAGGTAGCTCGGCGTTTATCTCTTTTGGACTTTGATGTTTTCTTCTTAGGAACAGCCATGACAGCAGATATCGCAATTTTTGACAACCTTTTTATTCTAAGCCATCAATTGCCACTCAGTTAGTAATTGATTTTCACACATATTCTCTTCATACCCTAGAAGGGTATGGCTATACGAACAAAGCCTGCCTCCGCAGGCTAAAAGCTGTATAGCCTGCGGAGGCAGGCTTTGTTAGTGTAGCCCCAGGCTTCAGCCTGAGGGCGTGAGGGCGTGAGGGCGTCTTATCTACCGAAGCTGAGGATCTTAGGGAAGTGTCTTTGCAGCAGAATCGCTCCAAAATTAGATAGCAAGCAGGTGATTGCTAGCCACATGAGGATATAAGTAGGAGCCATGACGACACCGATCATGAACCAAGTATAGACATGCAATATCATCACTACAGCGAAAAAGGTGGCAATTCCACATGCTTGCCATACTTGATGTGTTGGACGCCGTAGTGCTGTCAAGATGATTGTCGAGGATGTAGCCAGTAAGTTGGCTGGCACGAGAAATGCACAAATAGTCACGCAGTTGGCGCGGGATAGCTCACTTATGGTATTAAAATCGAGCATTAATTTGTTGGGATAATGTCAACATCTTAAGAATTTATTTATATTTAATATATTTTTAGATAACCTAATTAACCTTAGCATATAGCTAAAGTGAATAAATTACTAATTTAACATAAATTAAAATACGCTGTTCATATCCCCGATTTCTTAAAGAAGTCAGGGATATGAGATATCAACAACTCAAGTTTCTGGATGGTAAAAGGAGATAGGGTATACGGAAAATCTCCCTATTTCCTATTTTGTCGATTCCTATCGCCAAGATTCAAGAATTACTGCTGCTGCTAACAAACACAAGAGAATAATTCCTAGCTTTTGAAACCAAAATACTACGATAGGTAGTAGAGTTTTGGCAATAGGTAAGGCATTAAAAGCCGTTGATAAAATGTAGGCGATCGCAAAGCCTAACATTACCAACAAGAAATACTTGAGAATTTTGGAAACCAATCTCATTAAAGGGCTATATTGATTCGTAGTCATAATTTTGCACTCACATGATATTGCAGATTCAAAAAAGCAAATGCTGAATCGCGTTTACAAGATGATGGATGAGAAAGAAGATTGTTTTGGCTTTTCTGGCACTGATTTTTTATCTTGCTTACCATCATTGGCTAACAGTGATACTATTACCAGCATGGTGAAAATAAGCAGTAAAAATGAGCCGAAATCAAAACGATTTCCATCTATTTGTCTATCAAAACCGCATTTCAGGCAGACATATCTGTTAAGATTATGCGTGTCTTGGGCAAAAGGACAATGATTGCTTTCGCAATCGTGAGGACAGTCTTTTGGGAACATAATTTAACCCCGTAATCAAGAGTTAGATAGCAAATGTTCGGACGTTCTCCTCGATTGAGTCAGTAAATACCTCAGGTAGTTTTAGATAACACAGCTTTAATTAGTCATTTATATATGTACTATTGGCACAATTACTAACACTCCTTCTTTCACCGCAATATCAGAGTTATGAAAAATATCTCCTCACCAAATTAACTCTGAGCATTTCTGGAGATTGTGCCCTTTAAAGCTGGGTAGTAAACTTTATCTTTCATACTATAAAGTGTATTGAATAATTTATAGCTTGTCAGGCGGATTAAGTGGGTAGTTTTACTGACTAAATCTGTGGGAAAAAGTAGGTTGTATTAGAAGAAGTTGGAAAAAGTAGGAAGAATCACGCTACATTTAAGAAAAAACGATACTTCAACTTCAATAACCAATGGGTGCGGAAGAAGCCTTAGAATTTGCCGACAGATTGGTGTTTGTAAAGACAGGGAAACACTTAGAACAACCCCAAAGGATTATATTTTCTGATTTATGGCAGGATCAAAGAAAAACATATCACGACATTGCAGATAGTTGTGCGTACTCGTCTGTATATTTAAAAGAAGTTGGAGCGGGACTCTGGCAGCTACTCTCAGAGGTATTGGGAGAAAAAATCACAAAGGGAAGCTTTCAAAGTGCAGTCGAACGATGGAGACAGCAGTATGGCAACGGCAGCGCAAGTATTGAAGATTTGACAAATGGGGTTAGACACTCAGGTATTGATTCTAACTTTTTGGGACGCGATCGCGAAATAACTGAACTCCACAACATCATCAACAGTGGTGCGAAAGTTATTCTCATCCAAGCACAAGGAGGTGTAGGCAAAACAACTCTAGCTCGTAAGTATTTCAAAGCGCAAAACTTCGACTTTGTTTTGGAACTGTGGATGGCAACAGAAATCCAAAACCTCACCCCAGTAGAGAGTGTAGTTGAAGAATGGTTGCGGCGAGATTTTAACGAAGAACCAGGAAGAGACTTTGGTATTAACTTAGAGCGATTGCGGCGAAAGCTGCGAAATCAATCCCGAAAAATTGGGGTGTTTATTGACAATTTGGAAACTGCTCTTGATAAAAATGGCAAGTTTTTAGAATCTCGTCGTCCTTATGTGGAGTTATTAAGAGTATTAACTGATTCGGATGTGCATTCAGTTACTTTAGTAACAAGTCGTGAGCGTCTGCGTGAGTCAAGTATAGAGGTTCATCTTTACCCATTAGAAGGTTTAGATGAGCAGGCATGGCAACAATTTTTCAGTAGCCGTAAGATAAATTGCAACTCAACCGTTCTTAAGGAAATGTGCAGAGCTTATGGAGGTAATGCCAAAGCAATGCAAATTCTCAGAGGAGCAATATTAACAGATTTTCAGGATGATATAGATGCATATTGGCAAGATAACTGTACAGATTTGCTAATCGAAAGAGAGTTAAAAGATTTAGTTGCTAGCCAATTTAATCGATTGCAACAAATAGATTTAGAAGCTTATCGCCTTTTGTGTCGTTTGGGATGCTATCGCTATCAAGATATCCCTTCAGTAGCTATCGAGGGAGTTTTATGCTTGCTTTGGGATGTACCTGAACAACAACGCAGACGTGTTATTAAAGCCTTGCAAGACTTATCGTTGATAGAAGCTAAAAAAGGGCAATATTGGCTGCACCCGGTAATTAGAGATGAAGCGATTGGCAGACTCAGATTAGTAACTGAAGAATGGGAATTAGTCAATCGTAAAGCCGCAGGTTTTTGGACGCAGATAATTACAGAAGTTGAAAATACAGCTGATGCTTTAAGTGCTTTAGAAGCTTATTATCAGTTTGTAGAAATTAATGATTTTGAACAAGCGGGTGGTGTGATTCTTTATAGAAGAGATAATAAACAAAAAATTAATTTGCCTTTAGGTTGTTCATTTTACCAATTAGGTTTAATTCAAAAAGTAATTTCTGTAATTACACAGATAATTAACGATATTAGCTGCCATGAACGACGTAGTAGGCTTTACAATATTCTCGGTTATAGTTATCGGCTAATTGGCAGACTTTCTACAGCTTTAGAATGCCATCAAGAGTCAAGGACGATTGTAGATAAATTTGAACTGAATATCCTAAAAATATCTCCATTGTTTAATATAGGACTTTGTAAAATGGAGTTATGGGAGCTCGAAGAAGCTAAATTCTTTTTCAATTCGGTTTGCTCACTTGCAGAACAAACTGAAACTTCTTATGAGTATATTGTTTACTCGGAATGCTGTCTGGCTTTCGTTAACTCATGTTTAGAGCTAAGAGAAGAGGCTTTTTTCCTAGCTCAAAAGGTGCAAACAGCTATGTCTACAACTAAATTGACAGCTTGGGGAACTGGATATAATTTATTATTTTTATGTTTCACTTATAAAAATTTAGGAAACATCCAAAAATCTTTCGAGCTATGTGAAAGAGCTATATTGTATGCTGAACACAATCATTTTACTCAGGTTAAAGCGAAAGCGATAAGTTGTTTAGGGGAACTTTATCGAGAAGAGCAAGAATTTGAGAAATCGGTTTTGCATCATTTAGAATCAATAAAAACACTTGACAAAATCGGCGCAAAATGTGATTTAGCTGAAGCTTATTATCAATTAGCGTTAACTAATCAAAAAATGGGTGAATTGAACCAGAGTAGAGAAAATTTTGAGAGTGCGATCGCTCTTTTTCACGAAATGCAAGCACCCAAACAAATTGAGAAAGTACAAACAGCTATGGATGCTTTGATAAATAATCAGCCATAATTTTAGTAAGCGCTGTCCAAGGAGAATAGATATTAATGGTAATTTCTACAATTATTGCAAATACATCAACATTTTCATTAGAAGACTGGATGCAAAATCCCCCTGATAATACAGAATGGGTGGATGGGCAATTAGTGGAGAAAAACGGAGTGACACTCAAGCACAGTCGGATTCAAGCTAATTTAGCAGTTTACTGGAGAAATTACAAAGAGTCTAGCGGACAAGGGGGAGAAGTGTATACAGAAGTACCTTGTCGCACCAATAAACAAGGACGTGTCCCTGATGTTGCTTATCTCACACCAGAACTAATTACCCAGTTTGGTGAACCTGCTGTTTTACCCCAAAGTTTCCCACTAATTGCTGAGATAGTTTCTCCTACAGATTTGGCTGAAGATGTAATTGCTAAATCTCAAGAATATTTGCAGTCTGGATGCGAAGAAGTTTGGTTAGTGTTTCCGGAAAATCGTTGGATAATTCTTGTTACCAAAAATCAGCGACTTGTGTTTACTGATAATGAAATTGTCAGCACTCAAATGTTAAAAGGTTTCAATGTATCAGTTAATGAATTGTTGGGGTAATTTCAAAAAAGTAGAGACGCGATTAATCGCGTCTCTACAACTCCTAACTAACGATACCCCAAAATTTCTGACATTGCCGTAACTATATCAAGATAAAAGTTACCTTGCACTGCTCGAAATAACTCAAAGTTACTTCCAGGTGCGCCAAAAAATGGTCTGAGAAACCATCCTAACTGCATCCCCACAAAAGCATAGAGAAATAACCAGGATCTTAAAATAGTTGTGCGCGTTCGTTTTCCTACCTCATCTTGTTGAGAAAGTAACTGCATTCCTTCATAAAGAAACTTAACCCCAAATGCACCAGTGATGCCAAAAACTAACACATTCAACAGCTTGAAAAATTGATAAGAATTTGGAGCCGTAATCATAAAAAACAGCGTCACTGGTGCCAAGCTGAATAACAAAACACTAATTACTGACACAGCTGTGAGTAACACAACAAAATGCTGTTGAATACTGCTACGGGAACCAAACAAAACATTAAAAAAGAACAAAGTTGGAAAACAGATTATGAGCGTTAATAAGTAAAATGCAGGTAGTTTAATCGCACCAGATAACGCTTGTGCCCAACTATGAGATGCACCAATAATTCCTCCATATATGGCAAAAAAAATGGAACTCGAAACAAACAAAGAAGTAGTTTTACTTTGTAATCCCATTCCCTGACGAATTTCTTCTAAAAAACCTTGGCGATCGCGTAATAAACTAATCAGAACAGCAAAGTGCTTGATTTGACGAGATTGCTTATGAAGCATATTAATTTTGTTGGTTGTTATTTGTTATTTTTTATTTGTTGGTTGTTAGTTCGAGCGTTGGTATCTACTAACCACTATCCACTAACATTGTACAGACGCGATTAATCGCGTCTCTAACGAAATCCTAAAAGATAGCCAATAGCTTGAATAATGCTCAAATAAAAGTTGCCTTCTCTTTCTCGAAACAGTTGAAAAGGAGAATCAGGTGTGCCGAAAAATGGTCTGAGAGTCCATCCTAACTGACTACCTACAAAAGCATAAAGTAATAACCAAAATTGTAAAATTTTCTTGCGGGTATCGCTACCCTGATTATCTTGTTCTAAAACCAAGCTTGTTGCTTGATATAAAAAAGAAATACCAAAAAATCCAGTTAAAGCAAAGATAAAGACATTTAACAGAATTAAAAACTGATAATTATTAGTAGTTATCAAGAAAAACAGCGTTATTGGCGCAAAACTGAATAACAATACACTAGTTACCGAAACCGCAGTCAGCACCAAAGCAAGATGTTGAGGAAAATTCCGCCTTGAACCAAAAATAATATTAGAAAAATACAATGTCGGGAGACAAATCAGCAGTGTGATTAAATAGAGAGATGGCAGTTTTATAGCGGAAGATAAAGCTTGCATCCAACTATGATACGCACCAATGATTCCGCCATAAATCGCAATAAATATCGAACTGCAAACTAGTAGAGAAATGATTTTACTTGGTAATCTCGTTCCTTCGCGAATTTCCTCTAGAAATACTTGGCGATCGCGTAATAAGCCAATTAGTACCGCAAAGTATTTTATTCCTTGAGATTGCCGTTCTATCATCTTATTCTCACAAACCTTGTTGAAGTTGAATTTATCTCAAACCATCAATCAGAATAGTCACCACCAGAACCATATTTCCAAGCATCAACCAAACGATGCCAATAATATTGTTGTTCGCTTGGCAGATTTTTTATCCACGGTTCTAGCATTGGACTCAGCGAAAATAAAGCCGAATAAATACCTAAATTACCATAATGCACGGTCCAATCTAGCAAACTTATTAAACCCACTTGCGGTATGACTTTGGCAATCAATCCTGGATGCGCCAAACCAGTTTTTAAAAGTGTTCGTGTAAGTGCCGGAAACTGCACCACATCTTGCAAAAATGGCTTAAGTACTGGTTCGCCCAACTGTTGCATTTCTTGAAACACCGCCGAGAGTAAGTGGTTAATTTGATCAGGGGCAATTTTTTGATTTACACCTGCACTCATCGCCTTTTGAAATAGCCAAGTCACAGTCAAACTCGGCTGATATGGTTGTAGTATGGAAAGGGACTTTGCAGATAATTGATTTGTTTCCAGCGCTTCATAAATGCCAAATGTTAAACGCTTTAAGTGACGCACCATTGCCCCAAAACCACCAAAACTTAAGGGAGATTGATTACCGCTGCTATCTCCTACTGGTAGAATGCGATTCCAAGGAGTTTTTAGAGGACTTTGACGATAACTGGGAAAGAAGCCAAACAGCGCTCTTTGCAACTTCAGCTGACTCAATGCCACACCCTGATATTCTGGCATCAAGCGAAAATAATCCTCGAAAAGAGCTTCTAAACCCAAGCGTTGTGGATGTGCATCCATGTAGGTAAACATGTAGGTGGTTCTGCCATCTTTTGCCGGGAAAGCTTCCCAAAAGTACTGACATTGATTCTGCAAGGATGTGAATGATAACAACAAGTCGCCAGAATCATTTTCCGGAAATCCTTGAGCGCAACTTCCCACAACTAAACACAAAGCATCTGGTTTTTGTCCTTGTCGTGCTTGCTGCGTAATGGGAGAAAGATGTCCCATCGCGTCAATTAACAATTTGCTTTTGAACCCGCTGCCAGCGTCTACCATCACACCATCTGGATGAACTACTGCTTCTGTAAATGGCGTGTTTTCAAACAATTTACCGCCAGCGGCAAGAAATCGCTCTTTTAAGGTTGCTAGTAGATATACTGGGTCTACACCGATATTAAGTACATTTTCTACCCATACTTCTGTACCACCTTGAAAGCTGACTCGCGCTGGGTTATATTGTGTAGCGATCGCAATTTCTAATTCCTCCTGTGTCAGCAAATTTAATTCCAAAAATACTTCTAACTCTTTGCGGGAAATATTCCACTCTTGCTCTCTACCACGCAAAATCGAGCGCTCAATCAACGCTACCCGCAATCCCTTCAAAGCTAAGGCACAACCAATTAAAATGCCTAAAGTGCCACCGCAAATGACAACATCCCAATCCACAACACCCAAAGACTGCTGACTTTCTTTGACTACCATCGGTATGGATGCGTTGTTTTCTCTCAGTGATGCCAAAGTGCGATCGCAGCGACGCAATCCTCCCAAAACATCGCTCGGTAATTGTGAAAGTATCTCTTCAGTTAAAGACATAAAATTTAATTTCTGCTAAGTTACTAGTTTTGATCGTATCTTTGTAGGACTTTACCTTGTAAATTTTTTCACCTAATAATTATTTAACTAGCTGTATTGTGATACTTGACGGTTTTAACAAAAAGTGCATTTCAATTTAGATAAATAACTTTTAGTCGCATAAAATAACAGCGGATTTTAGAGAGGCGTAAATCACACTATCTATAAGCCTTTAAGCTTGATTCTCACCTAGAAAGCAAACAGCTAATAGTAATGAAATTAAAGAGTCTCTTTAAATAAATTTTGGGTTAAGGTTATTTAAAAAATTCATAAAGATATATTAAAAAGCATTCCTCAATAAAATAAATTTATTATCCTTGTTTAATAAGATTGAAAAAGCTAGTAACTGGGAATTTTATATATGAAAATTGCTTTCATAGTCGGGCAATTTCCAGTTTTATCAGAGACGTTCATTCTGAACCAAATTACAGGTTTGATTTCCCGTGGACACGAGGTTGATATTTACGGTTATCGACCAAATGATATTTCTAAAGTACATCCAGATGTAGAAAAATATCAGATACTAGAACATACCTACTATCAACCCAAAATTCCCGAAAATTACTTTTGGCGCTTTCTAAAAGGTCTAGGATTACTATTGAGTCATTTTTATAAAGCTCCTTTAGTATTGCTGCGATCGCTTAACATATTTAAATATGGCAAACGAGCCGCTTCCATGAGGTTGCTTTATGCAACCATACCCTTATTAGACGCTGATCCATACGATATTATCCACTGTCAATTTGGGATATTTGCCCTTGAGGGACTGACGTGGCGTAATATCGGTGCAATCAAAGGTAAGTTGATTACTTCGTTTCGGGGCTACGATATAAGTTGGTATGTAAAAGAGCGCGGTGAACATGTTTACGACCAATTATTTACTCAAGGAGATTTTTTTCTAGCAAATTGCGAATTTTTTAGAAAAAGAGCTATTAAACTAGGTTGTGATGAACAAAAAATTGTTGTACATGGTTCAGGTATAGATTGCAGTAAGTTTACATTTAAAGCGCGGTATCCCCATCCTAACGGTACAATTCAAATTGCTACAACTGGTCGCCTTGTGGAAAAAAAAGGCATAGAATACGGTATTCGTGCAGTTGCCAAGGTTGCAAAAAGTCATCCAAAAATTGAATACAATATTATCGGCGACGGAGAATTAAAAGAACACTTACAGCAAGTCATTGAAGAATTGGGTATTGCTGACAAAGTGAAATTACTAGGTTGGAAAAACCAGAAAGAAATTATTGAAATTTTAGACAAAACTCATGTATTTATAGCTCCAAGCGTAACGGCTGAAGATGGCAATCAAGATGCTCCTGTCAATACCTTAAAAGAAGCGATGGCGATGGGTTTGCCAGTTATAGGCACTTTCCACGGTGGTATTCCTGAATTGGTGAAAGATGGTATTTCCGGCTTTCTTGTCTCAGAGCGAGATGCTGATGGTATATCTGAAAAGTTAAGTTATTTCATTGAGCATCCAGAAGTTTGGGAACAAATGGGTAGAGCAGGACGTGCTTATGTAGAAGCACACTACGACATGAACAAACTTAACGATGAACTAGTAGAAATTTATTGCAAAATCAGATAACAATTTATTTGAGGATTTAGATTTAGTCAGTAATTTAGCATAATTATTAATTTATATTAAAAAGAAAAAGCTTAGACGTACAATACAGTTTGTCAAAACTAAAAAATATTGGTATGAAAATAGCAATCATCGCCGGACAATTTCCCGTCTTATCAGAGACATTCATCCTGAATCAAATAACGGGTTTGATTGCACGTGGGCACGAAGTTGATATTTACGCCAGTCAACCAAATGACTGCTCTAAAATTCATCCGGATGTAGAAAAATACCAATTATTGAAGCGCACATACTATATACCTTCAATTCCGGGAAATTATTTTTTACGTTTAGTTAAAGCATTAGTATTGCTATTGTTCAATTTTCATAAAGCTCCTTTAGTGTTGTTGCGATCGCTTAACTTTTTCAAATATGGAGAAAAAGCATATTCTTTAAAATTTCTCTACTTAGCAATACCATTTTTAAAGCCTAAAACATACGATATTATCCACAGCCAATTTGGAGTATTTGGTCTGGATAGTGTAGTTATGCGTGATATCGGTATCATCAAAGGAAAGTTGATTACATCCTTTCGCGGATTTGATATCAGTCGATATATTCAAGAACATGGAGAAGATATTTATAATCCACTATTTGCAGAAGGAGATTTTTTCTTAACCAATTGCGAATTTTTTAGACAACGCGCAATTAAACTAGGTTGTGACGCAAATAAAATTGTCGTCCACGGTTCTGGTATCGATTGCAGCCAGTTTCCCTTTAAACCACGACATCTCCAACCAGACGGTAAAATCAGAATTGCCACCACAGGTCGGCTTGTCGAAAAAAAAGGTATAGAATACGCTATTCGCGCAATTGCCAAGGTAGTAAAAAATTACCCAAACATTGAATTCAATATTATCGGCGACGGAGAATTAAAAGAACACTTACAGCAAATCATTCAAGAACTAGATGTTGCTGAACAAGTGAAATTAGCTGGTTGGAAAAACCAACCAGAAATTATTGAAATTATCGACAAGACCCATATTTTTATCGCCCCAAGTATCACCGCTAAAGATGGCAATCAAGATGCTCCTGTCAACACCTTAAAAGAAGCAATGGCAATGGGTTTGCCAGTTATAGGTACTCTCCACGGTGGTATTCCCGAATTGGTGAAAGATGGAATTTCTGGTTTTCTTGTCCCAGAGAGAGATGCTGATGCCATAAGCGAAAAGTTAAGCTATTTCATTGAGCATCCAGAAGTTTGGGAACAAATGGGTAGCGCAGGTCGTATTTATGTAGAATCGCACTACAATCTCAACAAGCTTAACGATGAGCTAGTGGAAATTTATCGCCAAGTTGCGACGAATAACTTACAAAATAATCACCAACTTTCAAATACATTAGTAAATCCCAAATACGCCAATTAGTTATACACCTAAGTGCTACCATAACCAAAGTGGGTGTTTTCTATCTTAGTTTTCTTCGCAACTACCTTATGAAATTGTTTTAGTTCAACAGAGGATTTGGAAATGAATTCACCAGCAATTGCAGACCCACAAGTTACAATTATTGTCGCTCCAAGAGAGCGTTTTAGCTACACGCGTGAATCGTTAGAAAGCATTTACCAGCATACGGAATATCCGTTTAAGTTAATTTACGTAGATGGTAATTCTCCATCTCATGTCCGACGTTATCTCGAAGAGCAATCGCGTGAGAAAGGATTTCAACTGATTCGTACCGATTACTATCTCTCTCCCAACCGAGCCAGAAACTTGGGCTTGCGTCAAGTCGATACTAAGTATGTGGTATTCATGGATAACGACGTAGCAGTCACCCCTGGCTGGTTGAAAACGTTAGTAAATTGTGCCGAAGAAACCAAAGCCACCGTAGTTAGTCCTCTAATTTGTCAGAGCCTGCCACTACATTCAGAAGTGCATTGTGCGGGTGGAGAATCCGGGGTAAAAGTAGAAACCAAAGGTGACACAACCAGACACCGGATAATAGAAAAAATTTATAAACAAGGACGAATGGTTGAGGATATTCTTCCTCAACTGCAACGGCAAAAAACTGGGCTTGCAGAGTTTCACTGCATGATTGTACGCACAGAGATATTTGAGCAGATTGGCTTGTTAGATGAAGGTCTAATGAATACCAAAGAACACGTAGATTTGTGTATGCTTGTCAGCAAAGCAGGCGGTTCAGTCTACCTAGAACCCGAATCTCTCGTAACATATGTGCCGGGACCACCTCTTGAGTGGTCAGACTTACATTTCTACATGCTGCGTTGGAGTGATGCGTGGGAACTGGCTAGCCTCAAACGTTTACGCGACAAGTGGAACCTGACCGAGGACGAGTACTTTCAAAGAAAATACGACAGTTTGGGAAGAAGACGGCATCATACAATCATCACTCCTCTGGTTAAAAGTGTTTTGAGGCGAAGAATTTACCGCGCAGAGAGCTTGCTAATCAAGTTAGACCACGCGCTAAATCGTTATCTCACCAATCAGTATGCCCACAAACACCTCCAGGGGATGCAAAACCAAGCCTCATCACAGCCTGTGAAGTCCGTAATGACGGCTTCCCAAAGATAAGCTCATAAATAAATATTGATTAGTAGAGTGGGCAATACCCGCTCTACAACAACGTATATCTGCATTCTTTGCAGCAAAGGGTGAGAAATTTTGAAGCAAAAGAAAAGTCCCAAATCTCAGCCACCTGAGATTATTTACACACCTGAAAGTCAGCTCAGGCATCCTCTAGAATTGTTCAAACAAATGTGGCGAGACTTACTAGCTTCTCGCGAACTTGCTCGACGACTAATGGTGCGGGATATCAGCGCTCAATATCGTCAATCTTTTTTAGGAATAATTTGGGCTTTTATACCGCCAATTGTTCTGGCAACTGGATTTACGCTTGCTAGTAATGCGAATGTAATTAATGTTGGCAAAACAGATTTACCTTATCCAGCTTATGTCATGTTCAGCACTGCACTGTGGCAAACTTTTGTCGAAGCTTTAAACGGTCCAGTGCAAGCAGTGGCAGTTGCAAAACCAATGTTAGCACGAGTCAACTTTCCTAGAGAAGCACTGATTTTGGCAAAGATAGGCGAAGTATTTTTTAACTTTGCTATCAAGCTGATCTTAATAATAGCGTTGTTTATTTGGTTTCAGGTTTCGGTGACTTGGACAGTAATTTTAGCTCCAGTAGCATTAATTCATTTAGTTTTATTAGGAACATTTATCGGTATTTTCTTAGCTCCATTGGGGGTTTTGTATCAAGATATATCTAAGGGATTAACTTTGTTTACAGGCTTTTGGTTGTTTTTGACTCCCGTAGTTTATCCAATCCCCAATGAAGGAGCCTTTGGGTTTTTAGTAAAGCTAAACCCCGTTACTCCTCTGTTAGTAACAGCGCGAGAGTTAGCCACAACAGGAGTAGTATCAGATCCTTGGAGGTTTTGGATAGTAAGTGTAATTACCCTGCTTGGTTTATTATTAACTTGGATTGGCTTTCGTCTGGCTATGCCTTTTGTGGTTGAGAGAGTGAGTTCCTAAAAATGACTAATTTGATAGAGCAAAATATTGCTGTTCAGTCGAAAGATACTGATGTAGTTATTTCGGTAGAAAACGTTTCTAAAAAGTTTTGTAGAGACTTAAAACGATCTTTATTATATGCAGTTCAAGATATTTCCACAGAGTTAGTAGGGGCAAATAGAAAAAGCGAAACTCTTCGCCCAAAAGAGTTTTGGGCGCTGAAGAATCTTAGTTTTCAACTACGTCGGGGAGAAGCACTAGGGTTAGTAGGCTCAAATGGAGCCGGTAAAAGTACACTACTCCGAATTATTAGCGGTTTAATAAAACCTGATAGTGGCTGTCTAAAAGTTAGGGGTAGAGTAGCTCCATTAATTGCATTAGGAGCCGGATTTAATCCTATTCTCACAGGGCGAGAAAATATATATGCAAATATGTCAATTCTCGGTTTATCAACCCAAGAAATCGAAGATAGATTTCAGGATGTGATAGATTTTGCAGAAATTGCGGATGCGATTGATTCACCTGTACAAACTTATAGTTCTGGTATGGCTGCAAGACTGGGATTTGCTTGTGCAGTTCATATAGAACCAGAGATTTTATTAATCGATGAAGTGCTAGCTGTCGGTGATATTAAGTTTAAAATGAAATGCCACCGCCAGTTATCTAAGATGCGAGAAAAAGGTACAGCTTTTATATTAGTTTCTCATAATTCACATAGCGTATTAAATATATGTGAGACTTCAGTGTATCTTTCTAAAGGTCAGTTAATCGCATCTGGAGATACTGAATCAGTAATTCGTAAATACGAAGAAGACTTATGTCTAGTTGGGGCTGAAAATGCTTTAGGTAAGATGGTTTTGCCCGAAAAACCAGAAAAAGAAAGTTCCGGCTTAGATATTGTTTCTCTTGGTTTTAAAGATAAAGAAGGAAATCCAATAGAAACCCTGCTTTCTGGTGAGTCTGCTTATTTATGCGTAGAATGCAAAGCTTATAAAAAAGTTGATAAGGCGAATCTAGGTATTTTAGTAACAGCGTTATCTGGAGAAAATGGTCTAGTTTTGTATTTGACTTCTAGTAGTGACAATGAGGAACTAACAATACCTCCTGGCAAATCAGAGATCCAAATGTATATGCCTTATTGTTCGTTAATTCCTGGTGTATACAGCGCCAGAATCTATATTAGAAGGGATGTTTACTCATTTGATATTGTTGATTCTTTTAGATTTACTGTAAAAACAAATAAAACTATTAGTCGATGTTTATTTTATCAACCACGTAAATGGGAAGTTATCAGTAAATAGTTGTCGGTAAAAGTCAAATAAGAAAAGCTGAAATTGTGTTAATGCAAAATTTAACAACAGGGTGTATTAAAAATGAGCAATCCTCTACTCAGCATTATCATCCCTACCCACAACCGACCTCATTTAGTAAGTCATGCTGTAAAAAGTGCCCTTGAACAGACTATAGAGGATTTAGAAGTTATCGTTGTTGATGATGGTTCAACACAGCCGTTAAACCTGCCCGAACACCCCCGACTGCGATTGATCCGCTTATCAAAGTCTCAAGGTGGCGCAGCAGCCCGTAACGTAGGTACTAACGCGGCTTGCGGTCGCTGGGTTACATATCTTGATGACGACGATTGCCTTCTCCCTCACATGGTAGCTACATCACTAAAGGCACTGTCTAATGCCACTTTACCAGAACCGATCGCAGTAATTTCTGACGTGGAGGTGGTCAACTCCCAAGGACAAGTCACCGTAACGCGTCTACCCCCCCCAGTACGTCCACGCGGCAATCACTTCTCCTTAGGGACTTCCAAAAAATAAATTATGCCATTATTTAAAATGATAATCATTCTTGGGGGGGTGAAGGGGCTGCCGTCGGCAGCCCCTTCACCCCCTTTTGTAGTAATTTGAATAATGACTAGGTTT
>JAESGY010000097.1_pt1 | contig 75952 bp, 72 predicted proteins | sample 9269841 | NCBI WGS metagenome assembly JAESGY01 (sample SAMN17022865, study PRJNA683097) | algae metagenome | isolation source: Spirirestis rafaelensis WJT71-NPBG6 and co-occurring heterotrophs from... | place: USA: Pinto Wells, Joshua Tree National Park, Colorado Desert, CA | collected 2006-08-15 | reverse complement strand
AACAGACGCAACCCGAAGCAAAACGCCCCAGGCCACAAAACCCATAATGCAGGGAAAAAAGAACACCCTCAGGCCCAGTCAGCCCAAAGGAAGCGCCCATATAAACACCCCAACACACTTTGCAAGAGGTTTGTTGCAACACCTGAATACAGCTTGGCAATGTAGGGGTTTTCGGGCGAAGCCTGCCGATAGGATATGGTGTTTCTTTTTGCGAAAGCAATGCCTCATGCGCTTATTGGTAAGCGTGAGCACCCCGCTAGTTCGGTGGCGCAGCGGCATTGATAGAGGAGGTGTGCTATAGGAGCGGGACTGTTACCGCTGCCCGCCGGCAGACAAAGAGCTATACCGAGTTTCGTGTGAGATGAGGCTTCTTTGACACACACAGCTATCCCGGCCGATCAGCCCTCACTGCATGGGCCAACCGCTGAGCTACTCGTCGATGCAGTTACTGACATCGCTCTCGTCGTCCTCGATGCGAGCGCGACCATTGTCAGCTGGAACAGGGGAGCGGAGCTTATTTACGGCTGGGGCAGGGACGAGGTCGTCGGGAAGCCGGTCACTCTTCTCTATGCACCCGATGGCTCCCCGCACGATGGGTTGACCCAGGAGCTTCAACTGGTCCGAGAGAGGCGACGATACGAAGCTCAAGGGCTAAGATCTCGCAAAGACGGCTCCACCTTTATGGCCAGGGTGACGATCACTCCGGTAACAGGTCCTGACACCGCGAGCGGCGGCTTTGCCATGGTCACACGCGACATAACGGAGTGGATCACGGCCGAGGAGGCCCTGAGGACACGGGAAGCCCATCTGCGGTCCATCCTTGAGACCGTTCCGGATGCCATGATCGTCATCGACGAGCAGGCTCGTATCCAGTCGTTCAGCGCGACGGCGGTTCGTCTCTTCGGCTACGAGCCGGACGAGGTGATCGGCGAGAACATCAAGATCCTCATGCCAAATCCTTATCGGGAACAACATGACAGCTACATGCATCGGTATCTCAGGACAGGGGAAAGGCGGATCATCGGGATCGGGCGTGTTGTTGTCGGGCAACGCAAGGATGGCTCTACCTTTCCCATGGAGTTGGCTGTGGGAGAGATGCGGTCAGGAGGCATCCGCTACTTCACAGGCTTCATCCGAGATCTGACCGAGCGACAGCAGACGGAAACGCGGCTGCAGGAACTTCAATCCGAACTCGTCCATATGTCCCGCTTCACGGCCTTGGGTGAAATGGCATCGACCCTGGCACACGAGATTAACCAGCCCCTGACGGCGATCACAAACTACCTCAAGGGGTGCCGGCGTATTCTCGAGCGCATGCAGGGAGACGCGGTGCCCATGCTGCGGGACGCAGTCAACGAAGCCGGCGAGCAGGCCCTGAGAGCAGGGCAGGTCATTCGGCATCTGCGCGAGTTCGTCGCCCGTGGTGAGAGCGAGCGTCATATCGAGAACCTCCCCAAGCTGATTGAGGAGGCAAGCGCGCTTGCCCTCGTCGGGGCCAAGGAACAGGGTGTACGGGTCACGTTCCAGTTCGACCCGGATGCCCCCTATGTGCTGGCTGATCGGATTCAGGTTCAGCAGGTTCTGCTGAACCTGATCCGAAATGCCATAGAGGCCATGCAGGAGAGCACCCGCCGCGAGCTGAAGATTGCGACTGCCTTGGTCGACGAGAGCCATGTCGAGCTGAGCGTGGGGGATACTGGGTCGGGCCTCGCTCCTGAGGTTGCCGCGCAGCTGTTCCAGCCTTTCGTGACCACCAAAAAGCATGGAATGGGGGTTGGCCTGTCGATTTGCCGGACAATCGTGGAGTCGCACGGCGGAAAGATATGGGCGGACTCGAAGCAGGGTGAGGGCACCACGTTCCACTTCACCCTCAGGACGATCAAGCGAGAGGAGATGGCGAATGCCGAGTGATGTGGCGGTGCACGTGGTCGATGATGATGTTGCAGTACGCAAATCGCTGGCTTTCCTTCTGACATCGGAAGGCCTTCCCGTGCGCCTGCATGAATCGGCCTCGGCCTTCCTCGATGAGGTGGTGAGCGCGGAAGCGGGGTGCATCGTCACGGATGTGCGAATGCCCGGGATCGACGGCATTGAGCTCATCCGGCGCCTGAAGGAGAGGGGCATTACACTGCCGGTCATCGTCATCACCGGCCATGCCGACGTGCCCATGGCGGTCGAGGCCATGAAGGAAGGGGCCATCGACTTTCTTGAGAAGCCGTTCGGGGATGAGGTCTTTCTGGCCACCGTGCGCGAAGCTCTCTCCCGACACGAAAAGAGCAGCCATCAGGATGCGCAGGTCGCCCAGATTCAGTCCCGCTTCGAGGTGCTCTCCGAGCGAGAGCGGCAGGTTCTCGACGGTCTCGTGGCGGGCAAGGCCAACAAGGTCATCGCCTATGATCTCGGCATCAGCCCCAGGACGGTGGAGATCTACCGGGCCAATGTCATGGCCAAGATGCAGGCCAGGAGTCTGTCGGAACTCGTCCGCCTGGCCCTGCTGATCCATGCAGGCTAGCTCCTTAAGGGATATTCCTGAGTGGGGAATGGGCCTGCTTTGTGCATAATGCGGGTGCTGCCGGGTGCATCCAGTTCCGGCCGCATTCGAGGATCAGTCAGGCTCTTAACGATGTCTCAGCTCACGGGACCGGTCATCGTCGTGGACGACGATGCCGCGGTCCGCAACTCGTTGAAGTTTGCCCTGGAGCTTGAGGGCTTGTCCGTGCGCCTGTTCAAGGACGGCGCCGAACTCCTGGCCGCAGCTGATCTGCCGCAGAATGGATGCTTCGTCATCGATTACAACATGCCAGGAATGACCGGGATCGAACTTGTCGCAAAGCTGCGGCAACGTCACATCAACAACCCTGCAATTCTCATCGCTTCCCGGATCAGCGACGACCTTCATGGCCGCGCGGCAGAGTCAGGATTTCGCAGGGTCCTCGAGAAGCCTCTCCACGACAGCGACCTGCTCGACAGCATTCATGCTGCTCTAGCCTGATCTCTGTCAGTACACTCGGCAGGCTCTTCACGCGCTGCCCGCCGAGGAGCGCCTGCTCGATATTCTCCTAAAGGAGCCAAGCACCTAGTCCCAGCCTGCCCGTTGATGGCCGCAGGCATTGGCCGGCATCAAAAGCCATGGTCATGGATGTGGCTCTCGGCCGAGGCGCTGGTGCGATCCGCCCGCGGTTTTTGGACAATATTCTTATCAGCTAGAGCAATCCTACGATGACCGGCACAGGTTGGTGGCGCATCGGTATTCGCTGCTGAGCGACATGAATACTGCCTCGCCACGACCTAAATGGAGCGCGCTCCTCGGATGCTGTCAGAATGTGTGGCTCAAAGCATGTAGCGCAGCGTCTCGCTGGCAGACCTTAAAAGAGGCAGGAACTGCTCCTCCATCGCTTCGGCCGAGATGCGCCCGGCTTGGGCGCTGAGGTTCAGGGCGATGACTACCCTGCCGTTCTTCTGCTCAACCGGCACGGCGATAGAGCGAAGCCCATATTCGAGTTCCTCGCTCACAAGGGCATAGCCTTGGGCGCGGGTCGCTTCCAGCACAGACCTGAAGGCCGACTTGTCCGTGATGGTCTTGGGCGTACGAGCTTCCAGCCGAACACGTTGGATATAAGCGTCAATCAGATCATTTGGTTGATGAGCCAGAAGCGCACGACCCAGGGCAGTGCAATGGGCGGGGAGGCGGCTTCCGACCCCCAGTCCTATCGACATGATCCGGCGCGTGGCGGAACGGGCGATATAGACGATGTCATCTCCATCGAGGACCGCAGCCGAGCTCGACTCTCCGGTCTGCTCCGAGATCCGCTCCAGGAACGGCTGCACCTGTGCCGAGAGCGATGCGGAAGAAAGATAGGCATAGCCAAGGCGCAGGATCCGGGGTGTGAGACTGAAGTAGCGTCCATCGAACTCCGCGTAGTTCAGCTTGGTAAGTGTCAGAAGGTAGCGCCTAGCGGCCGCGCGGGTGATGCCGGTCAGTCTCGCCACGTCGGACAGGGTGAGCCGAGGCCTGCCTGCATCGAAGGCTTCGATAACCAGCAGACCCTTTTCAAGACTGGCAACAAAGTTGCGATCTTCGATGCTCTGATTGTCGAGGGCTTTGTCATTCATGCTGGCTCCAGAAGGCTGGGTGGACTTTGGTAGCCTTGACACCTTATGGGAGAACCGTACTACATGTGCGATATGAATTTCAATGTTCGCTATGCGAACATAACAGCTAACCCTGGATAGGCTTGATCTCATCAGAGTTGAGGCATCCAAAGAACGCTTTAGCTTGTAGCGAGAGGTCGAGCCTGTGCGCTGATCAGGGCCTTCCCAGGCCTAATCGCATTGGTCTGCTGCATTGAGGTGAGGCATGGGATTTACACGTGTGAACGGTGTCGTTCTCCATCATCAGGTGCTTGGACCATCTGAGGGCCCGGTTCTCATCTTCATCAACTCCCTCGGCAGCGATCTACGGATCTGGCAGGAAGTCGCTCCGGCGCTCACGGAACAGTTCCGGGTCGTCCTATACGACAAGCGAGGCCATGGCCTTTCGGACGCGCCGCCCCCGCCGTACAGCATCGACGATCATACAGACGATCTGATCGCGCTCCTTGATTACATTGGCATCGAAAGAGCCTCCGTGGTTGGGCTCTCGGTGGGTGGCATGATCGCGCAACGCATGGCTGTGCGGCTGCCTGACCGGGTGCAATCTATCACCCTCTGCTGCACTGCGGCTAAGATCGGTACGCCAGAGCTCTGGGCGGATCGGATTGGCGTCGTCGAGCAGGATGGTATCGAACCTATTGCCGACGCTATCCTCCAGCGCTGGTTCACGCCGCCGTTCCGGGAGACGCGGGCGGATGAACTCGCCGGCTGGCGCAACATGCTGGTCCGCACCCCGGCTCACGGCTATGCGGGTACCTGTGCGGCGATCCGCGATGCGGATCTGAGGCCGGATGCAGGCCTTATCGCGGTACCGACCCTTTGCGTGGCGGGTGATGAGGATGGCTCGACGCCAGCCGAAGTGGTGAAGGGAACTGCCGATCTGATTCCGGGCGCACGGTTTGCGCTCATCGAAGGAGCAGGGCACATCCCTTGCGTCGAGAAGCCTGCCGAACTGTCGGAGATCATCAAGCAGCATCTCAAGGAGGCGGGACTTGTCTGAGAACAGCGAGAGCGAGCGCTACAAGGCAGGCATGGCGATTCGCCGCCAGGTTCTGGGCGATGCCCATGTGGATCGAGCGACGGCCCAGATGACGGAGTTCGATGCCGACTTTCAGACCTTCATCACCGAAGGAGCCTGGGGCTCGGTCTGGTCGCGGCCGCATTTCACCAAGCGGGAGCGCTCCATCGTGACCATCGCGCTGCTTGCAGCGCTTGGCCAGGACGACGAAGTAGCGATGCATGTCCGCGCCACCAGTAACACAGGCGCCACGAAGGAAGACATCAAGGAGGCGCTGATGCATGTCGCCGTTTATGCCGGTGTGCCAGCGGCCAACCACGCCATCAAGATCGTCAAGAAGACATTTGCAGACATGGAAGCGGATCCTGCGCCAAAGGCTTAGCGAGAGGCGCCTACGGCAGCGATGGTGAGTGCTTGAAGGGAAGAAAAGATGTCGGATCAAGGGTCATTCTACCAACGGGATCGGAGCTGGCACCCGCCGGCTTTCACGCCGACCTACAAGACCTCGGTCTTGCGCTCCCCGCAGCAGCCGCTCCTCTCATTGGAGAACACGATCTCGGAGCTGACCGGCCCGGTTTTCGGCCATGACAAGCTTGGGCCGCTCGACAACGACCTGCTCCGCAACTTCGCCAAGACCGGCGACCCCATTGGCCAGAGAATCGTTGTTTATGGTCGCGTGCTCGACGAGAACGCTCGCCCCGTGCCCGGCGCCCTTCTGGAGTTCTGGCAGGCCAATGCGGGCGGGCGCTACCGTCATAAGAAGGAAACCTATCTCGCGGCTATCGATCCGAATTTCGGCGGCTGCGGACGCGTGATCACCGACGAGGAGGGGCGCTACTGGTTCCGGACCATTAAGCCTGGTGCCTACCCCTGGCCGAACGGCGTTAACGACTGGCGTCCTGCCCACATCCACTTCTCGGTCTTCGGTCATGCGTTTGCGCAGCGGCTGATCACCCAGATGTACTTTGAGGGCGATCCGATGATCTGGCAGGATCCGATTGTGGCGACGATCCCTGACAAGTCCGCCATAGAGCAGCTGATCGCCGCTCTCGACCGGCACAATACCCTGCCGATGGATGCTCTCGCCTACAAGTTCGACATCGTGCTGCGCGGCCGCCGCTCGACCATGTTCGAGAACCGCATGGAGGGGAACTGATGGTTCAGAAATTGCACCTCCTTAAGGAATCTCCGTCCCAGACGGCAGGTCCCTATGTCCACATCGGCACGAGCCCGAACTGGGTCGAGATCACTGGTGTCTGGAAGGAGGACCTCGGGGTTGTCTTGGTCGGCCCCAAGACCAAGGGCGAACGCATCGTCATCAAGGGCCGAGTTTTCGACGGCGCTGGTGATCCCCTGAAGGACGCTCTCATCGAAATCTGGCAGGCCGATGCCGAGGGGCTCTACAATAGCCCGCAGGAGAAGCGCGGCAAGGCTGATCCGAACTTCGTCGGCTGGGGCCGGCAGCCGGCGGATGGCACGACCGGAGAATACCGCTTTGAGACCATCAAACCCGGCCGCGTTCCCTACAAGGACGGCCGCCTGATGGCCCCGCACATTACCGTCTGGATCGTCGCCCGCGGCATCAATACAGGTCTCCACACTCGCCTCTATTTCAGTGACGAGGAGGCAGCCAATGCCGAATGTCCTGTGCTCGCTAGAATTGCCCACAAGGCGCGGATTCCAACCCTGATCGCCACCAGGGCTGAGGAGAACGGGCTGCCAACCTATACCTTCGACATCCATATCCAGGGTGAGAAGGAAACGGTCTTTTTCGACATCTGATCATCGACCTGAGAGCGCATCATGGCCAAGTTTCAGAGCCTCAAGGAGGCTGTTGCCGGAAACCTGCGCGATGGCGACACCGTCGCCTTCGAGGGATTCACTCATCTCATTCCCCATGCGGCCGCCCATGAGGTGATCCGCCAGGGCCTCAAGGACCTGACGCTGATCCGTATGACCCCAGACATCATCTACGACCAGCTGATCGGCATGGGCTTGGCCAGGAAGGTGATCTTCTCCTATGCGGGCAATCCGGGAGTTGGCCTGCTGCGCCGCATGCGGGACGCCATCGAAAACAACTGGCCCCGCGCCATTGAGACGGAGGAGCATAGCCACGCAGCCATGGCCAATGCCTACGAGGCCGGTGCAGCCGGGCTGCCATGTGCTATCTTCCGTGGCTATCGCGGGGCGGGCTTGAAAGAGGTCAATCCGTCAATCAGGAGCATCACCTGTCCGTTCACCGGCGAGGGACTCGCCGCTGTACCGGCCCATCGGCCCGATGTGGCGTTCATCCATGCCCAGAAGGCCAACCGGCGCGGCGACGTGCTGGTCGAGGGCATTGTCGGTGTGCAGAAAGAGGCGGTGCTGGCCTCCAAGCGCTCCGTGGTCACCGTCGAGGAGATCGTGGAGGACTTCGACGATCTTCATCCGAACCTGTGCATACTGCCGCATTGGACCGTCACGTCCATCGCCCAGGTTCCGGGCGGGGCCCATCCGTCCTACACCCACGGCTACTACGACCGGGACAACGCCGCCTATCTTGAGTGGGACAAGATCTCCGCCGACCGTGATCTCTTCACGGACTGGATGAGAGAGAACGTGCTGGAGGCAAGCCCTGAAGTCTTCGCTAACCGGGTGAAGGGACTCTGAAAATGGCAAACCTCTCCGAATTCACCCCCAATGAGATGATGACGATTGCGGCGGCCCGCGCCCTGTCCAACGACGACGTGTGCTTCGTCGGCATCGGGGCACCGTCCGCTGCCTGCAACGTGGCGCGGCTCACCCATGCCCCTGACATCACGCTGATTTACGAGAGCGGCACCATCGGCACCGCTCCGAGCGTTCTGCCGCTCTCCATCGGCGACGGCGAACTGTGCGAGACGGCGGTTACGACCGTATCAGTGCCCGAGATGTTCCGCTACTGGCTCCAGGGCGGACGCATCTCCATCGGCTTCCTGGGAGCCGCCCAGCTCGACCGCTTCGGCAACATCAACACCACGGTGATCGGCGACTACCACAAGCCGAAGGTGCGCCTGCCCGGCGGCGGCGGGGCGCCGGAGATCGCCACCTCCTGCCAACAGGTCTTCATCACCATGAAGCAGGCGACCCGCGGCATGGTGGAGAAGATCGACTTCTACACTTCCTTCGGGCATGGAGAGGGAGGCAACCATCGGGAGCGCCTCGGCATCACCACCAAGGGGCCGACGCTCCTGATCACGGATTTGGCGATCTGGAAGCCGGATCCGGAGACGAAGGAATTCACGGTGGTGTCGATGCATCGCGGCGTGACCCGCGATATGATTCAAGAAACCTGCGGCTGGAAGGTGCGCTTCTCCGACCAACTGGAGGAAACACCTCCGCCGTCCGAACTCGAACTCACCACCCTGCGCGAGCTTCAGGCGAGAACCGAGAAGGCTCATGGCGGGAAGAAGGGAAGCTGACATGCGTGAAGCTTATATCTGCGCCTACATACGCACGCCCATCGGCCGCTATGGCGGCTCCCTGTCGAGTGTGCGTGCGGATGATCTTGCAGCAGTGCCGTTGCGGACTCTGATGGAGCGCCACCCGAACATCAACTTTGAGGCTGTCGAGGACGTGTTCTATGGCTGCGCCAACCAGGCGGGCGAGGACAACCGCAACGTGGCCCGAATGGCCGTGCTGCTGGCAGGCCTGCCCGGCTCGATTCCGGGCACTACCATCAACCGCCTCTGCGGCTCCGGCATGGATGCGGTGATCGCCGCGGCCCGCGCCGTCAAGGCAGGCGAGGCTGAGATGATGATTGCCGGCGGTGTGGAATCCATGTCCCGCGCACCCTTCGTGATGCCGAAGGCCGATACGGCCTTTTCCCGCAATGCCGAGATCTTCGACACGACGATCGGCTGGCGCTTCGTCAACCCGTTGATGAAGCAGCAATACGGCATCGACTCCATGCCGGAGACTGGTGAGAACGTGGCGGCGGATTTCGGCGTCTCCCGTGAGGATCAGGATGCCTTCGCCCTGCGCTCGCAGAAGAAGGCTGCTGCCGCTCAGGCCAATGGACGTCTGGCGCAGGAAATCGTCCCAGTGACAATTCCCAAGCGGAAGGGAGATCCGGTTGTTGTCGACAAGGACGAGCACCCCCGCGGCGATACCACCCTCGAACAATTGGCGAAACTCCCCACGCCGTTCCGCAAGGATGGCACGGTGACCGCAGGCAATGCCTCTGGCGTCAACGACGGATCGGCCGCCTTGATCCTCGCCTCTGAGGAAGCAGTCAGGAAGTACGGCCTTGAGCCCATCGCCCGCGTGCTCGGCGGGGCAACGGCCGGTGTGCCGCCGCGTATCATGGGCATCGGACCGGCGCCGTCCACGAAGAAGCTCTGTGCCCGCCTTGGACTCAAGCCTACGGACTTCGACGTGGTGGAACTCAACGAGGCTTTCGCCAGCCAGGGCCTTGCTGTTCTTCGCGAACTCGGCATCCCGGAAGATGCCGAGCACGTGAACCCGAATGGCGGCGCCATTGCGCTCGGGCACCCGCTCGGTATGTCCGGCGCCCGCATAACCGGGACGGCTGCACTCGAACTGAAGCTCCGGGGCAAGAAACGCGCCTTGGCCACCATGTGTGTTGGCGTGGGGCAGGGCATTTCCATCGCTCTCGAGGCTGTTTAACCGTCCACATAACGATGACACAGACGCTCCCATACCCCTTGCTGCAGGCCCTCGTCGGCGACGAGGAGGTGGGGGCGCTGTTCTCCAATGAGGCTGAACTCTCGGCGCTGCTGCGCGTCGAAGCTGCCCTCGCTCAGGCCGAGGCGCAGGCCGGACTGATCAGTGATGAAGCCGCAAAGCGAATCGCAGAAGCCTGCGGCTCCTTCCAGGCCGATTGGTCCGGTTTGGCTGCGGGTCTGGCACAGGACGGCGTAATCGTTCCGGCTTTCGTCAAGCAGCTTCGAACCGCTGTCGGCGAGGCCCACGCCAAGGTCGTGCATTTCAGAGCGACGAGCCAAGACATCATCGACACGGCTCTCATGCTTCGTCTGAAGGGCGTGGCCGAGGTTTTCGGGCGTCGGCTCGATGCCTTGCTCCTTGCTCTTCGCGGCCTCAAGGATCGCGATGGTGCGACCCCCCTGATGGCGCATACGCGCATGCAGCAGGCTCTTCCTTTTACGGCCGCCGACAAGATCGACACCTGGGTCCAGCCGCTGGAGCGGCACAGGGAAGCTTTGGAGGCGCTTGCACCAAGGCTTCTGGCGGTCCAGCTGGGCGGCCCTGTCGGCACCCGGGCCGAGTTGAAGGGGCATGGCCATGCCGTTGCCGACACCATGGCCAGGATCCTCGGGCTCAGTTCGGCGCCGTCCTGGCACTCCCAGCGGGACCGGATCGGTGAGTTCGCTGCGTTCCTCTCGCTTCTCTCCGGAACCCTTGGAAAGATCGGCCAGGACGTTGCCCTGATGGCGCAGAACGAAGTGAGCGAGGTGCGCCTCGCCACAGGTGGCGGCTCCTCGGCCATGCCGCACAAGTCCAATCCGGTTCCGGCAGAGGTGCTCGTGACGCTGGCCCGGTTCAATGCGGGCCTTCTCGGCACCCTGCATCAAGCCCTTGTCCATGAGAACGAGCGTTCCGGAGCCGCTTGGACACTCGAATGGATGGTGCTGCCGCAGATGGTTGTCGCAACTGCGGCAGGCTTGAGGAGCGCTCAGGCCTTGGTCAGTGCAATGAGCTTCTCGGCCTCGCGGAGCTTAGGTTAACTGCCTTCAAGCATCGCCGACGATGGCGGTGATCCGGCCCGAACCGCCGCAATCCGGGCAGGGCTTCTCGCCGACACGGCCGGATCCGCTGCAGGTTGGGCAGATGTTCTCTCCAGTCTGCTTCGTGCCCGGCGCATCCTCGTCTCCGGGATTCTTTCGGTCTGTATCGGACATTGACGCCTCCTGATGAGCTAACGTCCTGTCACGTCGGAGGTTTCTGCCGGCGCCGGATCTCAAGCCCTGGTGTTCTGCTGCATTGCTCGGAACGTCAGCGGGGAAACACCTGCCTGCCGCTTGAAGAAGCGCGTGAAGTAGGCAGGATCCTCAAAGCCGAGTGCGAGCGCTACCTCCTTGGCGGTCAAGGTTGTGAAGGTGAGGTAGCGCTTGGCTTCCAGGATGATGCGCTGGTGAACCATGCCCAGTGCCGTGTCGCCGAAATGCTCGCGGCAGATCCTGTTGAGATGCGGCGGTGTCAGACCCAGCCTGTTGGCATAGACCTCGACAGGCTGATGGCTGCGGTAGTTCTTCTCAACGAGTTCCCGGAAGCGCCAAGCGTGTCCTCGCGCCCTCTGGCCCGGCCCATAGAGGGTGCCCTGACTTGAGCCTTGGATTCGGTGCAAGGCAATAAGGATGAGCAACAGTCTCGCCTCGATCGCCTCCAGGCGTCCGGAGCCTTGGCCTGCAAACTCTGCTGCGAGAGATGCCATATCGGCAGCCAGAGCCTGCGCAAGCTCCTCATGTTCGTGGAGCCGGATGAGTTGCACGGATCGGAAGACGTCCCGCATGCCGCTCATGTGGGTGAGGATCTGCGACAGGCGGCTCTCGAAAAGCGTCACGACCGTGCCGCTGACATCGGGCGAGAAGGTGTAGCCATGCACCGCCATCGGGGGCAGGGCAATGACGAACGGGCCGCTGAGTTCGGTGCTCCTGCCGTCGATGACGATCTCGGCTGTGCCGCCTGTCAGATGAAGAATCTGAAACAGCTGCTCGTGCCGGTGAGGCTGAATCCTGTAATTGTGCAAGTGGCTGCGGGTCTGGATAGCCTCGCAATGGACCCATTCGGCACTGTGGTCATCGCCGGCCTCGCCATAGAGTGCATAGCTTGGGATGGTGCTGCTGGCCAAGAACGTTCGCTCCGTCAGGCTCCGTCGGATGTTCGAAATGTCCAAGCCTATGCTTGCTTTGTCTATTGGCCATTGGGTGGTGGAGGTTCATCCTGACCTCCAGCAATGGACGCCTCAATACCCTCGGAGAAATTGCCATGCGCACGAAGGTTGCCATCATCGGCTCGGGTCCTGCCGGGCTCCTGCTGGGACGGCTGCTGGGGACTGCTGGGATCGAAACGGTCATCCTGGAGCGCCGCAGTCAGGACTATGTCCTGGGCCGCATCCGGGCCGGTGTTCTGGAACAGGGCACGGTCGAACTCCTGGACAGGGCAGGGGTCGGCGAGAAGCTGCACGCGGAAGGTCTCGTGCACGAGGGTGTCGAGTTCTGCTTCGACGGCGACAGACACCGCTTCAACTTCCGTGAACTGATCGGCCGAACCGTTACCGTTTATGGACAGACAGAGGTCACTCGCGACCTGATGCAGGCCCGCGATGGTTCAGGCCTGACGACCATCTATGAAGCGGAAGACGTGTCGTTGCATGACTTCGACGGAGACGCGCCGAAGGTACGCTACGTTAGGGATGGGATTGAGCACCAGCTTGCCTGTGATTTCATCGCCGGCTGCGACGGGTACCATGGCGTGTCTCGCGCCAGTGTGCCTCAGGATGCGCTGCGAACGTTCGAGCGGGTCTATCCTTTCGGTTGGTTGGGCATCCTGGTCGACAAGCCGCCTGCTGCCGACGAGCTCATCTACGCTCACCACCAGCGCGGCTTTGCTCTCTGCTCCATGAGGTCGCCCATCCGCAGCCGCTACTACGTTCAGGTGCCTTCCAACGAGAGGGTGGAGGATTGGTCAGACCAGCGCTTCTGGGATGAGCTTCGGCGGCGCCTCGATGAGGAAACGGCTGACAACCTAGTGACAGGTCCGTCGATCGAGAAATCGATTGCACCCTTGAGAAGCTTCATGGCCGAGCCCCTTCGCTTCGGTCGCCTGTTCCTTGCCGGCGACGCAGCTCATATCGTGCCGCCGACCGGAGCCAAAGGCTTGAACCTCGCGGCCAGCGATGTTGCCGCTTTGGCGGAGGCGCTGATCGAGTACTACACCGAGCGGTCCTCAGCCGGAATCGATGACTATTCCGCCCGTGTGCTGTCACGCATCTGGAAGGCGGAGCGGTTTTCCTGGTGGATGACGTCCATTCTCCACACCTTTCCGGATACGGATCCCTTCGGCAGGCGCATTCAAAGAGCGGAGTTCGACTATCTCCGAAGCTCCGTGGCTGCGGCCCGCTCTCTGGCCGAGAACTACACCGGACTGCCTTTCTGACCCCTTTTAAAGACCCGATTGCAGACGGTCGGCTGCGCCTAGAATTTGAGTGCAGCTCTCCCTTGCTCTTGGAGCACGCTCTCCTTCTGAAACCGTCCTGAGCCGCCTCCTAGACCGGCAGCGACTGCGATATTAGATCCTCTACAATATAGAAGCATTCTAAATGTAATTTAGAACGAGTACAAAGACCGGATTTCAAGTTAAAATAATTAAAAATTATAGTATTTGACTCGTATTTCGCACCTCTGCTAGGCGGGAACTATCGTTGTGTAATGAAGGTTTCCGCCGTGAATCTCCCCTTTGTGCTCCTTGCCTCCACTGCTTTTGCTTTTATCCCAGGTAAAACATTCGCTCAGGCCGGCGGGCAGGGTGCCATTCAACTCGATGAGGTGACGGTCGAGGGCACGCGGGAGGGGCAGGGCGGCCCTATCTCGGCCAACGGCTACGTCGCCACCTCGTCTCGGAGCGCAACGAAAACCGACACGCCACTTCTGGAGACGCCCCAATCCATCTCGACCGTGACGCAACAGCAGATCGACGACCGCAAGCCGCAGGCGCTACTCGATGCGGTCGCCTATACACCCGGAGCGCGGGTTGGAAGTTATGGCTTCGACCCGCGCTATGATGCCTTCACGATCCGCGGCATCGACATGACCTATACGGGCGTGTTCCGCGACGGACTGCGCCAGGTCAGCAGCCCGAACGGCCTGTTCCGGATCGAGCCCTACGGCCTCGAAGGCGTCTCGATCCTGCGCGGTCCCGCGGCTTCCATCTATGGCGCCAGCAGCACCGGCGGCATCGTGGATCTGATCTCAAAACGCCCAACTTTCCTGCCCTTCCGCGAAGTTGAGGTGCAGACTGGCTCCTACGGTCGTCTTCAGGGCAATTTCGACCTCTCGGGGCCGGTCAACGCCGACAATACTCTGTTCTATCGCCTCACCGGCCTTGTCCGTGATGCGGGAACCCAGATCGACGCGGTGCAGGACGACCGCGTTTTCATCGCACCCGCCTTCACGTGGAAGCCGAACGATGCCACGAGCCTCACGTTGCTTGGCGAGTACATGGACTCGAACACCGGTGGCAGCGCGGCCTATGTCAACAACTATGAACTGGATGCCCATGGCGTTCCGACCGGCCGGGTGATCGGCGTCACCAGGATCTATGAGGGAGATCCGCGCTATAACGACTTCCGACAGAAGCAGGGGCGGATCGGCTACGAGTTCGAGCACCGCTTCAGCGACATGTTCACCCTGCGCCAGCACTTAAGGTTCTCTGCTCTCGGCACTAACCAGGAATACTATTCCCTCGGCGCAGGCTCCGGGCTCGTCCGCGAGCAGAACTGGGGGGTCGTCACCGATACGCATCTCGAAAGCCGCGTCAGAACAGGGGCTGTCGATCACACGGTTCTCGCTGGCCTCGACGTCAGTCGCCTGAGCTACAGAAATAAACTGGCCTTCGGCGTCGTGCCCATCGGAACGGATCCGGGCAGCATATATCAACGCGACGAGCAGACCCAGACACTGACCGGCATCTATGTCCAGGACCAGATCAAGTGGCAGAACTGGCGACTGACCCTGGGCGGTCGTCATGACTGGCTGACAAGCGATTTCGAAACCAATGGAGCGGAGTTCGACCGGGACGATTCCAAGTTCACCGGGCGCGCGGCCTTGGGCTACGTGACCGGGTTCGGCCTAGCGCCTTACGTGAGCTATGGCACATCCTTCACGCCGAATCCCGGCACGGTCCTGAACGGCGGTGTGGCCGAGCCGACGACCGGCGATCAAATCGAAGTCGGCGTGAAGTACGATCTGCCGGGCTACAACGCCTCGCTGAGAGCGGCTATCTTCGATTTGCGCCAGAATGATGCGGTGGTCTATCAGGTGGTCGATGGCTTGAACCGGCAGGTTCAGCTAGATGTGCGCTCCCGCGGCTTCGAACTCGAAGGTGTGGCATCTCTGGCGGAAGGGCTCAAGGTTCAGGCCTCCTATTCCTACACCGATGCTCAGATCCTGAAGCTGACCCCCGAGACCGAAGGCAATCAGCTGTCGAGCGTGCCCAATCACATGGCGTCGATCTGGATCGATTACACGGTGCAGGAGGGGCCGGCGAGAGGTCTCGGCATTGCGGGCGGTGTCCGCTATGTGGGCTCCAGCTTCGGCGACAACCTCAACCGCGCCATCATCGAGAACGATCCACGCGCCTATCTCGATGCCGCGATCCGCTACGATCTGGAAAACATCGATCCAAGTCTCAAGGGCATGCGCTTCCAGGTGAATGCCACCAACCTCCTCGACGAGGACGGTCAGGTCTGCACGTCGAACTACTGCTACTGGGATGAAGGCCGCAAGGTCATCGCGAGCTTGCGTTACCGGTGGTGAGCAGGGTCATGTCTCAGGACATCAGAGGGCGCGGTCTCGGGTTCCCCGCCGCAATCCTCTTGGCTGTCGGCGGCCTGTATGTGGGGCAGAGCATCATCAGCGGAGTGACGTTCACCGCTCTTCCAGGCGTTCTTCGCGACCATGGAGTATCTCTCGACTACATCGGCCTGACCTACCTTGCGGTCCTGCCCTGGGTTGTGAAATTCCTATGGGCGCCAGCACTCGAGCGCTTCCGCCTGCCTGAAAACGGTCCGAACCGCTCGCGTTCGATTGTGCTGATCGGCGGCCTGATCTCCGCATCTGGCCTCATTCTGGCCGGCGTGATCGCCCCGACAAACATCTGGCCGATCATGGCGATTTTCGTCGTGATCGCCTTCGCGGCATCGACGGTCGACATCGCCTGCGATGGCCATGCAGTGGAAAGCCTCCATCAGAGACATCACGGTTGGGGCAATGCCGCGCAGGTTGGAGGTGCCTATCTCGGAGCGGCGATCGGATCCGGATTGTTCCTGGTGCTCGTTGCGCAAGTGAACTGGACTTGGGCGATGATCGCCATGGCCGTGCTCCTCAGCCTGCTGGGTCTGCCGTTTCTGTTGGCACCGACATCAAAGCCGGAGGCGTTGCGCCTGCACCGGCCCTCCATAGGGCAGGCCATCAGGCGTATCGAGATGCGCAAGGGCCTCGTCCTTGCCGCTTTCTATGCTGCATCTCAGAAATGGGGCCTCTTCATGCTGGGGCCTTTCCTCATCGATGCCGGTCTCGATCTGACATCGCTTGGAACGATCAACGGGGCAGGCGGGATGATCGTCGGCTTTGCATGCGCGCTCCTAGGAGGCGCCTCTGTCAGAGCCTGGGGACCCCGGCCGATCCTGATCCTGGCATTGATCCTGCAGACCGCCGCTTTATCAGGCCTCGGATTGGCCGCGTGGGCAGGCAATACGCCTCACTGGCTTTTGATCACAGTGGCACTGGCAAGCTCATCGGGGATTTTAGCGATTGGCTTCGTCGCGCTATACGCCAAGTTCATGGAACTCTCCGACCCTCGGCAAGCCGGCATCGACTTTACGCTGCTGCAATGTATGGACGCCCTCGTCAGCATGATCGGCGGTATCGGATCGGGATGGGTCGCACAGCATTTCGGCTATAGTGCCTGCTTCGGAGTTGCCGCCTTCTCTACCGTTTTGGCTCTTCCGGTCGTCATTCTGCTAGGCCGGCGATCTCCCTCATCTGCTGCGGAGAAAGAGAATAGCCTCTCTCCAAGGGTAGCGGCGCAACAGCTATGATCCCTTCGCTTGCTCCGTGCTTCACCGGAATCTTCGTCCACTACAAGGATGCCTTGGCTCTTCCTGGAGAGCACAGGTCCGTCATCCCGGGCCGCGACCTTCTCGACAGGAATGCTTCGGAGAGCCTTCTGGCCCGCTTCGCGGAGGTTCATGCCGGAGGCGACCGCCGGGCAATCGTGTCCATGTGGACGCAATGGCATTTTGGCGCTCTCATCATTCCCACGACCGCGGCGATGCTGTTGCTCGGCCGCGATCTGCACGTCGACCTGGAACGGATCAGCCTTGCGGTCGATGACAAGGGGAAGACTGTGGCCATTGTTCTTCCGAGTGAGGAAGTTCCTGCAATCTCTGTTTCCGAAGGCTGCTTCTCACGCGTCTTCCAAAATCATGTGGAGCCCCTCATCCGACACTTCGCTGCACAGTTCAAGGTTTCGCCCCGTCTGCTTTGGAACAATGCCACCGACATCTTCGAGTGGGCTCTCGATCAGGCTGAAGCAATAGGGACAGTCCAATCCGACGCTCTAAACGAGGGTCGTTCTCTTCTGTCCAACCGCCTCGGCAGCAACGGCCAACCCAACCCCATGTACGGTCTGGTCCGGCATGCGAAGCAGGGCGACACCACAGTCAGGCAGCGCAAGATCTGCTGCCTGCGCTATCTGCTGCCCGGCGTCGCATGCTGTGGAAGCATCTGCCCTTCGCCGCCGGCAAACGCTGGAAGCGAGGAGAAAACCTCCAACTAGTCGAGGCCGTGGCTTGGACTGCCTGCCTCAGACTCGCCTAGCCACTCTCCTCACGCATCTGCAGGGACATGTGCCGAATCTCGGCCCATCTGCGGCTACGAGAATGGTTTCACGAGGCTATGCTAAGACGATTGGGATGGTGAATTGCACGGCAAACCTCATCACCGGCCGGTCTCAGCCGGCTAGCGATTGGGTAGAGACCATTGTGACGCCTCCAGGTTCAAGTTGCTGTTTTCCAAGCACGATTTCGCCCAAAGATGGCGGAACGTTCCATGGATCATTGCCATAATTGAACGCGAAGGTGTAGCGGCCCCGGCGGCGCAGGCGGATGTCCTCTGGGAGGCGCAGACCCTCCAGACCAGCCTGGCCGAGGCACCATGCCACGAGATCGTGCAGGCCTTGCCCTTCGAGCCATCCCGCCAGATACGCATGAGAACCTGCACTCATGAGGGCAGGGTTGCCATCCTCGAAACGGGCATGCACCTGAACGCCTGCCCTCGTCTCGACATCCTCACGCCAGCGGGTTGCCTTTCCCTGAACGGCGCCGGTCAACGGTTCCGACAGCCCGGGCCGCAGGGATGAGACCTGGGTGACCTTGATGGGAAGGAGATCGGCGATCGGGCCGGGAGCAAGGTTGCTCGGAATGGCGAAGGTGCGCGTACGCGATCCTGTGCGCGGGCCGAACAGAACGAACCCCTCTGCGTCGCGGAACGCTGTATGCGCCGCATCGCTCACATGGGGGAGGGTGGGAACGAGCACAAGCCGATAGCCCGTCAATGGCGCGCCAGGGCGAACGATGTCCAGATCAAGTCCGAAGCGACGAACGGCCTCGTACCAGCGGTAGGTCATCTCGGCATAATCGAAATCCTGCCCCTGAGGCTGGATGCGCGTAATCCATGACGCCTCGTAGTCGAAGACAAGCGCAACAGGCGCCTGCTTGCTCTCCGGCAGTGCTCCGATTTCCTTCAGCTCGCGGCCGACCTGCGCGGCTTCTAGGCCTCCTGGCGAAAGCGTCCGGTCGGGAAGGTTCAGGCCCGCGTGGTTCTGCTCCTGCGCGAACGGTGCCTGTCGCCAGCGGAAATAGCTCACCACCTCGGCCCCATGGGCGAGGGCCTCCCACGTGAAGAGACGGATCTGCCCCTTGCGCGGCACTGGATTCCACGGTGCCCAGTTCACAGGCCCCGGCTGCTGCTCCATCACCCACCAGCGGCCGCGGCCCACCCCGCGGTAGAGGTCGTGGTGGAAGGCCGCCATGTCGGGATGCGCAGTGCGGGCGTAGCGGATTTTCTCCTGCTCGGAGAAGGAGAAACGTTCGGTGAAGCCGATGGGGTAGGAATCCCAGGTGGCAAAATCGAGATCGTCGCCTACGTCCCAGTGATCGAAATCATGGAACAGGCCCATGAAGTTGTGCGTGATGAAGCGGCCCGGCGAATGGGGCCGCAAAATTTCCACCTGCATGCGGTTATAGGCCACCACCTGCTCGGAGGAAAAACGCCAGAAGTCGAGGCGCGCCGCAGGGTTCGTCTCGGTCACTGACAGATTGGGCAGGAACGCCTCGTCGAAGGCGCGCAGTTCCATGGACCAGAACACGTTGCCCCAGGCCTCGTTGAGAGCCTGCGGGGTCTGATAGCGGCGGCGAAGCCATTGCTTGAAGGCGGCCAGATCGTGAGCGCCCCACGAGAGGATGGTATCGTGGCAGCCATACTCGTTATCGGTCTGCCAACCGACAAGGCCCGGATGCTCGCCATAACGACGCGCAACCGCCTCCACAATGCGGCGGCTCTCTCGAATCCAAACCGGGGCTGAGAAGGAATAGTGACGGCGTGAGCCGAAGCCGCGCACTTGGCCTTTCTCGTCTACAGGGAGAATATCGGGATGAAGGTCGATCAGCCATTTCGGCGGCGTTGCCGTCGGCGTTCCGAGAACAATCTTCAGGCCGGCTTTGGCAAGCACATCCATGGCGCGGTCCAGCCAGCCCCAGTCGAAAAGGCCGGGCTCCGATTCGATTCGGCTCCAGGCAAACTCGCCGATCCGAACATGAGTGATGCCGAGCGAGCGCATGCGCTCCGCATCCTCCTCCCACCAGGATTCGGACCAATGTTCGGGATAATAGCAGACGCCCAGCATAAAAATCGTTCTCTGTTATGTCTTGGAAGGAAGTGGTGCTTAAAGAAGCGCGCCGTTGACCACAGCCTCGCCCTGCCCATCGAAGAGGTGGCAGCTGCGGCGTGAAACGCCAACGGGCACTGTGTCGCCCGCCCGCACGGAGGAGAGCCCGTCCGCCCGCATGACGACCTCCACGTCCGAACCGAGATCCACGTAAAGCATCGTCTCGGAGCCCAGGCGCTCGGTCAGGCGCACTTGACCTTGGAGGGTTGCATCCTCGCCAAGGCCGAGGCTCAGATGCTCGGGGCGAACGCCAAGCGTCACACCATCATCGCGTGTTGGAAGCACGATCGGAATGCCCCCCGGCAGGATGAAACGCGTGCCGTCGCCGTCCTCTCCTGTTCGCTGAACAGGCAGAGTGTTCATGGTCGGCGATCCAATGAACTTGGCGACGAACAGGTTCTTCGGCCGATGATAGAGCTCAAGTGGCGAGCCGACCTGCTCGATCCTGCCGGCATTGAGCACCACGATCTGGTCGGCCAGCGTCATCGCCTCCACCTGATCGTGCGTGACGTAGATCATGGTGGTGCCCAGATCCTGGTGCAGCTTGCCAATCTCGATGCGCATCTGCACCCGCAGGGAGGCGTCCAGGTTCGAGAGCGGCTCGTCGAAGAGAAACACCTGCGGATCGCGTACAATGGCGCGACCGATGGCAACACGCTGCCTTTGGCCGCCTGACAACTGCGACGGCTTACGGCCGAGGAGATGGCCCAGTTGCAGCATGTCGGCAGCCCGGCTCACACGCTGCTCGACCTCCGCTTTGGGCATGTTGGCCATGCGGAGCCCGAAGGAGATGTTCTCGGCCACCGTCATGTGCGGATAGAGGGCATAGGACTGGAACACCATCGCGGTGCCGCGATTGGCGGGCGGCACATTGGTCATGTCGGCGCCGCCGATCATCACCTGACCGGCCGTGACCTTCTCAAGGCCCGCGATCAGGCGCAGCAATGTAGACTTACCGCAGCCCGACGGACCCACGAACACGCAGAACTTGCCGTGCTCGACCGCAAGGTCGATGCCCTTAATGATTTCCACGTCGCCGAAGCGCTTGCGGACATTGTTCAGGCGCACATCAGCCATGGCGCGAACCTCTCGTTCTCAACCCTTCGTCGCCCCAAGCGTGAGCCCGGCGATGAAGTGTCGTTGCATCAGGAAAAACAGGGCGACGGGCGGCAGCGCGGCGATGATCGCGCCGGCGGAAATCAGCTGCCACGCCGACGTCCAGGTTCCGCGAAGGGCCTGAAGGCCTGCAGTCACCGGTCGAACCTCGTCGGATTGCACCAGCACGAGCGCCCAGAAGAAGTCATTCCACACGAAGGTGAAGACAAGCACCGCGAGGGCCGCCATGGCAGGACGCACCAGCGGCAGCACCACGTGCCAGAAGATGCGCAGCTCCGACACGCCCTCCACCCGCGCCGCCTCAATGAGCGCATCCGGAATCTGCTTGATGAAGTTGCGCATGAACAGGGTGCAGAAGCCGGTCTGGAAGGCCATGTGGAACAGCACCAGCGCGAAGATCGTGTCGTAGAGCGGCACTACGTTCACGAAGAGATCACGAACGGGGATCATCAGGATCTGGAACGGCACGAAATTGCCGGCGATGAAGATGGCAAACAGCACGAGATTGCCACGGAATCGGTATTTTGCCAGCGCGTAGCCGCCCATGGCCGATAGTGCCACAGCCAAAGCCACCGCAGGCACGGTGATCAGCACGGAGTTCACAAGGAACTGCCCCATGGGGGATTGCGTGAACACCCCCGTGTAGTTCTCGACGAAGCGTGTGTCCTCGGGCCACGTCCAGAAGCGGCCCTGATTCAGCTCGTCGATGGAGCGTATCGAGGTGAAGGCTATGGCGACCAGCGGCAGCAGCCAGATGATGAGAGCCGGAACAAGGGACGCTCTGTAGAAGGCCTGCGCCGTTTTGCTCCTGTCCTGAATGGGCGTTGGAAACATCAGGCCTGCTCCCGCCTCAGCATGCGCCAGAGGAAAAATGCGATGTACACGTTCATGATGAGGAAGAGCACCGCCGCCACTGCCGCGCCATAGCCGTAGCGCGACGAGAGGAATGTCTGCTCGTACATGTAGTAGGCGAGCACCGTGGACGAACTGTAGGGGCCTCCCGCCGTCATGATCGCCACGAGGTCGAAGGAGCGCAGCGCGCCGATGACGGAGACCACCACAGCGATGAAGGTTGCCGGGCGCAGCTGCGGCAGAACCGCGTGCCGGAACAGCCTCCAACCCTTCGCGCCGTCCATGCGCGCGGCCTCAATCACTTCAGGGTTCATGGCTGCGAGGCCAGTAAGATAGAGGATCATGCAATAGGCGATCTGCGGCCATAGACCTGCGACAATCACCGCAAAAGTCGCACCCGTCTCGCTGTCAAGGGGCGAAATGCCCTCGATGCCGAAGACCCGCAGGATCTCGTTGAGGAGCCCGTATTGCGGATTGTAGAACCACGCGAAGACGAGGCCCACCACCACTTGGCTGATCACGAAAGGAAAGAAGAACAGGGACTTGACCAGACGGATGCCGAAGAGGCTCTGGTTCAGGAAGAGCGCGATGGCAAGCCCGATTGCAGGCGCCAGCATGAAGGCCAGGAGCCACCAGATGTTGTTGACGATGGAGGTCCAGAACACCCGGTCGTCGAACAGCTCGCGATAATTATCGAAGCCGATGAAGCGCTTCTCGCTGACGCCGTCCCAATCATGCAGCGACAGCCAGAGGCTGCTGGCAATCGGCCAGAGCACGAAGAGCGAGAAAGCCGCCAAGGCCGGCAACAGCAGCAGCACGGGCGTGAGCGAAGCCTGATGACGGCGCCACCAGCTCTCAGGCTGTGCCGTCGCAGCGGCGAGCGAAGGTGACGCGGATGAGGCCATCGCGAATCCGGTTAGGTTGAGGAGGCGGCATCTGCCGATGCCGCCGCTCTTGTCAGCGATCAGTTGGCGTAGACGCGCTTGCGGGTGCGCTCAAGGTCCTCCAGCACGCGGTCGAGGCGGTCCGGGTTGGCCATGAATTCCTGGAAGCCCTTCATGCCGACGGTGGCGAGCTCCTCCGAGGTGTCGCGGTCGAAGAACTGCGCGAGGCCGTCCGCCGAGGAGAGGAGTTGCTGCCCAGTCTTGAGGAAGCGGTCATCCGGCACGGAGGCCTTCTGGTTCACCGGGATCTGACGCGTGCCGGCGGCAAGCGTGGTCTGTACGTCGGGACGCATGACGTAGGCCAGGAACTTCTTGGCGTCATCCTTGTTCTTCGCCTTCGCCGGGATCAGCAGCGCATCCATCGGCGCATCCTCGGCCTTGCCGGCAGCCGGGTTGATCTCGGGGAAGCGGAAGAAATCCATGTTTTCCGCCACGTTGGCCGGGAAGTTGCCCGTGATGAAGTTGCCCATGAGCATCATGCCGGCCTTACCCTGATAGAGCGGTGCCTGGCTGTCCTGCCACGACATGGAGGCGTGGTTCTTCATGAAGCAGCCCTTGTCCAGCAGCTCCTTCCACTTGGCGAACACCGCCTTCACGCGCTCATCCGTGTAGGGAACGGAACCACCCATCAGCTCCTGGTGGAACTTGAGGCCGTTGGTGCGCAGATTGATGTAGTCGAACCAGCCGGCGGTGGGCCACAGGTCCTTGGACCCGATGGTGATGGGCTCAACGTCGGAGGCCTTCAGCTTCTCGCAGGCGGAGACGAACTCGGTCCAAGTCTTCGGAGCCCCCGTGATGCCGGCTTTCTGGAAGAGGTCCTTCCGATAGAAGAAGCCCCACTGGTAATAGGAATGCGGCACGCCGTACTGCTTGCCTTGGTCGGACATGAGCTCGGTGGCGACAGGCCCGAACTCCGCTTTCGCCTGAGTCGTGTAGATCGCGCTCACGTCTTCCAGCAGGCCCGGCTTCGAAAACTGGCGCATGCGGGTGCCCGCATACCAGAACACCACGTCCGGCGATTGGGCTGTGAGCCAGTTGCGGATCGAGCGCTTGTAGCTCTCGCGGTCGTAGACGTTGAGCTTCACGTCGACGCCAGGGTTTTCTTTCCGGAATTGCTCGACGATGCCTTCCCAGGTTTTGCGCAGGGACGGCTCGGATGCATCGGCGTTGATGACGAGCTCGGCTGCCATCGAAGACATGCTGATCAGCATGGACGCGCCGAGCATCAGCCCGGCCAAAGGCTTCAGAATACCCATATCTTCCTCCCTTGGAGCCAGCTCTTCGGTGACTATGGTGTCCCTTCTGCGGCTCATCAGCGGCTAGCATGCTCTAAGGATTCTGGAACTTCTACCTTGTTTCAAACCGAAAAATCCGGAATCATAAGGTTCATGAAACCAATACAGCTCAAAACTGACCCTCACGCGCATCCGGAGCCCCCACCCGGGGCTACGACGGTCGTCTTTGACGACCACAGGTTCTGCGCCGGCACACGGACGAATGTCGAGGTGATGACGGTCCCGCATATGCACAGCCAGTTCGAGCTCAATTTCGTGATCCAAGGCGCGATGACGTACTGGTTCGACGACCACACCATCGAGATAAAGGCGGGCACCCTTGCCCTGTTCTGGGGTATGATTCCGCACCAAACCATTGCGCGAGAACCGGGCACGCATTTCTCATGCCTTTACATCCCATCAGCCGTTCTTCTGGGAGTGCCCTCCTGCGACGCCTTGCGCGCCGCCCTCTTCAAAGGCGCCTTCATCGCAGCACGAGCACCCCTGCCTTATGATCTGGAGCAGGCGGAGCGTTGGCGGCGGGATCTGCTGACGGGGGATCAGCTGCTGGAGGATATCGTACGCGAGGAGGTCAGCGCCCGCTTGCGGCGCCTGGAACGCGACGGTTGGCACGACGTCCGCTCCATCAGCCGTTCGGGAGCGCCCAGCACCCGCGCCGTCATGAAGCGGTTCTCCAAAGTGGAACTCATGGCAAGGTTCATCGACGAGCATGCCTGCGATGACATTGACGTGGCGTCCGTAGCCAGATGTGCTGAACTGCACCCCAATTATGCGATGGATCTGTTCAAGCGGGGCGTCGGCCAGACGATGGTGCAGTACATCATTCGACGCCGTCTCGATACGGCCCTATCCGCCTTGGTCTCAACCGAGCACACGGTTGCGGAAATCGCCTTCCAGGCCGGCTTCAGATCCCTGTCCCGTTTCTATGAGGCTTTCACGACCCGCTTTGGGATGAGTCCCAATCGCTATCGCAGGCATTACAAGCAAGTTTATAAGCCAGTCAGCGAGTTCGCCTGAGTATAGGATTACCGCCAGCCGCCTGGTCGACTGCGGAAGGTAGCGAGCCCTTCTTCAAGAATATAGTGAGTGGCGGAGGGGGTGGGATTCGAACCCACGGTGGGCTTGCACCCACGGCGGTTTTCAAGACCGCTGCCTTAAACCACTCGGCCACCCCTCCTGATCGTCCGAGGCAGGCTCGGAACCGTGCCCATCTCTAAGACTGCGAACCCGAGGTCGTCAACTCGTACGGCTTGCTTTGCAGCGGTACCAGGCTCAAGAAAGCGAACGCCAGAGCACAAGATTGATTAACCACGTTAGGTCATGTGGCTGCATGCCACGTGACCGGGGCAGCCATTCGGCTCCGTAAGCACAGGCGAATTCCCGGAGGAGCAGTCTGAAGCCAACCCGCTGATAGAATTCACTTTTACGAACCGCGAGCCTGACCATACAGAAAATGGACGTGCGGTCTCATAGATACTTCCATTTTCCCGCCCGGCACTCCCAGAACGTGCAACCGAATGAAAAGATTGTGCTTTTTCATACACCTGATACTTAGTAACGAAGCCATTAGCTTTGCCATTGACAAGCGCGGCTGTTTAACTTTCCTTTAAGGGCTGAAAAGCACTTTGGCTTGATGTCCGGGGCAAACGTGGACTGAGCCATGCTTCGTGCTGACAACAGGATGCGAGTCGACATGCGTTGCAACCGCGCTGAAGCGAACACCGGGCTGAGGGCAACGATCCCGTCCTTCACTCAACGGACTGTGCTCCGCGTCGCAGGCGTCACCGCCATCGCCCTGATGGCCGCCAATTGCTCCTCGAATGTCAGGGGCGGAATTGATCCCAAATACGGCGTTGCCCCAAGCCCGAAGGTGGTCGCCGATGGGCAGCCTATCCCGAAGGGCGGCGGGCGGGAAATGGTGGGCCAGCCCTATACGGTCGCCGGCCGCACCTACGTTCCCGATGCCACTCCACGCCCGACTGAAGGCCTGGCCTCCTGGTATGGAGCGAACTTCCATGGGCGGATGACCGCGAACGGCGAGGTGTTCGACCGCGCTTCGATCGCAGCGGCCCACACGACAATGCCGCTGCCGAGCTACGCCAGGGTCACGAATCTCCAGAACGGCCATTCCATGATCGTCCGCGTCAACGATCGCGGGCCGTTCCATGGCAACCGGGTGATCGATGTCTCCGAACGCGCCGCCATGGCTCTTGGCTTCAAGCAGCAGGGAACCGCCCGGGTGAGGGTGGAGTATGTGGGACGAGCGTCCACCAACGGCAGTGACGATCGGATCCTGATGGCGAGCCTCAGGACGGATGGCCACCCCGCCAGCCTCACCAACACGCCTGCAACCATGATTGCCCACGCCGCTCCGCAGCCGAATGCGCCGCGCCAAGCCATTGCTTTGCGCAGCTACGAGCCTGACAGCCAAGCCTACCAGGCTCCCGCTCGCGCCCCCCAGCCTTCAGCGATGCCCAGCGCAGTCGCCAGCAACGTCCCGTTGCCGCCTGAGCGTCCCTTCGACCTTGGGACGATTCCCGGCGCGGCGAGCCCGGTGGCCAGGGTCAGCTCGGCAACTCCCAGCCAGGTTCCGGCCTCCCGCCCGGTGGTCGCCAGCCTATATGAGCCGCCGGCCAGCACGGCGTCCGGATTCCAGAGGCATGGCTCGCCCTCGGTTTCCAATGCGCAGAGATTCGTGCTCCGCTAGGCTGGACCATCGTCTTTCCTCAGCTGCGTGCCGCCGCACACAGTCCAGCGTGACTGAATGTTGATTTGTTATTGACGCGACACAGATTTGGGCTCTCCTAGGGAGAGCCTGGAGATTGTCAGCTATGCGTCAGCCTAAAGCCGCCCAAGTCCTTGCGGCCTTTGCTTTTGTGGTCAGTGGCCTGTTCCTTGCACCTCACGGGATGCAGGAGGTACGGGCACAGGAGTTCCAGACGGCGGCCCCCACGGCGGTCCTGATGGATGCCGGAAGCCACGCGGTTCTTTTTGAGAAGAACGCAGACGAGCCGACGGCGCCGGCCAGCATGGCAAAGGTCATGACGGCCGAGGTGGTTTTCAACGAGATCAAGAACGGCCGCCTGAACTTCGACAGCGAGTTCGTGGTGTCGGAGAATGCCTGGCGGAAGGGCGGCTCCGGATCCGGCGGCTCGTCCATGTTCGCCAAGGTGAATACCCCTGTCCGCCTTGAGGATCTCCTGCGCGGCCTCATCGTGCAATCGGGCAACGATGCCGCCATCGCCCTGGCCGAAGGCATTGCCGGAACCGAGGAAAACTTCGCCCGCATGATGAACGAGCGGGCCAAGCAGATCGGCCTGACGAAGTCCACGTTCCGAAACGCTACCGGTTATGGGCATCCCGAGCAGAAGGTCACGGTTCGCGATCTGGCAAAGCTCGCCCTCTACGTCATCGAGACCTATCCGGATCTCTACAAGATGTTCGGCGAGCGCGAGTTCACCTGGAACAAGATCCGTCAGCAGAACCGCAATCCTCTTCTGTTCGCCGATATCGGGGCGGACGGGTTGAAAACCGGGAACATCGATGAGTCCGGCTACGGGCTCATCGGCTCGGCCGTTCAGAACAACCAGCGCCTGATCGTGGTCGTGAACGGCCTGAAGACAGCCAAGGACCGGGCGACGGAGTCCAGAAAGCTCCTGGATTGGGGCTTCCGGGCCTTCGAAGCCCAGCAGCTCTTCGCCGAAGGGCAGGTTGTTGGCGAGGCTCAGGTTTTCGGTGGAAACATGCGCGCGCTTCCCCTTGTGGCGAAGAAGCCTGTTCGTGTACTTGTGCCCCGTGGCGACGGCGAGCGGGTGACTGCACGCATCGTCTATACCGGACCTCTGAAGGCTCCCATCCAGAAGGGAGCCGAGGTGGCCCGGCTTCAGGTCAGCCGAGGGGACATGCAGGCTCTCGATATGCCGCTTTATGCCAATGAGGACGTCCAGCAAGGCACGCTGAGCCAGCGGGCCCTCGACGGCTTGCTGGAATTCAGCACGGGCTGGGTCCGCCGCGCCTTCTCGAGCCTCGTCGAAAGCATTTGATGGCAGGTTGCTTCATCACGTTCGAGGGCGGGGAGGGCGCAGGCAAGTCGACCCAGATCGAGCGGCTCAATCAACGGTTGGGCGAACTCGCCCAGCCAGCCCTCGTGACGCGCGAACCGGGCGGATCGCCTCACGCGGAGGAGATCCGCGCCTTCATTCTGGGCGGACATGCCAAGCATCTTGGGCCCTTCGCGGAGGCCCTTCTGTTCGCCGCCGCCCGCATCGACCATTTGGACAAGACGATCGTGCCAGCCCTCAAGCGGGGCACTCACGTCCTCTGCGACCGTTTCGCGGATTCGACCAGGGCCTATCAGGGCTCAGCCGGGAACATCGACAAGGCGCTCATCGACCAGCTCGAGCGGGTGACGCTTCGGGGCGTCAAGCCAAACCTGACCTTCATTCTCGACCTGCCGGCTGAGACCGGACTTGCCAGAGCCCGGGAGCGCCAGGCGGGCAGGGGCGAGGGTGCGGACCGGTTCGAAGGGGAGGGTGCCTCCTTCCATTACTCCCTGCGCCAGGCATTCCTGTCCATCGCCCGCAATGAGCCGAAGCGGTGCGTGGTCATCAACGCCGACCAGGAGCCCGACGAGGTCGAGGCGGCCATATGGGCCGCCTTGCGCGAGAGGCTGCCTCAGCTTGCCGAGAACCGCTTGTCGGACAATGTTTTGAGGCCGCTCGATGTCGCGTGACGGTCAGGACGTGGTCGAGCCGGACGGGTTCGAGGGAGCGCCGCATCCGCGGGAGCAGGTTGCCTTCTTCGGCCATCGGGAAGGGGAGGAGGCCTTTCTTGAGGGCCTGCGAAGCGGCCGCCTGCACCATGCCTGGCTGATCGGCGGGGCACAGGGAATCGGCAAGGCAACGCTCGCGTATCGGGTCGCCCGCACCGTCCTCGATCCTCAGAAAGCAGGTGAGAGGTCCGTCGCCAGCTTGGATGTGCCGGCAGAATCCCATGTCGCGCGTCAGGTTGCAGCTCTGTCCCATCCCAATCTGGCTGTGCTGAGGCGGTCTCCGCCCACGGACAAGAAGGCAGCCTCGACGACGATTCCCGTGGATGCGGTGCGCCGGGCGCTCAACATGTTCGGCTCCACGGCGGCCAATGGAGGCTATCGGGTCTGCATCGTCGACAGTGCCGAGGACCTCACCATCTCGAGCGCCAATGCGCTGCTCAAGGTGATCGAGGAGCCGCCACCGCGCTCGCTGTTCCTGATCGTCAGCCATGCTCCGCAACGGGTTCTTCCGACCATCCGCTCCCGGTGCCGGCGCCTGCTGCTGCGCCCTCTGGAAGACCAGGAGATCAGGGCAACCATTCGCTCGCTCGGAGCACCCTGGTCCGACATTTCGGGGGATGTGGTCGATCAGGCGCTCCGCTATGGGGAAGGGTCCGTCCGCCGTACCCTTGAGCTGCTCGATGCCGAGAAGGTCGCTTTCATCGATCAGGTCACGCGGCTCCTCGATGGGCTGCCCCGAACTGACACCAAGCAGATCCTCGCCCTGGCGGAAGCTCTGGCCAGGCGCGATGCGGACGACAGCTACGAGATGACCCTGGAGACCGTGCAGCGTTGGGTATCCGAACGGCTGCGCGACCGGGCAGGGCTCGGTGCTTCCCGCCTTGCACCTTTGGTGGAGGTATGTGAGAAGATCGGCCGTTCGGCGCGCGAGATCGACGTGTTCAACCTCGACCGCCGGCCCTTCATCCTGACGATGTTCGACGATCTTGCCGACGCTGTTCGGCGAGCGGCCTGAAGCCTCCGCCGTCCGCAGGAGCCGAAGGGTTCTAGAAGTTCAGGATCAGGGATTCGACATGGCCGACAAGCAGAAGTTCTACATCACCACGGCTATCTCGTACCCGAATGGGGCTCCCCATATCGGTCATGCCTACGAGGTCGTCGCTTCCGATGCGATCGCACGGTTCAAGCGCATCGACGGCTACGACGTCTTCTTCATGACCGGCACGGACGAGCACGGTCTCAAGATTCAGCAGACCGCCGACAAGAACGGCACTACGCCCAAGGCTTTCGTGGATGACATGGCCGCCAAGTTCCGGGCCATGGCCGACCGGCTGAACTGCTCCTACGATCGCTTCATCCGCACCACCGATGCGGACCACGTGCCCTCGACCCAGGAACTCTGGCGCCGGATGCAGGAGAAGGGGGACATCTATCTCTCCAAGTATTCCGGCTGGTACTCAGTCCGGGACGAGGCTTATTACGACGAGGCCGAGCTGACCAAGCAGCCCGACGGCAGCTGGCGCGCGCCTACCGGAACACCGGTCGAATGGATCGAGGAGGAGAGCTATTTCTTCCGCCTCTCCGCCTATCAGGACCGGTTGCTGGCCCATTACGAGGCGCATTCGGACTTCATCAGCCCGGAAACCCGCCGGAACGAGATCGTGAGCTTCGTCCGGTCGGGCCTCCAGGATCTCTCGATCAGCCGCACCACCTTCAATTGGGGCCTGCCGGTGCCCGGCGATCCGAAGCACGTGATGTATGTGTGGATCGACGCGCTGAACAACTACGTGACCGGCTGCGGCTTCCCGAACGAGAGCGATCCGCGCTGGCAATACTGGCCGGCTGATGTCCACATCATCGGCAAGGACATCGTCCGCTTCCACACGGTCTACTGGCCGGCCTTCCTGATGTCGGCCGAGCTGCTGCTGCCCAAGCGGGTCTTCGGACACGGCTTCCTGCTCAACAAGGGCGAGAAGATGTCGAAGTCTGTCGGCAACGTGGTCGATCCCTTCGACCTGGCCGGCACCTACGGCGTCGATCAGATCCGCTACTTCTTCATGCGCGAGGTCCCCTTCGGGCAGGACGGCAACTACTCCCACGAGGCCATCGTGAACCGTATCAATGCGGATCTGGCGAACGATCTCGGCAACCTGGCGCAGCGTTCGCTCTCCATGATCGCCAAGAACTGCGATGCTTCCGTGCCGCAGCCAGGGGAGCTTACCCAGGCCGACCAGGACATGCTCTGGCTTGCCGATGCCCTGCCGGTGAAGACGAGGGCGGCCATGAAGGATTTCGCCCTTCATACGACGCTGGCAGAAATCTGGGCCGTGGTGGCCGAGGCCAACCGTTATTTCGCCTCGCAGGAGCCCTGGGTGCTGCGCAAGACCAACCCTGAGCGGATGAACACCGTGCTCTACGTCACGGCCGAGGTTCTGCGCGCGGTCGGCATCCTAGCGCAGCCCTTCGTGCCACAGGCGGCCGCCAAGCTGCTCGACCTCCTGGCTGTGCCGCCGGAGGGCAGGGGACTGGCAGCGGTTGGGCCGGAGCATCGTCTGGCAGCCGGGACAGCCCTCCCGCAACCGGCCCCGATTTTCCCGCGTTATCTCGAGGCGGAGGCGTCCTGACGCGTCCGCTTTGATCGGCCTGGAAAGGCCCCAAGCGGAAGCGTTCGATGTACACCACCTTCATGTTCGCCACCGGGATCGAGAACAGCATCCCGACGATCAACAATGGCCGCACCCGCATCGATCAGATGGAAAAGTGCGGCCATTACAAGCACTGGCGGACCGACTTCGACCTGCTTGAGGAGCTCGATATCCAGGTCCTACGCTATGGGCCGCCGCTTCATACAAGCTTTCTGGGACCCGGTCGCTACGACTGGTCCTTTGCGGATATGACCTTCGGCGAGATCCATCGCCGCAATCTCATTCCCATCGTCGACCTGTGCCATTTCGGCGTCCCCGAGTGGATCGGCAATTTCCAGAACCCGGATTTCCCAGATCTCTTCGCAGCTTACGCGGAGGACTTCGCACGCCGCTTTCCCTGGGTTCAGCTCTATACACCCATCAATGAGATGTTCATCTGCGCCCAGTTCTCTGCCGCCTATGGCTGGTGGAATGAGCAGATGCGCAGCGATCGGGCCTTCGTCACGGCGCTCAAGCACATCGTGAAGGCCAATGTGCTGGCGATGGAAAGGATCCTGAAGATCCGACCGGATGCCCTGTTCATCCAGAGCGAGTCGTCGGAGTATTTCCACGCCGAGAACCCGGCGGCCATCAAGCCGGCCGAGATCATGAATGCTCGCCGCTTCCTGTCCCTCGACCTGAATTACGGCCGCCGGGTGGACTCGGAGATGTACGAGTTCCTAATGGATAACGGGATGACGCGGGATGAATATCACTTCTTCCTGAGCCGTTCGTCGCTCCGTCACCACTGCATCATGGGAAACGACTATTACGTCACCAACGAGCACAGGGTCGCGGCGGACGGACTGACAAGGGCAGCCGGAGACGTGTTCGGCTATGACGAGATCACCCGGCAATACTACGATCGCTACAAACTACCGGTCATGCACACCGAGACGAACCTTGTGGAGGGGCCGACAGGTCAGGAAGCCGTGGACTGGCTCTGGAAACAATGGGCCAACGTGCTTCACGTCCGCAATACCGGCGTGCCGATTGTCGGCTTTACCTGGTATTCTCTAACTGACCAAATGGACTGGGACACGGCACTGCGTGAGGAGAACAACCGTGTCACGCCCGTGGGCCTCTACGATCTCGACCGCAATATCCGCCCCGTGGGGCGCTGCTACAAGCAGCTGATCCAAGCCTGGTGCGATGTTCTGCCGGCCCAGAGCGTATGCCTCGCTGTTCCCGTCGTCCGTCCGCAAGATCATGACGAGGTTGCAGTCCGCAGGCACCAGGATCGCCTGCGCAAGATGCGGCGCAAGGAGACGAAAGAGGATGACGAGCCAGCGGCGACCGCCCAGGGGGGCATCGGTAGACGAGGGCGCTGATCCGATCTATGCAGCCATGCCGCTAGCCGCAGAGGAGGGCGCCTTCACCCATGTTGGTCGACAGCCATTGCCACCTGGATTTCCCGGATTTTCAGAGCCGCCTCCCCGAGGTCTTGTCTGCCGCAGCTGAGGCAGACGTCGGCCGGATGGTGACCATTTCGACTCATGTGGCGCGTGTCGAGACCTACCGGGCTCTGGCTGAGGCGCATGAGAGCATCTTCTGCACGATCGGTACCCATCCCCACAACGCGGCCGTGGAGCCGGACGTGCCGGCAGAGCGACTCATCGAGCTGTCGCATCATCCGCGCTGCATCGCCATCGGCGAAGCTGGTCTCGACTACCACTACGACAAGAGCCCGCGCGACGTGCAACAGCGGGTCTTTCGCACCCATATCGAGGCGGCTCGCGAAACCGGCCTGCCGCTGGTCATTCATGCCCGGAATGCCGACGATGACATGATCCGGATCCTGTCCGAGGAGATGAGGCGAGGGCGCTTCGATGCGGTTCTCCACTGCTTCTCATCCGGCGAGACGCTCGCCCAGGTCGGCGTCGAGCTGGGGCTTTACGTGTCGTTTTCCGGGATCCTGACCTTCCGGAACTCGGAGGAGATCCGCCGGATCGCCGCCGCCGTTCCGCATGATCGGCTGCTGGTCGAAACCGACGCGCCCTATCTGGCCCCCGTCCCGCACCGCGGCAAAACCAACGAACCGGCCTTCGTGGCCCATACGGCCCGTGTTCTCGCCGACGTCGTCGGCGTCACGCATGAGAGGATCGCCGAGCTGACGACAGCCAATTTCTACCGGCTGTTCGCCAAAGCGGCGGCTGCCGACGCTGAATTCACGCAGGCGCTCGCATCATGACGTTGCGCCTGACGATCCTCGGCTGTGGATCCTCAGCCGGCGTGCCGCGCGTAGGTGTCGGCTGGGGTGCCTGCGATCCGGCAAACCCCAAGAACCGGCGCAGGCGCTGTTCCGTGCTGGTGGAGCGGTTATCCGAGGGTCGCGAGGCCACGACCGTGCTGGTCGATACCGGGCCGGATGTGCGCGACCAGCTGCTCGGGGCCGATGTCCGGCGCCTGGACGGGGTTCTCTACACCCACGAGCATGCCGACCACATTCATGGAATCGACGACCTGCGCCCGCTCGCGATCGTCCAGCGCCACCGCATCCCGGTCTATGCTGACCGGATGACCAGCGAGCTGCTGATGATGCGCTTCGGCTACTGCTTCGAGACACCGGCCGGGAGCAGCTATCCGCCCATTCTGAAGATGAACCATCTGAAGCCTGGGGTCCTGACCTCGGTTCCGGGACCGGGCGGCGGCGTCGAGGCGATGCCGTTCAGAATGGTCCATGGGGACATCGACACCTTAGGTTTCCGGTTCGGGAACATCGCCTATGCTCCGGACGTGAGCGAGATGCCCGAAGAGAGCCTGCGGTATCTGGAGGGCCTCGACGTCCTGATCCTCGATGCCTTGCGCTACACGCCGCATCCGACGCATTTCTCCGTGTCGGAGGCTCTGGAGTTCATCAGCAGGGTCAGGCCGAAGAGTGCAGTGCTCACGAACCTTCACACAGACCTCGATTACGAGACGCTGCGGGGCGAACTGCCGCCGCATATCGAGCCGGCCTATGACGGGATGCAGATCGAAGCACCATGACGCGGGGACAGACCGATGAGTACCCGCGCACACCGGATAGTCGCTATTTCGTTGTTCGCGGTCGATTGTGGCGCCTGAGCAATCCGGATCTCGATCCTCAGGAACGTGAGCGCCTCGTACGCGAGCTTATGGCAGCGCGCCGGACAGTCCGCAGCGTCAAGGACGATCCGGAAGCTTTAGCCGGAGTTCGGGCTAAGGTCGATGCTGCAAAGCGAGCCCTCGGTGAACGCGGACCTGTGTGGTGGAGCGATGGCGCGCCGGATTACAATCGGAAGCCAGTCGGAGATACACCATATGCAGAGTGGTTTCGCTCGCTCGGCGCAAAAACATAAACTCAACGGTAGAGAGAGGCCTAGCTGATCCCCACATTTAAGTTCCATAATATATCTTATGCGAATTAGACACTAGAAGTCGCCGACCTCTCCCCTTGGGCGCAAGGCCATCCGTTTGGAGCTTGTTTCGAGGAGTTTCTGGTTGCGATGGCCGGCTCTTCAAAGCCGACCTTCGCGTAACATCAGCTGCGCAGCTCAGTGCCCTAAGATGCAGCCTCCGGCTCCGCCGCTTCATCCAGAGCCGTCCAGCTATGGGTGATCTCGGCTACGGCGCCGAGCATGATGGAGGCCGAGCAGTATTTCTCCTTGGACAGCTGTATCGCCCGCTCTACCTTCGTCGGCGCCAGATCCTTGCCCACGACACGGTATTCAAGATGGATCTTGGTGAACACCTTGGGATCGGTCTCGGCACGCTCGGCGGTCACCTCGACCTGACAATCCGAGACGTGCTCCCGGCCTTTCCTGAGGATCTGCACCACGTCGAAGGCCGTGCAGCCACCTAGGCCGATCAGGAGCATCTCCATGGGCCGGATCCCCAGATTACGCCCGCCATATTCAGGCGCGCCATCCATCACGACGGCATGCCCGCTGCCGGATTCGCCCACGAACATCATGCCGTCGACCAGTTTGATCCGCGCTTTCATCGTGCTCTTCCTCAATCTTCTCAAAGAATTCCGCTCAGTTCATACACGGCTACTCCATGGGCATGGCGCAAATCCAGCTAGCCGCGGGTTTTGTCCTCAAGGTATGAGACTGGCTGAGCGAGCAGGAATTAACCATGAAGCCTTCGTCAGACATCACCCGCCTCCTGGAGATCATGGCAGCCTTGCGCACGCCTGGAACAGGCTGCCCCTGGGATCTCGAGCAGGATTTCGCGTCGATCACGCCTTACACGCTCGAGGAGGCCTACGAGGTTGTGGATGCCATCGAGCGCGGCGATCTGGCGGACCTGCGGGATGAACTCGGCGACCTGCTGCTCCAGGTGGTTTTCCATGCCCGGATGGCCGAGGAGCAGGGTGCCTTCGCCTTCGGGGATGTGGTCGAGGCGATCACGAAGAAACTCATCCGGCGGCACCCCCACGTCTTTGGAAGCACCAGGGACCTGTCGCCCGAGGAGGTGAAGCGCCTTTGGGATTCGATCAAGGCCGAAGAGAAGGCGGAACGGAAGACAGAGCGTGCCAGGATGGGCTTGTCGCCGGAGGCCCATGAGGCCGGGTTCCTCGGGGGCATTCCGACGGCCCTGCCCGCCCTGACACGAGCCCAGAAGCTGACGGCCAAAGCCGCCAAGGTCGGCTTCGACTGGCCTGACTCTGCCCAGGTCATCGACAAGATTCACGAGGAATTGGATGAGGTTAAGGAGGCGTCTTCATCTGGCGACAGAGACAAGATCGAGGATGAGATCGGCGATCTGCTCTTCTCCGTGACGAACCTTGCCCGACATTTCGGCATTGATCCGGAGCGGGCCCTGCGACGCACGAATGCGAAGTTCGAGCGCCGCTTCAGGGCCGTCGAACAGGCGCTTGGGGAGCAGGACCGCACCCTCGAAGAGGCTTCGCTTGAGGAGATGGAACGGCACTGGGTTGCTGCGAAGATGGCCGAGCGCGAGCCCGGCGCATCCTCATAGGACACGGGCTTCGGGAAACCGGTTCAGGAAGCGCGGTTCCTTGCCGGCGACGAGGCGCACCTGAAGCACGGTGTGACCGTTCTCCTTCGTCTGACGGTCGAGGATCTCTGTGTTCTCGTGAAGCCATGCGAGCCCCTGCCCGTCCTCGGCAGCAACGTCGACCTCATAGGTCAGGCGGCCCAATGCCAGGTGCTGCTCGATGGTGGCGAGCAGTTCGGGGATTCCGTCTCCGGTCAGGGCCGAGATCAGGATCGGCCGCCTCTCCTCGCCGGTTCGCTGCGAGGCGGTGGCGAGCCGTTCCCGGTCGTCTGCCGAGAGAAGGTCGGCCTTGTTCCAGACCTCGATGATGCGCCGGGTGTCATCCGGATCGATCCCAAGCTCTCGCAAAACCACGGCAACGTCGCCGGCCTGGGCCTCCGTCTCCCCATGCGAGACGTCGCGGACGTGCAGCAGCACGTCGGCTTCGACGACGTCCTCCAGGGTGGCCCGGAATGCCGCCACGAGCATGGTCGGCAGATCCGAGATGAAGCCCACCGTATCGGACAGGATGGCCTTCTCTCCGTGAGGAAGGTCGATGGCCCGAGAGGTGGGATCGAGCGTTGCGAACAGCATGTTCTCGGCCAGAACATCGGCCTGGGTCATGCGGTTGAAGAGCGTCGATTTGCCCGCGTTGGTGTAGCCGACGAGGGCGATGATCGGATAGGGCACCCGTCGCCGGCTCGTCCGGTGCAGGGACCGGGTCTTCACCACGCCCTCGAGATCCCGCTCGATCCGGTTCATCCGTTCCTGGATCATGCGCCGGTCGGCCTCGATCTGCGTTTCGCCCGGGCCGCCAAGGAAGCCGAAGCCGCCGCGCTGACGCTCAAGGTGGGTCCAGGACCGCACCAGCCGGCCCTTCTGATACGACAGGTGCGCCAGTTCGACCTGAAGCGTGCCCTCCTTTGTCCGGGCGCGCCGACCGAAGATTTCGAGGATCAGGCCTGTCCGGTCGATGACCTTGGCACCCCAGGCCTTTTCGAGATTGCGCTGCTGCACGGGGCTCAGCGCGCAATCCATGACAACGAGCCCGATCTCCTCCGCCCGAACCATTCCGGCCAACTCTTCGACCTTGCCGCTCCCGATGAAGGTGGCAGGCCGGGGTGAGGACAGGGGGGCAACAAGGGAGCGGACTATGGTCAGGTCGATAGCAAGCGACAGGCCCGTGATCTCGTCGAGACGTGCTTCCGGAGGGCGAGGATTGGCCCCCTCGCCTTCGGTGTCTGCGGAAACGCGCCGCTTGCGCGTAAGGTATGGCCCGACAACGAGCGTCCTTGTTCCCGCCGCAACCTCTTTCTCAGGTTCGGCAAGTTGAGCGAGACGTTCTTCCCCCGGCGTCCGTGGTTCCGTCACCTCAAGCCTTCTCGCCAGCCTCGTCGATCTGATCGAACAATTGAACGGGCTGACCCGGCATGATGGTGGAAATGGCGTGTTTGTAAACCAGCTGGGAATGACCGTCCCTGCGCAGCAGGACGCAGAAATTGTCGAACCAGGTGACGACGCCCTGAAGCTTCACGCCATTCACGAGAAAGATCGTCAGGGGTATTTTCTGCTTCCGGACATAGTTCAGAAAGGTGTCCTGAAGATTCTGCGCGCGATCGCCCGCCATTGAAGTTGCCTCGCCAGCCCATCGCCGCCGGTCTTGGCTATGGGGCCGCCTGAATATGATTGTCCGCTTTCGTGCGGTCGGTGACCGGCCTGCTTATTACAGGGCGAACAGCCGCGTTCGGCAAGGGGCATGCAACGGTTCTACCCCATCGGAGCGCATTTTCCCGTGGATTTGTAGGTTTTAGTTCCGCCCGAACTGAGGCGCCAAGTCATCAGGGGCTTCGGCGGCCTGTCCTCAGCCGCCGATCCCTAAGGATTTCAGCTTCCGGTGCAGGGCCGAGCGCTCCATGCCGATGAACTCCGCCGTCCTGGAAATGTTGCCGCTGAAGCGGGCGATCTGCGCCAGAAGGTATTCCCGCTCGAAGATTTCACGGGCGTCCCGAAGCGGCAGGCTCATGAGCTTTTCGCCCCCTGCCCCGCCCGGCGTGCTCGGAACGAGCGCACCGATCTCCGACGGCAGCATGTCGGCCGTGACCTCGGCGTCGGGCTCCCCTGAGGTGAGGATCATCAGGCGCTCGACATTGTTCCTCAGCTGACGCACGTTGCCGGGCCAATCATGCGATTGCAGCACCGCCATGGCATCCTCGGCGATGCGCCGCTTGGGCAGGCCCGTGGTCGACGAGATCTGCTCCATGAAGAACTCGATGAGTTCCGGCACGTCCTCCCGGCGCTCGGCCAGGGACGGCACCCGAATCGGAATGACACCGAGGCGGTGGAACAGATCCTCACGGAACCGGCCGGCAGCGATTTCCGCCGGCAGATCACGGCTCGAGGATGAGATGATGCGGACATCCACATGCACCCGGGTCGTTCCCCCGACGCGCTGGAAGTTCTGATCCACGAGAACGCGCAAAATCCGGTTCTGCGTTTCCCGCGGCATGTCGGCGATCTCATCGATGTAGAGAGTGCCTCCATGAGCCTCCTCGAGCGCGCCCACGCGACGCCCCCCGCCTGCGCCGCCTTCCGTGCCAAAGAGCTCGGCCTCCATGGTGTCCGGCGTGATGGTCGCGGCCGACAGCACCACGAAGGGGCCGTTGGCGCGGGTGGAGAGGCCGTGAAGGGTCCTGGCCGTCAGCTCCTTGCCTGAACCGGGCGCGCCGGTGATCAGGATGCGCGCATTGGTAGGCGCCGCCCGTTCGACCGCCTGCCGCAGCTGGTTGATCACGATGGACTTGCCGGCAATGCGGCTCGCCTGAACGGAACGGGAGCGCAGGTCGCGCACCTCCCGCTTCAACCGCGACGCCTCGAGGGCACGCTCGGCCACGAGCACGAGCCGATCCGCCTTGAACGGCTTCTCGATGAAATCATAAGCGCCGGCCTTGATCGCCGAGACGGCGGTCTCAATGTTGCCGTGGCCCGAGATCATCACCACGGGCAGGTCGGGATGCTGGCTCTTGATGATCTCGAGCACCTGGAGACCGTCCAAGCGGCTTCCCTGCAGCCAGATGTCCAGGAAGACGAGGTGGGGACGCCGCGTCTCGATAGCCGCCAAGGCGTCGTCGGACGTTCCTGCCGTGCGTGTCCGGTGGCCCTCATCCTCAAGGATGCCGGCCACGAGTTCGCGAATGTCGACTTCGTCGTCGACGACGAGAATATCAGCGCTCATAGGGTTGCCCTGCGAGAGTCGTTTCGGTTGGAAGCGGCCGCTGGCTCTTCCGATGAGATCTGTTTTGTCTTGGGGATCCACATGCGGACCTGCCCACCCCGCCCGGCGGGATTGTCGGCGAGTTCCATCCCACCCCCATGGTCTTCAAGGATCTTTGCGACGATCGGCAGTCCTAAGCCGGTTCCACCCTCGCGGGTCGTCATGTAGGGCTCCAGGAGGCGCTGCCGCCCTTCGACCGGGAAGCCCTTGCCGTTGTCGGTCACGGCCAGGATCAGATAGTCCGGATGCGTGTCGTCCAGAAGGACGGAAATCTGCCCCTGCCCCCGGTCTGAATCCGGCACCGCCGCAATGGCTTCCGTCGCGTTCTTGACGATGTTGGTCACGGCCTGAGACACGAGCCGGCGGTCGAACGGCGCCACAAGGGATCCTTGCGGCACCTGATCGACAAAATCGATCTCGGGATGGGCGATCTTCATCATGAAGACCACCTGACGGATCGTCTCAGCCAGGTCCTCGTTGCCGATGGTCGGCTTGGGCATGCGGGCGAAGGATGCGAACTCGTCGACCATCCGCTTGATGTCGTCGACCTGCCGCACGATGGTGTCCGTGCATTGATCGAACACCTCCCGGTCGGTGGTGATCACCTTGCCATATTTCCGGCGGATGCGCTCGGCCGAGAGCTGGATCGGTGTCAGGGGGTTCTTGATCTCGTGCGCGATCCGGCGCGCCACGTCCGCCCAGGCGGAGGTCCGCTGCGCCAGGACGAGATCCGTGATGTCGTCGAGGGTGATCACGAGGTCCCGCTTTTCGCTGTGGGTCTGCTCGCTGGTGACACGGACGTTGATCGTGCGCTCCTTGCCCTTGCGCGCAATATGGATCTGCTGCTGCATCAACCGCTGGCGCCCATGGCTCATCTCTTCGATCAGGGCAGCGACCTCCGGCAGAATCATGGTGACCGGCTTGCCGAGGAGCTCCTCTCGCGAGGCTCCGAGGAGGGCCTCGGTCGAAGGATTGACGATGGTGATCACCCCTCGGGCATTCACGCCAATCACGCCGGCCGAGACTCCGGCGAGAACCGCTTCGGTGAACCGGCGCCGGCGATCCATGAGCTCGCTGGCCGTGGTGAGGCCATCATGCTGGCGGCGCAGCTCCGACGTCATCTTGTTGAATGTCTCGCCCAGATGGCCGAGATCGCCCTCGCCCCGTTTGACAGGAACCTGGACGTAAAAATTGCCGGTGGCTACCTGGTCCGTCGCATGGATGAGGCGTCGGATCGGCGCCACAAGCCGGTTGGCAAAATTCAACCCGAACCACACTGCCGAAAGCAGAACGATCAACGCGATGAGCGTGAACATGGAAGCAAAGGCGATCTGGATGCCCGCCTTCTTCTGGTCGAGCGCCTCGTAGAAGGCCACCCCGGTCTCGGCCACCTGGGGAAACTCGATGGCGCGCGGATCTACTTCCCGGGCTACATAGAGAATGCGCCCGCCATGCGCATCGAGCTTTAGGGCGGATCGGAAAATGTTGCCGCTCCCTCGCGTGAACAGGCAGAGGGCTTCCTGGGAACTCGCCTCCTGTAGATCCGCCCGGGAGGGTTGAGGGATGTTGTCGATTTTTTTTACCTCGATCCGCTCGACCACCGTGCCGTCCGTATCGACGATCATTGCCAGCGGGAGGCCGAGGAACACCGCGCGGGAGTTCATGAACTCCCGGAACAGGTTGCGGTCGGCATCGAACAGAACCTTCGCGCGGTTGAGGTCTGCCGCCATCAGCTGGGTTTCGCGCGCCAGCGTCCGGCACTGCATCTCCCGATAGGCGCGTGCGATGGACACCGTATTGTTCATGATGTCCTTGAGCGCTCCCGTGAACCAGGGGTCCAGACCGCGCTCCAGCGTCACCGTCGCAACACCGGCGACAAGAATGGCAGGCAGGACGGCCACCAGGCTGAAAAGACCGACGATTCGCACGTGCAGGCCCGCGGCCGCGGCCCCTGCCCTGCGTTCCCGTACCAGCTTTCGTGCCTGCCAAGCCACAATCCCAAGAAGGACGGCAATGAGAATACCGTTCAGCGTGAACACCCACACGACGACATTGTGGGTCGGCAGGATGGGCGTGGCGCCGGCGAGGATCAGGAACGTGGCAAGAGCCGATGCCAGAGCCGACAGAACGGCTCCGTAGCCCAGCCAGCCGAGGCCGGTTTGGGACGGCTCAGCCGCCTGACGCTGTGCAATGGTGTCCTGGTTGATCAAGACTGAAGCCCCGCGAGGTCAGGTGCCCGGAAAATGGCACCCTGTCGTGGGGTGATGCACCAACACAACACTGTGGTCAAATTATTACAGCCCAGACGCATCAGCCCCTGTTCGAGCGCACAACCATGAGATCGAGGTCTCGCACCTTCTTGCGTAGGGTGTTGCGGTTGACGCCGAGAAGCTCCGCAGCCCTGATCTGGTTGCCCCGAGTGGCTGCCAGCGCTGCCCCGATGAGAGGCCCTTCGATCTCGCGCAGGATCCGGTGGTAGAGGCCGGGAGGCGGCAGCGAATCCCTGAACCCGGAGAAGTATTCGTTCAGGTGCCGCTCGACGGCATCCGACAGGCCTTCGGAGGCTTGAAGCGCAGGCTGTCCGGACTTTCCGGCGGGCTGCGGCGGCAGGAGCGGTTGGGAGTCGAGCTCCGCATCGACGATGGCTCCGGTAATCGTGTCCTGGGGATAGAGTGCAGCCAAGCGCCGCACCAGGTTCTCCAGCTCGCGGACATTGCCTGGCCAGCGGTAGCGCTTCAGCCGGTCCATGGCCTCCACGTCGAGCTGCTTGCGGCCGAGCCCCTCCTTCTCCACCAGCACGAAGAAGTGGCGAACGAGGTCCGGGATATCGTCGACGCGTTCACGCAGGGGCGGAAGCCGCAGCGGAACCACGTTCAACCGGAAGTACAGGTCCTCACGGAAGAGGCCCTGCTGGATCAGGACGCGCAGATCCTTGTTCGTGGCGGCCACGATGCGGACATTGGTCTTGATTGGCACACGGCCGCCGACGGTGGTGTATTCGCCCTGCTGAAGGACACGCAGAAGGCGGGTCTGCGCCTCCATCGGCATGTCGCCGATCTCGTCGAGGAAGAGCGTTCCCCCCTCGGCCTGCTCGAAGCGGCCCGTGCTGCGGGCGGTCGCACCGGTGAAGGCCCCCTTCTCATGGCCGAACAGTTCGGATTCGATGAGTTCCCGCGGGATCGCCGCCATGTTGACAGCCACGAACGGGCCTTGCCGGCGCTTGCCGTAATCGTGGAGCGCCTTGGCGACCAGCTCCTTGCCCGTGCCGGATTCGCCCGTGATCATCACGGTGAGATCGGTGGGCATGAGACGGGCCAGCGCCCGGTAGATCTCCTGCATCGCCTGCGAGCGTCCGACGAGCGGGATATCCTCGTTCTCCGGCGCTGGATGAGCACCGGTTGGCACGCTGCGCGGGCGTGAGAGCGCCCGGCCGACCACGGCCACCAGTTCCTTCAGGTCGAATGGCTTGGGCAGATACTCATAGGCGCCGCGCTCCGAGGCCTTGATGGCCGTCATGAACGTGTTCTGGGCGCTCATGACGATGATCGGAAGTTCCGGCCGAATCTTCTTGATGCGAGGCAGGAGATCGAAGGCGTTCTCGTCGGGCATCATCACGTCGGTGATGACGAGATCGCCCTCCCCTTGAGACACCCAGCGCCAGAGGGTAGCGGCATTGCTCGACGAGCGAACCTCGTAGCCTGCCCGCGAGAGTGCCTGGTTCAGGACGGTGCGGATGGCCGCGTCGTCGTCGGCGAGAAGAATCTGTCCGCTCGGCATTGGTCAGCCTTATAAATCGGCCCCGCGTCCGTCGCTGGCGCGGTGCATGGGGAGAAGAATCCGGAAGGTTGTCCGCCGGGGCGCCGGCTCGCACTCGACAACGCCGCCATGGTCGCCCACGATCTTGGCGACGAGGGCGAGCCCGAGACCGCTGCCCTGGACCTTGGTAGTGACAAAAGGATCGAAGAGATCGCTCATCAGCTCGGGTGGAATGCCGGGGCCGTTGTCCATGACGCTCAGCTCGATCGGCAGGCTCACACGCTCCTGCGAGCCGGGCACCTGGAGCCTGACGCCGGTGCGGAACGCCGTGGACAGGATGATTTCCCCGTCCGGCGTATCGATGCCGATGGCCTCGGCGGCGTTCTTGAGGAGGTTCAGGATGACCTGGATCAGCTGATCCCGGTTGCCGAGCACAGGCGGGAGCGAAGGATCGTAGTTCTCGGCAAAGCGGATGTGGCGGCCGAACCCCGATTGCGCCAGGCGCTTCACGTGGTCGAGAACACCGTGGATGTTGACCGGTCCCCGCTCCACGGGCCGCTCTTCGCCGAAGACCTCCATGCGCTCAACGAGCTTCACGATGCGGTCGGTCTCGTCGCAGATGAGCCGGGTCAGCAGCCGGTCGTCCTCATTCGCAGATTGCTCAAGCAGCTGGGCGGCGCCGCGGATGCCGGAGAGCGGATTCTTGATCTCGTGGGCCAGCAAGGCGCCCAGTGCCGTAATGGACCGCGCAGCCCCGCGATGGGTGAGCTGACGGTTCATCTTGTCGGCGATCGTCCGCTCCTGGAGCATGACGATCACGTTATCGCCGTCGTCGCCAAGGGGGCAGGCCGAGACGTCCACGATGCGCTCGGCGCCCAGGCGCGGGCTGCCGATGTCGACCCGGTGTTCGCTGACGCTGGAGCCGCGCTGGCGAACATCCTCGACCAGCGCCATCACCGGCGAGCCGAAGGGCAGCAGGTCGCTCAGCTTCTGGCGCTGCATCATGCGCAGGCTCATCTCGAAGAACGACTCGGCCGCCGCATTGGCGTGCGCGATCCGGTGCTCCGGCCCGACAGTGAGGACCGGAATCGGCAGGGCATTCATAATCAGGTCGTTGATGGGAAGAGCCGTCATGCAGCCTCTCGCTCCAGGTGGCTGTAGACCGAGCGCAGCAACGCGATCACGGTTCTGGGCTCCTCCGACGTGACGAGCCCTGTGCGGACCCCGGGAGCCACCTGGAAGCCTGAGGCGATCGCCACATCCGCATAGGCCGCGAGGTGCTTGCGGGCATGGCGGATGCCGGTCCTTTCCCCATAGAGGGAGAGCAGTCCCTCGTAATGCTCGATGGCAATGGCGGTCATCTCATCCGGCGAAGGATCGGCAATGGTACGGCCCTGCAGGGCGGCCCCAATCTGGCCAACGAGCCACGGCCGCCCCACGGCCGAACGCCCGATCATCACGGCAGTGGCTCCGGACGCAGCCAGGCAGCGCTGCGCGTCCTCCAGCGAGCCGATATCGCCGTTGGCGATCACTGGAATGTCCACCGCCTCCACGACAGGCGCGATGGCGTTCCAGTCAGCCTGTCCATTGTAGAACTGCTGGCGGGTGCGGCCATGGACCGTCACCGCCTTGACGCCTAGAGACTCAGCCCTGCGGGCAAGGTCCGGCGCATTGATGCTCTGATGATGCCAGCCGAGCCGCATCTTCACTGTCACGGGAACGGTGGCCGCCTGCACCGTCGCCTCGATCAGGCGGGCCGCATGGTCGAGGTCGCGCATGAGTGCCGATCCGGCATAGCCGCCGATGACGCGCTTGGCCGGGCAACCCATGTTGATGTCGATGATGCGGGCCCCTGCCCCTTCGGCCACCCGGGCCGCCTCCGCCATCCAGCGGGGCTCGCAGCCGGCGAGCTGGACGACGTGCGGCTCGATTCCCGCGCCCTCGGCGCGCAGCTGCGCCTCCTCGGAACCCTTAACGAGCTCGTCGGACGCCACCATCTCGGACACAACAAGTCCAGCCCCCAGGCCCTTGGCGATACGCCGGAAGGCGACATCCGTCACGCCGGATAAAGGAGCGAGAACGGCATTGTTCTCGACCGCTACCGATCCGATGCTGAAGCCGGGGGCGCCTATTTTTTGATCAAATTCCATTGTGCTTATTTAATAGCCATATTGGTCTGGCGTGCAAGCTTTTCCGACTGGCAGTTTGCCTTCTTCTGCCTTCGCGGTAAGGAGAACGCCTGTTACGGAGAGTCTTCCCCAGATGTCAGTTGCCGCCCTCATCGTCGCTGCGGGACGTGGATCACGAGCGGGAGAAGGGATCCCGAAGCAGTATAGAGATCTCGAGGGACAACCGGTCCTGACGCGAACCCTCGCCCGCTTCCTCTCGGATCCTGAGATCGATCAGGTTCTCGTCGTGATTCATCCTGACGACCGGGATCTCTATGAAGCAAGCATTGCGGCCTTTGCACCCCTGTCGCCGGCACTTCTACCATGCGTCTATGGCGGCGATACGCGCCAGGATTCAGTACAAAATGGCCTTGAGGCTCTGGCTGCTTCAGCCCCGGACATCGTCCTCGTCCACGACGCCGCTCGCCCCTTTGCGGGCCAGGAGCTCATCCACAGAGCAATTCAGGCTGCCCGACGCTGGGACGCCGCCGTTCCCGGAACAGCCGTGACTGACACGATCAAGGTGATCGGCAGCCAGTCGGAGGTGGTCTTGACGCCTGACAGGGCCAGCCTCAGGGCCGTGCAGACACCGCAAGCGTTTCAATATGCCTTGCTGCTCGATGTCCATCGAAAGGCCGCGGCAGCCGGCCTCCACACATTTACGGACGATGGTGCACTTGCCGAATGGGCAGGGCTGCCGGTTCATGTATTCGAGGGTGAGAGCAGCAACATCAAGCTCACCCATCCGGCCGATTTTTTGGAGGCCAAGCGGCGACTGGAAGGCACAACGATGACGTACATCACGAGGCTCGGCACTGGATTCGACGTCCATGCCTTTGGAGACGGAGACCATGTCTGGCTCGGTGGGATCAAAGTTCCCCATGAGCTCGGCGTGATCGCCCATTCGGATGGCGACGTGATCCTGCACGCCCTGACGGACGCCATACTGGGCGCCCTGGCTGACGGCGATATCGGCACGCACTTCCCGCCGAGCGACCCGCAATGGCGCGGCGCCTCCTCGGACCGGTTCCTCGCCCATGCGGTCGACCTGGTGCGGGAACGCGGTGGCATCGTCGACCATCTCGACACCACCCTCCTCTGCGAGAAGCCGCGCCTCGGGCCGCACAGGGAGGCGATGCGCCAGCGCATCGCGGAAATCGCCGGCCTTCGCATCGATCAGGTATCGCTCAAGGCGACCACCACCGAGAAACTCGGCTTCACGGGGCGCAGCGAGGGCATCGCCGCCCAGGCGGCTGCAACCATCCGCCTGCCGGGGGTGAACCCATGACGCCGGAGCTGCTGGGCCGCGCCGCGGCGCTTCTCGATGCTTACCGCCAGAGCGGCCTGAAAATCGCCACGGCCGAGTCCTGCACCGGAGGGCTGGTCGCCGCCTTGCTGACCGAGATATCTGGCTCATCGGCGGTGGTGGAGCGCGGCTTCGTCACATACTCCAACGAGGCGAAGATCGAGTTGATTGGTGTTCCCGGCAACCTGATCGCCAGCCACGGTGCGGTGAGCGAGCCAGTGGCTCGAGCCATGGCCGAGGGAGCGCTTGCCCATTCGCGGGCCGATGTGGCGGTGGGGATCACCGGTGTGGCAGGCCCAACCGGCGGAACGGCGACGAAGCCTGTCGGCCTCGTCCATTTCGGCTTGGCGCTGCGGGGGGCTCCAACGGTTCACCTCGAACGCCGCTACGGTGATCTCGGACGGGAGAATGTGCGCCGCCGAGCGGTCGAGGATGCCCTGTCGCTGCTGGAGCGGGCCATCGGCTGATCAGGCGCGGGCCCGGGAGGGCACGCCATAGATTTCGTCCGCCCGCTCCTCGAAGGCCTCCGTGAACTTGCGGAAGGCCTTGTCGAAGACGCTGCCCATGAGGAGCCCGAGGGCGAAGCTCTTGAACTCGTAGTTGATGTAGAACTCGACGTCGCAGCCGCCGGGCACCTCGCGGAAGGTCCAGCGGTTCTCCAGATACTTGAACGGCCCATCCACGTACTCGACCGTGATCTTCCGGCGGGGATCGTCCAGGGTCGCGCGGGTGGTGAAGCTCTCGTTGATGGCCTTGTAGCCCACTGACATGGTCGCCACGAGGGTCTCGATGCCTTCCCCGCTCTGAACCCGACGCATGACCCGCAGATCTTCGCACAGAGGCAGGAACTCCGGATAGCGCTCAACATCGGCCACAAGGGCGAACATCTGAGCGGGCGTATGCTTCACGGTCCGGGTGGTGCGGAAGGTCGGCATGGCTCAGGCGGCCTCTCTGAAGGTTGCAAGCTCGGCCTCCAGGGCCGGAATGTCGGATCGGGAGCGCAGAACGTAAACGCGCTGGTCTGGGCGCAGGCGCTCCAGCATGCGAGCGGTTTTCGGTCGCATCTTGTCCGGGTAGGACCAGATCCAGCGCAGGAAGGACAAATCGAAGCGCTCCGGTCCGGCGGAACCCAGGTCGGGGCGCGTTCTCCCGTAATGTCTAGCCACCCGCCAGAGCACGCTCAGCATGCATTGCCAGCGCGGCAGGTCGAGCCAGACGATGGCTGTCGCGCGGGGCACCCGGATGTCGAATGTGCTGGCGTAGTTCCCGTCCATCACCCAGGCCGTGCGTGCGGCAAGGGCGTTCACCTGGTCGCGCCATTCGGGCTTCGTCGGCGTCGTCCAGCTAAGTCCGAAATACTCCCGGTCGAGATGGATCAGCGGCAGACCGAGGCGCTCGGCAAGGCGGCTCGCCAGGGTGCTCTTGCCCGCGCCCGGGCTACCGATGACCAGAATGCGCTGCATGCCTCGTCCGGTTCGTTAGCCGAGCTTCGCGAGACGGGCCGCCTTCAGCTTGGCAAAATCCTCGCCTGCGTGATGCGAGGAACGCGTCAGCGGGGTTGAGGAGACCAGGAGAAAACCCTTGGCATAGGCCGTGGTTTCATAGGCCTTGAATTCATCCGGCGTGACGAAGCGGATCACCGGGTGGTGCTTCTTCGTCGGCTGGAGGTATTGGCCGATGGTCATGAAATCCACCTCGGCCGAGCGCAGGTCGTCCATGAGCTGGAGCACCTCGTTCCGCTCCTCGCCGAGCCCCACCATGATGCCGGACTTGGTGAAGATGGTCGGATCCAGCTCCTTGACCTGCTGCAGCAGGCGGATGGAGTGGAAATAGCGAGCGCCGGGGCGAACCTTCAGGTACTTCGACGGGACCGTCTCGAGATTGTGGTTGAACACGTCGGGCTTGGCCGCGACGACGATCTCCAGGGCGCCCGGCTTCCTCAGGAAGTCGGGGGTGAGAATTTCGATGGTTGTCTTCGGCGAGCGGGCCCGGATGGCATGGATGACGTCGGCGAAATGCTGTGCGCCGCCGTCAGCCAGATCGTCCCGGTCCACGGAGGTAATGACCACGTGCTCCAGGCCGAGCTTCTCCACGGCCTTGGCCACGCTCTCAGGCTCGTTGGGATCGAGCGCCTGCGGCAGGCCGGTCTTCACGTTGCAGAAGGCGCAGGCCCGGGTGCAGGTGTCCCCCATGATCATGAAGGTGGCGTGCTTCTTCTCCCAGCACTCGCCGATATTGGGGCAGCCGGCCTCCTCGCATACCGTCACGAGCTTGTTCTCGCGCACGATGCGGTTGGTCTCGGCCCATTTGGGCGAGCCCGGCGCCTTCACGCGGATCCATTCGGGTTTGCGCTGCTGAACCGGCTGGTCCGGCCGGTGCGCCTTTTCCGGGTGGCGAGGGCGCTGATCCTTGTTCAAAAGGTCGAGAACGACAGCCATGAAGCTAAACCTTTGGGGCGAAGGGATCCCGCCCTTCCTGACGTGCGCTTGATTTAAGGCTTTCGAGGCTCAACCGCAAATGCTCAGATCGCGGGGCAGGCTTTCCTTCCAGGCCTTTTGTCCGCTCCCCGGCTGTCGGGACGTCAGGACGAGCATTGCGGCCGGCACCTTCTGACTTTCTGCCTGAACCGAAGCCTCCGATACCCGTTACTAGCCTATTCATTCCAAGGTGTTGGGACAAAGACCTATGAACCGGACGTCGGAGCGGAACGGGTTCGTGGCGGTTCCACCCGCTGAACAGATCCTGGATGCACTGGCTGGTCCGGTGGCCGTGCTTGACCAGTCCGGCACCATCATTGCTGTGAACCAGGCTTGGCGTGATTTCGGCCGGGCCAACAGCGGCAGGGACGTTCGGCATGTGGGGACGAACTATCTCGACATTTGCGATCGCGCCATCGGGGTAGAAGCGGCCTGCGCGAAGGCCGCCGCTACCGGCATCCGATCCGTGCTGGCGGGCCAGCCAGCCTTCTCGCTCGAGTATCCATGCCATTCCCCCACGCAAAAACAGTGGTTCCAGCTTCGTGCCTCCCGGCTGAACCATGACGGCCATGGCTATGCCGTCGTGGCTCACCACGACATCACCAACCGCGTTCTGGTCGAGCAGGAGCGGCAGGCTCTCCTGGCGAGGGCTCATCGATACCATGAGCAGCTGAAGGCTCTGGCAGCAGTATCCACACGGATAGCCGCGCTGGATGCTCCCGAGACGATCTTTGATGAGATCACGGAGCAGGCGCGGCTCATCATCGGAGCCCATTGGGCGGCGACCCACACGCTTCCCTATGCTTTATGGCCGAGCGATCCTGTCATTGTCTCTGTTTCGGACAAATACCGCAGCCATCCTGTGTCCAACCTAGCCAAGAGCGGTGCCGGCATATACTCCCATGTAATCCAGCTGGGTCGCCCGCTTCGATTGAGCGAAGCGGAAATCGCTTCCCAGCCGGAACTGCAGGACACCCATTTCGCGGAGGCAGTCTCCCTGACGCTGCCTGGCGTGCTGGCCGTTCCGGTGACCGGTCCGCAGGGCGGCACGCTGGGCGTGCTCATGCTGTTGGACAAGCAGAATGGCGAATTCACCGCGGACGATGAAGCGATCCTCATCCAGCTCGCCCAGATTGCATCGGTCTCCGTCGAGAACGCCGTTCAGACAAGAGCCGAGCGGGAAAGCCGCGAGCGGCTCTGGGCGACCCATGAGCATGCCGGCGTCGGCATCGCCGAGACCAATGCAGCCGGTCAATTCTTGACCATCAACAGGGGACTTTCCGCCATCACCGGTTATTCCCGCAGCGAGCTTCTGAACCTGAGCATCTTCGATCTCATTCACCCTGACGATTCCGGCGCCGAGCGTGCGCTCTACGAACGGCAGGTCGCAGGCGAGCTGCGGACGTATTCACGGGAGAAGCGCTCGATCCGAAAGGATGGCTCAAGTGTCTGGCTGAGCGTGTCGTCAACGGCAGTCTTCAATGAGCAGGGGCGCTTTCAGTACAGCGTACGGGTCATCCAGGATATTGATGAGAGGAAACGGTTCGAGCAACGCCAGGCGTTACTGGTTCGGGAACTCCATCACCGGGTGCGCAACACTCTTGCCGTCGTCCAGGCCCTGGCAAGCGCGACAGCCCGCACGACAACCAGCATCCGGGATTTCAACCGCTCCTTCTCATCGCGGATCGCCGCCCTTGCCAAGACGCAGACCCTTCTGACGGAGGATTACTGGCAGACGGCTCCATTGCGGGAGATGCTGCAATGTGAGTTGCAGCCTTTCTGGGGGACGAAACATGAGCGCTTCAGGCTGGAGGGACCGGAAGTGAATCTCTCGGCGGATCTCGCCATTCCCCTGAGCATGGCGATCCACGAGCTGACGGCGAATGCGACGCGGTATGGTGCGCTGTCCGTCCGCAAAGGGTTCGTTGCCGTCAATTGGGAGCTTGTCGTGGCAGAGGGCCAGAGGGAGCTCCACCTCAAGTGGGTGGAGCAGAATGGCCCTCCGGTCGAGCAGCCGGAGCACAGCGGCTTCGGGTCATTCCTGCTCGAGAGCGTCCTGCCGGCCCAATGCCACGCGAGGGTGAATCTGCGTTTCGATCCGGCGGGGCTCCAGTACGAGATCCACATGCCCCTGATCACGCAGCGTACCGTGCCCGAGTATTGAACCTGAGAGGCTGGCGCCGCTTCAGCCCGAGCTCCGCGCGAAATCGTCGACCAGTTCAGCATAAAGCTCCATCGGCGGAAGTTTCTCGAAGCTGTGGGCCGCCGACGTCTTGGCCCAGGGCAGCGCCTCGCTGGTGTAGGTCTCGATGAAGGGCGTTAAGTCGCTTGCATCATCGAACATGGTCGCGCGAACATTCACGAACGCGTCAAGGCCCTCCGGCCGCGTAAACAGCCAGCTCATGCAATGTGGGCAGAAGAAGTGCCGGGTAGCGCCGTGCAGGCCACCGATTACCGGCTCACCCTGAATCACCTCGAAACTGTCGCTGGGGTAGAGAGCGCTCAAGGAGAAAGCACTGGCCGTCATCCGTTGGCAGCCGGTGCAGTGGCAGGCCATGGTGATGATGGGGTGGCCATTGGCGCGGAACCGCACCTGCCCGCACCGACACCCACCTTCCCGTCCGCTGCCCTGATCCATCATGGCTTCCTTCCATGTGCTGAGCGGTGAAACCTGCCGTCTAGCCGGCACCCGTGTCAATGCGATGAGTTTGGCTCAAACGACCATGGCCGGGACAAGCCCGGCCATGGTTGCAGCAATGATTTTGATTGGAGCGATGGGCGCTTTGGCCAAATCAGATGTGGATCACGCGTCCATACGCATCCATGACGCTCTCGTGCATGGTCTCGGAGAGGGTCGGATGCGGGAAGACCGCGTGGATCAGTTCCTCTTCCGTGGTCTCCAGGTTCATGGCGATCACATAGCCCTGGATCAGCTCGGTCACCTCGGCGCCGATCATATGGGCGCCCAGCAACTGCCCGGTCCTCTTGTCGAAGATCGTTTTCACGAGGCCTTCAGGCTCGCCGAGCGCAATCGCCTTGCCGTTGCCGATGAAGGGGAAGCGGCCGACGCGGACGTCAAAACCCTGCTCCTTGGCCTTGGCCTCGGTAAGGCCGACGGAGGCCACCTGCGGATTGCAGTAGGTGCAGCCCGGGATCTTGGCCTTGTCCATCGCATGGGTGTGCATGCCCTTGATGGTCTCGACGCAGATCACGCCCTCGTGCTCGGCCTTGTGCGCCAGCATGGGCGGGCCCGCCACGTCGCCGATGGCATAGATTCCCGGCACGTTGGTGCGCCCCAGGCCATCGGTGACGACGATGCCGCGTTCGATCTTCACGCCAACCTTTTCGAGACCGAGGTTCTCGATGTTTCCGACGACACCGACGGCGGAAATCATCCGCTCGGCGGTGATCGTCTGCGTGGTCTTGCCGTCGTCGATGGTGGCCGTGATGGAGTTTGCGCCCTTCTCCACCTTCGTGACCTTGGCGCCGGTGAGGATCTTCATCCCCTGCTTCTCGAAGCGCTTGCGGGCGAGGCCCGCAATCTCCGCATCCTCGACGGGGAGGATCTGCGGCATCACCTCGACCACTGTCACGTCCACGCCCATAGTGCGGTAGAATGAGGCGAATTCGATGCCGATGGCGCCTGAGCCCATCACGATCAGCGACTTCGGCATGGCAGGCGGCACCATGGCCTCGAAATAGGTCCAGATCAGCTTGCCGTCGGGCTCGATGCCGGGCAACGCGCGCGGCCGCGCGCCGGTGGCTACAATGATGTGCTTGGCCGCGTAGATGCCAGGCTCCAGCACACCCTTCGGCACCGGGTTCTGAGGCTGCATGGCAGGCTTCTTCGGCGCCGTCACCACGACCTCTCCGGGCTTGGAGATCGCCGCGTCACCCCAGATCACATCGACCTTGTTCTTCTTGAGCAGCATGCCGACGCCGCCGTTGAGACGGCCCGAGACGCCGCGCGAGCGCTGCACGATGGCCGCCGCGTCGAAGCCGATGCCCTGCGCGGACAGGCCGTAATCTTTGGCGTGCTCCATGTAGTGGTAGATCTCGGCCGAGCGCAGCAGCGCCTTGGTCGGGATGCAGCCCCAGTTGAGGCAGATGCCGCCGAGATGCTCGCGCTCCACGACCGCGGTCTTGAACCCGAGCTGCGCCGCGCGGATCGCGGCCACATAGCCCCCCGGCCCGCCGCCGATGACGATGATGTCGTATTGGTTTGCCATGGTCTTCCTATTCGTCATCCCGGCCGAGCAGAGCGAGAGCCGGGATCGCTATCAGGATAAGGCGCTATTCTCGTCGTCCGATCCCGGGTTCTGCTGGCGCACCCCCGGGATGACGTGTTGTGTTAAACCAGCATCCCCATCGGGCTCTCGATGAGCTGCTTGAAGGCCGCGAGCAGTTCCGCACCTAGCGCCCCGTCGACCACGCGGTGATCGCAGGAGAGTGTCACGGTCATGGCCTGCACCACAGCAGGTGCGCCGTTCTTCACCACGACCCGGCTCTCGCCGGCGCCGACCGCCAGGATCGTGCCGTGGGGCGGATTGATGACGGCCTGGAAGTCCTTGATGCCGTACATGCCCAGGTTCGACACCGCCGTCGAGCCGCCGGTATATTCCTCCGGCTTCAGGCGGCGGTTGCGGGCGCGGCCTGCCATGTCCTTCACCTCGGCCGAAATGGCGGTGAGCGTCTTCTGTTCAGCCTTTCGCACAACCGGCGTGAACAGGCCGCCCTCAATGGCGACTGCCACGCCCACGTCCGAATGCTTCATGCGCAGGATGCGATCCTCAGCCCAGACCGCGTTGGCCGCAGGCACGCGCTGGAGCGCGATGGCGAGCGCCTTGATGACGAAGTCGTTGACCGAGAGCTTGTAGGCAGGCTTGCCATCCTTGTCCTTACCGGCCGCCGCATTGATCTGCTCGCGCAGGGCCATGAGAGCATCGAGCTCGCAGTCGAGCGCCAGATAGAAATGCGGCACCGTCTGCTTCGACTCGACGAGGCGCTTGGCAATGGTCTTGCGCATGCCGTCGAGCGGCACCTCCTCGTAGGAGCCGGCCTCGAACATGGCCTTGACCTGCTCGGCGCCCATGCTCTGAGCCAGCTGCGGGGCAGCAGGTTTCGCGGCCGGAGGTGGCGTTGGTGCAGCGGCAGCCGGGGCGGCTGCAGGCTTCGTGCCGCCACCCTGGAGCGCTGCGCGCACATCCTTCTCGACGACGCGGCCATGGGGGCCGGAGCCCTGGATCGACGCAATGTCGACGCCGGCCTCGCGGGCAATGCGCTTGGCCAGCGGCGAGGCGAAGACGCGGCTGCCGGATGCCTGCGGCTGCCCTGCCCCATTGGGCTTTGCGGCCGTTGCAGGACCCTGAGGAGCCTGATCGACGCGGGCGTAGGACATGTGGGCGTTGGGATCGCCCTGAATGGTGTTGGCCTGCGGCTGCGGCGCGGCTGCGGGAGCCGCCGGAGCCGGAGCGGCGTCCGCCTTCGGCGCAGGCGCCGCAGCACCACCGCCGGATGAGGGAGCCGTCACGTTCTTCGGATCCTCGCCTTCGGTGGCGATCAGCGCGATGAGCTCGTTGACGGGAACGTCGGCGGTTCCTTCCGGCACAACGATCTTGGCGAGGATACCTTCATCCACCGCCTCCACTTCCATGGTGGCCTTGTCGGTCTCGATCTCGGCGATCACATCGCCGGACTTCACCGTATCGCCTTCCTTCTTCAGCCACTTGGCAAGGTTGCCCTTTTCCATGGTGGGAGACAGGGCGGGCATCAGGATGTTGATGGGCATGGCGTTCTGGAATCCTGACTTGAGGGGATCTAGTTGATAGCCTGCGTCGAGCCGGAATCGCTCGGATCGTCCAGCTCGGCCTGAATGCCGGCGGCGATCTCGGCCAGAGCCTCCTCCTCGGAGAACTCCGTTTCCATGGCATAGACGCGCGCAGCGTGACGGGCGAGGTCCACCAGGAGCACGCCCCAGGTGAACGGATCGTCGAAGGCGCGGCGAAGCGCGATACTCACCTCGCCATCGACCACCGAAGCCCTCAAGATCTCGATGCCGCCCTTTTCAAGGACGTCAGGCGGAACGTTGAGGGCTTCGAATTTCCGTTCTGTCATGAGGTCACCTGTAGCAAACGGCCTTCGCCGCCTGCACCACCTCGGCCACGTTCGGCAACGCGAGCTTCTCGAGGTTGGCCGCATACGGCATCGGAACGTCCTTGCCGGTGATGCGGATCACAGGCGCGTCGAGGTAATCGAACGCATTCTCCATGATGCGCATGGCGATCTCGGCGCCCACGCCCGATTGCGGGAAGCCCTCTTCCACCGTGATGCAGCGCCCCGTCTTCATGACCGAGGCGACGATGGTTTCGGTATCCATCGGGCGGATGGTGCGCAGGTCGATGACCTCGGCGTCGATGCCTTCCTTCTCCAGCTCCTGGGCTGCCTTGAGGGCGTATGTCATGCCGATGGAGAAGGACACGATGGTGACGTCCTTGCCCTCGCGATGAATGCGCGCCTTGCCGATCGGAACCGTGAAGTCGTCGAGTTTCGGCACCGGGAAGGACTGGCCGTAGAGGATCTCGTTTTCCAGGAAGACGATCGGATTCGGATCGCGGATGGCGCTCTTGAGGAGCCCCTTCGCGTCGGACGCCGTATACGGTGCGATGACCTTGAGGCCAGGAACATTGGAATACCAGGCAGCATAGTCGTGGCTGTGCTGCGCACCCACGCGGGCTGCCGCGCCGTTGGGGCCGCGGAACACGATGGGAGCGCCGAGCTGGCCGCCGGACATATAGAGGGTCTTGGCCGCCGAGTTGATGATGTGGTCGATCGCCTGCATGGCGAAATTGAAAGTCATGAACTCGACGATGGGGCGCAGCCCCGTGAAGGCTGCGCCGACGCCGACGCCGGCAAAGCCGTGCTCGGTGATCGGCGTGTCGATGACGCGCTTTGCGCCGAACTCCTGCAGCAGGCCCTGCGTGACCTTATAGGCGCCTTGGTACTCGGCCACCTCTTCACCCATGACGAAGACGGATCCGTCCTTGCGCATTTCCTCGGCCATGGCGTCGCGAAGAGCCTCGCGCACGGTCATGTTGACCAGCTCGGTGCCCTCGGGGATTTCCGCCATGGCATTGTAGCTGGTGCGGTTTGTGATCACCGAAGGAGCCGCCGGGGTCGAGAGGCCAGTCTCTCCGGGAAGCTCGGTGGGCGCCGGACGGTCGGCCAATCCTTCAGCCTGCATGTCGGGCGTCGGCGCGGGCTGGGCTTCCGGCGCAGGAGCAGCCGGCGTCTTTGCGGAAGAGGCAGCAGCCGACACGTCCTCACCCTCGCCTGCGAGGATCGCGATGGGAGTGTTCACGGCCACATTGTCGGTACCATCCGACACGAGGATCTTGGCGAGGACGCCCTCGTCGATCGCCTCGACCTCCATGGTTGCCTTGTCGGTCTCGATCTCGGCCAGCACGTCGCCGGGCTTGACCTGATCGCCCTCTTTTTTCAGCCACTTGGCCAGTTTGCCCTGCTCCATGGTGGGCGAGAGGGCAGGCATGAGAATATCGATCGCCATTAAAAGACCTGTTTTGATTGTCGCAGCGGCGAGATTCAGGGAGAAGCGGCGCGACCGCGCCGCTTAAAGGAGAATATCCGTGTAGAGCTCGGACGGATCGGGCTCAGGATCGTGCGTGGCGAACTCGGCCGCCTCGTTGACGATCTCACGCACCCGGCTGTCGATCGCCTTCAGCTCGTCTTCCGACAGCTTCCAGCTTTCCAGAAGACGGCGGCGCACCTGCTCGATCGGATCGTGCTCCTCGCGCATGCGGGTCACCTCGTCCTTCGTGCGGTACTTGGCCGGATCGGACATGGAGTGGCCGCGATAGCGATAGGTCTGCATCTCGAGGATGTAGGGGCCCTTGCCTGAGCGGGCGTGCTCGATGGCGCGCTGACCGGCGGCGTAGACCGCGCGGATGTCCATGCCGTCTACCTGCTCGCCGGGGATACCGAAGGACACGCCGCGCTTCGAGAAGTCGGTCTGGGCCGATGCGCGCGACACTGCCGTGCCCATAGCGTAGCGATTGTTCTCGATTACGTAGACCACAGGCAGCTTCCAGAGCTGCGCCATGTTGAAGCTCTCGTAGACCTGGCCCTGGTTGGCAGCGCCGTCACCGAAATAGGTCAGGCAGACATTGCCGTTCTCGCGGTACTGATTGGCAAACGCGATGCCGGTGCCCAGCGACACCTGTGCGCCGACGATGCCATGACCGCCATAGAAATGCTTCTCCTTGGAGAACATGTGCATGGAGCCGCCCTTGCCTTTCGACAGGCCGCCGCGGCGTCCGGTCAATTCGGCCATGACGCCCTTCGCGTCCATGCCGCAGGCGAGCATGTGACCATGATCACGATAGCCGGTGATCACCTGGTCGCCGTCGTTCGTCGCCATCTGCATGCCGACGACAACAGCCTCTTGGCCGATGTAGAGATGGCAGAAACCGCCGATCAGGCCCATGCCGTACATCTGTCCGGACTTCTCTTCGAAGCGGCGGATCAGAAGCATCTCGTTGTAGGCTGACAGGTCCTGGTTCTTGTCAAATTGTGGGGAATTGGGAGCAGCTCCGCGCGTGGAGCCTTTAGTGGAAGTGATCTTGTTAGCCGCGCCTGCACCAGCACGGCCCGCCTTGCGGGCAGCAACAGCCATCGGGTCCTCCGAAGGGTTTCCTCGACGAAAGTTGTAGCGCAGACGGAAAAGGAAATCGAGTGGGCTAAAAGCCGTTTTGCGCTGCACAATGAAATGTGCATCCGCCTGAAATAACTAACCTATTTTAAGTTAACTTGAATTCAGTTAAGCAGAACTTTTGGGCTATGCTCAATCACGGACCTGTAATGATGACGAGGTCATTCTTGTGCACACGTCCTAACATTACGCGCGCTCTCTCCTCGAGCAGATCCCGGTCGATCTGATCGCTCCGCAATAGGGCGATGCGGCGCTCCCAATCGGAGCGCTGAGTCTTCAAACCCGCAAGCTCACCGGAAAGTTCAGCCACCTGAGCTTCATATTTTTGGCGGGCCTCGATGCCGCGTGCACCACTGTGGGCGTGATGCACGAAGTAGCCGGCAACAGCCGCTGAAATGCTATAAAGCACCAGCGGGATCAGGAATCGTCGTGCGCGTCTGCGGATTACCATAGGCCCGAGTCTTACACCGACATGGTTAAGGAGGCGTTGAGGATTACGAGCGCAATGCTATTGCTCACCCTCGACGTCATGCCCGGCCTTGTGCCGGGCATGACGTCTTGAACCCTGTAAAACGTGGATGGCCGGGACAAGCCCGGCCATGACGCAGAAAGCAACTCTTATCGTTCTAATATGATCAGGCCAGCGCCTTCAGCGCGGCACGTCCTGCGTACTGCGCCTGCGAGCCGAGTTCCTCCTCGATGCGGATGAGCTGGTTGTACTTCGCCAGTCTGTCCGAACGGGCGAGCGAACCGGTCTTGATCTGTCCGCAGTTGGTGGCGACCGCGAGGTCCGCAATGGTGGAGTCCTCCGTCTCGCCCGAGCGGTGGGACATGACGGCGGTGTAGCCGGCGCGGTGGGCCATATCGACGGCGGCCAACGTCTCGGTCAGCGAGCCGATCTGGTTCACCTTTACAAGGAGCGAATTGGCGACGCCCTGCTTGATGCCCTGCGAGAGGCGGTTCACATTGGTGACGAAGAGGTCGTCGCCCACGAGCTGGCACTTGGCGCCGATCAGGTCGGTCACAGCCTTCCAGCCCTCCCAATCGTCCTCGGACATGCCGTCCTCGATAGAAGCGATAGGATAAGCGGAGACGAGCTTCGCGAGGTACTCGGCCTGCTGCTGCGGGGAGAGCTTCTGTCCGGTGCCCTCATAATGGTAGGCGCCGTTCTTGAAGAACTCGGTGGCGGCGCAATCAAGGCCGATCACCATGTCGGTACCAGGCTTGTAGCCAGCCTGCTCGATGGACTTCATGATGAAGTCGAGCGCGGCCTCCGCGGAGGGCAGGTTCGGGGCGAAGCCGCCTTCGTCGCCCACGTTGGTGTTATGGCCGGCATCCTTCAGGGCTTTCTTGAGGGTGTGGAACACTTCGGCGCCCATGCGCACGGCCTCGGCGAGCGTCGGCGCGCCCACCGGCATGATCATGAATTCTTGGAAGTCGATGGGATTGTCCGCATGCGCGCCGCCGTTGATGATGTTCATCATCGGCACGGGAAGAACGCGGGCCTGGGTGCCGCCGACGTAACGGTAGAGGGGCAAAGTCGCGGCTTCCGCTGCAGCCTTGGCGACCGCCAGCGAGACACCCAGGATGGCGTTGGCGCCGAGGCGTGCCTTGTTTGGGGTGCCGTCGAGCTCGATCATCGCTTCGTCGATAGCGACCTGCTCTTCCGCATCCATGCCGCCGATGGCATCCAGGATTTCATTGTTCACCGCATCGATGGCCTTGAGCACGCCCTTGCCCAGATAGACCTTCTTGTCGCCGTCGCGCAGTTCGACCGCTTCATGAGCGCCGGTGGAGGCGCCGGAGGGTACGGCGGCGCGGCCCATGGAGCCGTCTTCAAGGGTGACATCTACCTCGACGGTGGGGTTGCCCCGGCTGTCGAGGATCTGGCGGGCGAAGACGTCGATGATCGCTGTCATAAAGCAGGCTCCTGCTGGCTGAAGTGCGGCCGGTGCAGCCCGGGAGCGGGTGCGGCCTCAAGTCATGGATTGGCTTATTGACCGAAATACCCAGGTGGGCAAGGACGGCAAGAGCTTCATCCACCCGATCCAAGGCGAAATCTTATGACGGAAACAACTCTCCAACTCGGTCAGGCAAGCCCCCTCCCCGATTCTCCGGAAGCCGCGCAGCTTGATCGGGTGCCGAACCCGCATCCCGACACCGATTATCTCGCCCGTTTCACTGTGCCGGAATTCACCTCGCTCTGCCCGGTGACGGGGCAGCCGGATTTCGCGATCCTGGTGATCGATTATGCGCCCGGACCGTGGCTCGTCGAATCGAAGTCGCTGAAGCTCTATATGCACAGCTTCCGCAACCACGGCGCCTTCCATGAGGATTGCACGGTCACCATCGGCAAGCGGCTCGCTGAGCTGCTGGAGCCGCGTTACCTGCGCATCGGCGGCTATTGGTATCCCCGTGGCGGCATCCCGATCGACGTGTTCTGGCAGACAGGCGAGTTGCCGAAGAACCTCTGGCTGCCTGACCAGGGCGTGGCGCCCTACCGCGCCCGCTGAGCAGCAGGTCGAGTCAGGACAAAGGATGCGGTAAGGCCGACACCCAGGATGATCAGGGCGGCAATGGAGGTCGCCCCGGTCAGCCCGATGTTGCGCAGGCCGAAGCCCATCAGCACCACGCCGAGCGCCTGACCGCAGAAGAACGAGAACGCATGGAGCGCCACGGCCGACGCGCGGGCGCCCGGCGCCACCTCCGTTACCTGGGCCTGGAAGGTGTTGTGAAGCATGTAGAAGCCAAGCCCCAGGAAGAGCATGGCGGCGGCATCGAGTTTCCAGTCGCCGCCCAGTCCGAGAAGGACGAGCGCGGCGCCTGCAGAGAAACCGCCGCCCATGAGAATGGGCCCGATGCCGAGCCGCTTCAGCATCCAGGCGACGAGCGCAGAGTAGACGAGCCCGCCGATGGCGAAACCGCCAAGGGCAAAACCGGCCTCGGTGGCCCCGCCCCCGCCCCGCTCCTCGAGCAGGGGCGCCACATAGGGGAAGATGCCGAAGATGGCGATGGCCTCAGCGAAGACGAGGCCGAACAGCTTGAGTGCGCGCGGGTTGGAGAGGATGTCCCGGTAGCGCATGAGCGCGCTTCGCAGATCAAACTGGTCACCCGGCAGCGCTCCCCTGAAACCGATCAGGGTGGCGGCGAGAGCCAGGGCGACCATGATGGTGGACAGGGTAAAGACTCCCCGCCAGCCAACCCACTCCGCGAGCAGTCCCGCCAAAGACGAGCCAGCGAGTTGACCGATGATCACGGCAACCAGATAGCGGCTCAGGGCCACCTGACGCTTGGCCATCTCGACCCGGTCGCCAATCAAGGCAATGGAGAGCGGTACGGCACCGCCGGCAGCAGCACCGGCGATGATGCGAAGCGTGAAGAGCGTCGTCGCGTTCGGTGCGAAGATGGAGCAGGCGAGTGTCAGGAAGAGCACAGCCAAAGCCACCTTCATCACGCGCTCCTTGCCGAGTGCGTCGCCGATAGGGCCAAGCACCGGCTGGATGAAGGCATAAGGCAGCGCAAAGGCAGCCGACAGAAGAGCGATGGTCTGAGGTGCGGAAGCCAAGTCCCGGGCGATGACCCCGACCATGGGCTCGACGGCACGGCCGGAAAATGTGCTGGCAAAGCCGCTGGTGGCGAGAATCAGGATTAGGTTGCGGGACGACATGGCATCCTAACAAACAGGGCCGTGAAAAGAGCCTTTGCTCTCTATCACGGCCTCGATGTTAAGCGAGCATGGGGAGCGCAGACCTGTCCTCCCACGTAAGCATGGATGATCAGGCCTGCCGATTCTTGGCAAGCGCATCGAAAGCCTTTAACTGGGCAAGCAGCGCTTCAAGCTCCTTCAGCGGCACCATGTTAGGGCCATCGGAGGGAGCCTTGTCGGGATCCTGATGCGTCTCAATGAACACGCCAGCAACGCCCACCGCAACGGCCGCACGGGAGAGAACCGGAACGTATTCCCGCTGACCCCCGGAGGTCGCGCCCTTGCCGCCGGGCTGCTGCACGGAGTGCGTGGCGTCGAAGATCACAGGGGCGCCCGTCTCGGCCATGATCGGCAGGCTGCGCATGTCGGACACGAGGGTGTTGTAGCCGAAGGAGGCGCCACGCTCCGTGAGCATGACATTCGGGTTGCCGGCCGCCTTCACCTTCTCGGCGACATTCGCCATATCCCAGGGAGCCAGGAACTGGCCTTTCTTCACATTGACCACCCGGCCGGTCTTGGCCGCCGCGACCAGGAGATCCGTCTGGCGGCAGAGGAAGGCCGGGATCTGGAGCACGTCGACGACCTCCGCAACGGCGGCGCACTGGTCGTTCTCGTGCACGTCGGTCAGCACCGGCAGCCCGTAGCGCTCCTTGACCTCGGCAAAGATGGCGAGCGCCTTGTCGATCCCGATTCCGCGGGCGCTGGAGATCGAGGTTCGGTTCGCCTTGTCGAAGGATGACTTGTAGACGAGACCCAGGCCCACCCTGCCGGCCATTTCACTGAGGGCGGCGGCCATTTCCAAAGCGTGGTGGCGGCTTTCCATGGCGCAGGGTCCGGCGATGATGCTGAGCGGCAGGTGATTGCCGAAACGGACGGAGCCGATCTGGACGGCATTCTGGGGCTGTTTGGTATCAGTCATGGGCTGTCACTAGCCTTTTTGCTCTGAAAGGCAAAGCGGCGATATGCCATGGAAGCTTCGAAATAGGAGGGCGCCGCAGGAACAAGCGATGATTCTACAGAAAGCATCGGTTTTCTGCCCCAATCGGCACGATCAGTAATCTTCCCTTAGGTAATTAGGTAAAGAGTATTGAAGTCACTGCAAACACTAAGAAAATTTACCGATGGCGCTTTGGGGGGCGCTCTCATGTCAGATCAGGACAAGATGCAGGAACTCATTGCGATCCGAACCGCCCTTGGCTTCACCCAGAGCAGGATGGCGCATGAGATCGACATGAATCTGCGTGATTACCAAGCCTTCGAGTGGGGCGAGGCTGAGATTCCGGAGATCTATCTCAGAGCGCTCGAGCGCATTGCCATGCTTCACGCGGTCCGTCACCGGAACCCGATGATGGTGCCGCCCGCAATGCGGGCAGAAGCTCTGCAATTCGCCAGGCTTGTGGAGATGCAGGCCTGAACGGCCGCTCCTCTTCCGATCTGGCCTGCCCCTAAAATGTCATTGCAGCGGCATTGATGATGCCGGCCGACAACGATGAGGCGCCCAAGAACAGGGCAGCCGCCATCTCGCCGCCGGCGATGCGCTGCGAGAGATTGGGCATGACGATCCGCACGAGCCAGTAGACGACGATCTGCACAGCCAGGGCAACAAGGCCCCAGACAAGGCAGTCGATAACGGTCTGGGCATGCACGATAGCGCTCGCGAGCGGCAGGGCGAAGCCGACGAGGCTGAAGCCCAAAGCTGTGGCCGCCGAAATCACGTTCTTCCGGATCAGGGCGAACTCGTTGTGCATGGTCGCGAGCGTGTAGATGGCGAGGTACAGCCCCACCAGCGCGACAGCAAGCACGAAGAAGATCAGGAAGTCGGGCAAGCCCGCGAGAGAATTAGCCACGGGTAGAGTCCCCCACCGGTTGATTATCCTTCAACCGCTTAAGGGAACATGGTTAATTTTATGTTGGCTCGAACGCGATGGCGACGCCGAAGGCGGCGCTGGCCGGAACGATGAGCCGGCTGCCGATATGCTGGTAAGGGACCTCCGCTGCATCGAGCCACCGTGCCTGCCGCTGGATGTCCTGAACGCGAATGGCGAAGGCTACGAAGGACGGCTGGTCGAGCTCGGCCTCGATGGAGCCGTAGATTTCCGCGGCATCGTCTGGCGTCAGAACATCGATATGGCTCTCAGCCAACCGGAAGGACAGGTCGTCCCCGTCAGGACTTCCGGGCCGCACGCCGGTAAAGGCCCCAAGAAAATCACGCAGTTGCTCCGGCTCAGGAGCGGCCAGGGTGACGGACGAGATCCCGGTCGACTGGTTGTCGTGGCGCTGGAACTCCGGGTTCCAGAAGTTTTCCCGATAGTGCTGCTCGCAGACGAAGAAGCCTGCCTTGGGAGATCGCTCGACCGATGTGAAGGCCAACGTGAACGCAACCTTGGTCTCGCTGCCGTCAGGCCGGCGTCCGGCACGCTCGAAGTGGAAGGGCTCGAAGGATCCGATGCCTGTCTCGGCAAAGAGAGCGGCGTCGGCCTTGGCATCCTGGCTGTCGAGGACCAGCATGGCCAGACCTTCACGGGTCCGCAGATAGTGCTGCACGAAAGCCCCGAAACTGAAGGCGCTCGCCCGATGGGGCGCGATCGCGGCGCCCTCGCCTACGGTGATCAGCTCGATGAAGGAGCCGGAAAACTGAATGAGCCGGTTCTCGGTGCCCCAAGGATGCCGGTTGCGCGCTCCCACCTGAAAGCCGAGACGCTGATAGAAATGTCCGGTCTGATCGAGGTCCTGGACGGCAACAACGAGATGGTCGATCCGGCGGGTCATCATGCTCTTTCCTGCTGGTCGCGCCCGCGAGACATACGGGCGCGACGGTTCAGGTTAACATCAAACCAACCGGCTTTGCTCCACGGCCGCGTGGATGAAGCTCTTGAACAGCGGGTGCGGCTCGAACGGACGCGACTTCAGCTCGGGGTGATACTGCACGCCGATGAACCAGGGATGATCCTCATACTCGACGATCTCGGGCAGGATCCCGTCCGGCGAGACGCCGGAGAAGCGCAGCCCCTTGGCTTCCAGCTGGTCGCGGTAGGACATGTTCACTTCGTAGCGGTGACGGTGACGCTCGGAGATTTCCGTGCCGCCATAGATCTCCGCCACCTTGCTCCCGGACTTGAGCGAGGCCTGATAGGAGCCGAGCCGCATGGTGCCGCCGAGATCGCCGCTCGCTGTGCGCTTCTCGAGCTCATTGCCGCGCAGCCACTCGGTCATGAGGCCGACCACCGGCTGCGAGGTCGGGCCGAACTCGGTGGAGCTCGCGTCCTGGATGCCGGCAAGGGAGCGGGCCGCCTCGATCACGGCCATCTGCATGCCGAAGCAGATGCCGAAATACGGCACCTTGCGCTCGCGGGCGAAGCGGGCCGCCCGGATCTTGCCCTCAGCGCCGCGCTGGCCGAAGCCGCCAGGCACCATAATGCCGTGGATGCCCTCCAGGAACGGAGCTGGATCCTCATTCTCGAAGATCTCGCTCTCGATCCACTCCAGGTTCACCTTCACCTGGTTGGCGATGCCGCCATGGTGAAGCGCCTCGATGAGCGACTTATAGGCGTCCTTAAGGCCGGTATACTTGCCGACGACGGCAATGGTGACCTCGCCCTCAGGGTTGTGGACGCGCTCTGAAATGGTGGTCCATCGGGACAGGTTTGGGGTCTTTGCCGTGTCGAGGCCGAAGGCTGCCAGAACCTCGCTGTCGAGTCCCGCCTCATGATAGGCCAGCGGCACGTCGTAGATCGAGCGAGCGTCCCGCGCCTCGATGACGGCGGTCTCGCGCACGTTGCAGAACAGGGCGAGCTTGCGGCGCTCGTCCTTCGGGATCTCACGATCCGTGCGGCAGAGAAGTATGTCGGGCTGAATGCCGATGGAGCGCAGCTCCGCCACCGAGTGCTGGGTCGGCTTGGTCTTCAGCTCACCGGCGGACGGGATGAACGGCAGCAGGGTCAGGTGGACGTAGATCGCCTGCCCCCGCTCCAGATCGTTGCCGAGCTGGCGGATGGCCTCGAAGAACGGCAGGCCTTCGATGTCGCCTACCGTGCCGCCGATCTCGACCAGGACGAAATCAAAACCTTCGTTGCCTGTGAGCACGAAGTCCTTGATGGCGTTGGTGACGTGCGGAATCACCTGGATGGTCGCGCCGAGATAATCTCCGCGGCGTTCCTTGGTGATGATGTCGAGATAGATCCGGCCCGTCGTTATGTTGTCGGCTTTGGTGGCCGGCACGCCGGTGAAGCGCTCGTAATGGCCGAGATCCAAGTCGGTCTCAGCGCCGTCGTCGGTCACGAAGACCTCGCCGTGCTGGTAGGGACTCATCGTCCCCGGATCGACGTTGAGATATGGGTCGAGCTTGCGAAGCCGAACCTTGTAACCGCGTGCTTGGAGAAGCGCTCCCAGGGCCGCCGAAGCCAGACCTTTGCCGAGCGAAGACACCACGCCGCCGGTGATGAATACGTACCGCGTCATGGACCCCTATCCATAAACATCAGACGCCGATTCGCAATCGCGAACCGGACCACCTGAAAGCCATCCACAAAAAGAGAGGGCCGGAAGCACCGGCCCTGGGTTCGTTTACTGCTGAGGCGCTGCGGGCGCCGGAGTGCCGGGAGCCGGAGCCGCCGGCTGGTCGCCCTGGAGACGCTGCAGCTGCTCGAGAACGTTGCCGCCCTGCGGAGCCCCCGGAGCCTGCTGGCCCGGAGCCGGCGGCGCAGCGCCGTCAAGGATCGAGCGCGGAGCCCGGGTCGACGTCGCCATGACGGTGAGCGCGATGCTCGTCACGAAGAAGAGGCCTGCCAGAATCGCCGTCGCACGGGTGAGCGCGTTGGCCTGGCCACGCCCGGTCATGAAGCCGGACACACCGCCGCCGCCTCCGCCTCCACCGAGGCCCATGCCGCCGCCTTCGGAGCGCTGCAGGAGAACCACGCCGATCAGGGCGAGCACGATGATCAGGTGGATGATGATGAGAACTGTTTGCATCGTTTTCAAAAACCTCAAGCGGCTGCGCACAGGGCGACAGCCGCTCGCAATCCGTTCGTTGCGGCGGCCTGTAGCATAGGTGGGCTCAGGATCAAAGACCCGCAAGCGGCCTTTTCGCACTTACCCCAGATAAGCTCCTGCAATGCCCAGGAAATCGGCCGCCACGAGGCTGGCGCCTCCCACCAGGGCACCGTTGACGTTCTCCACCGCCATCAGCTCGGCAGCGTTCGACGGCTTCACGGAGCCGCCATAAAGAATCCGGACCTTGGGGGCATCCGCCTTGCCAACAAGGCGCTTCAACTCCTCGCGGATTGCCGCATGGACCTCCGCAACGTCGGCGGCCGTCGGGGTCAGGCCTGTGCCGATGGCCCAGACAGGCTCATAGGCGATGACGAGGTTATGACTGTTCGAATCGACCGGAGTCGAGCCGCGCAGCTGCTTCTTGACCACCGCGAGGGCTTTGCCGGCCTCGCGCTCCTCCCGGGTTTCGCCGACGCAGACGATGGCCGTGAGGCCGGCCCGATGGGCGGCAACGGCCTTGGCGCAGACATCTGCGTCCTTTTCCCTGTGGTACTGGCGGCGCTCGGAATGGCCGACGATCACGCAGGTCGCCCCGGCATCGGCCAGCATCTCGGCCGAGAGATCACCTGTGAAGGCGCCCGATTCCTTGGCATGGCAGTCCTGCCCGCCGATCGCGACCCGGGAGCCGACCGACGCGTAGGAAAAAAGGGAAACGAGCGTTGCTGGAGGGCAGATGGCGAGATCAACCTTAGCTTTCAGGCCGGGCGTGTAGCCCGCGTGGATCTCCGTCAGCGTCTTGGCTGAAGACTTTATTCCATTCATCTTCCAGTTACCCGCAACCAGCGGGCGCGGCCTATCGACGCTCATTTCAGGCACTCCTGTCACGCTTGATGATTTGGCACTAGCAGAGGCTTAGACCCTCTTTCAACCAGACTTGCCCTTTTCGTAGAGCCCCTGATCGTTTATCGGCAGGTTTAACGAGTTTTTGGGAAACGGGTTCACGATGCTTCGGAACATGCGCAAGGCTGGGCAGACCATAGTCGGCAAAGCCATCGCCACCATCTTTTTCGGCGCCCTTATCGTCAGCTTCGCTATCTGGGGCATCGGCGACATCTTCCGTGCAACGCCCGCTTCAACGGTGGCCGAGGTCGGCGACACGACGATCACCGTCGACCAGACCCGCAATGCCTATACCAATGAACTGCAGCGGCTCGGACGTCAGTTCCGCACGGTCATCAGCCCCGAGCAGGCCCGCGCCTTCGGCCTCGACCAGCAGGTGATCAACAATCTGGTGACCGATGCCGTGCTGGCCGAAAAGGCCAGGGAGATGGGCCTGTCGGTTTCCGATCAGCTTGTCGCCGCCTCGATCGTCAACAATCCCGCCTTCAAGGGTGCGGACGGCCAATTCAACCGCGCCCTGTTCGATCAGGCGCTTCGCAACATCAATCTCTCCGAGGCCGGTTTCGTGCAGGAGCAACGCTCCGCCATGGCGCGCCTGCACCTCGCCGAGGCCATCGCCGGGGATATCAATGTGCCCCTGGCCGCCAGGGAAGCTCTGCATCGCTACGCCAGCGAACGCCGCGCGAGTACCTATTTTCTTCTGACGGCAGCGATGGCGGGCGATGTTCCCGCTCCCACGGCCGAACAGCTCCAGACATTCTTCAACGAACGCAAAAGCGCATTCCGGGCTCCCGAGTACCGCGCCGTGACGGCCATGGCCCTCGATGCCGCCGCCCTTGCGAAGCGTGATACCGTGTCGGAGGCGGATGCCCGTGCGCGCTACGAGCAGCAGAAGGCCAAGTACGGCAGCCCTGAGCGCCGGACGATCCAGCAGATCACCTTCCCGTCCCAGGCAGAAGCCGAGGCCGCCGCCAACAAGATCAAGGAAGGCGCGACCTTCGAGTCCATCGCGGCGGAACGCAACGTATCCCCGCAGGATCTTGAACTCGGCACCTTCACGAAGGCCGAGATGCTCGACCAGGCCGTGGCGGACGCCGCCTTCAGCCTTGAGCAGGGTGCCGCAAGCGCTCCCATCGCCGGCCGCTTCGGCCCTGTGCTCCTGCGGGTCACGCAGATTCAGCCCGAAGCCGTGCGGCCGTTCGAAGATGTTGCCGCAGAGCTCCGGCAGGAGGTCGCGACGGAGCGGGCACAGGCGCAGATCGAGCGGATCCATGACGAGATCGAGGATCTGCGCGCCGGCGCCAAGCCCCTGGCCGACATCGCCAGGGAGAAGGGCCTGACCCTGGTCCAGGCTCCTGCGGTGGATGCCAACGGCCTCGACAAGGCTGGCAACCCAGTCAACATCCCGGCGAAAGATGCAGTCGTAAAGGCAGCCTTCGCGTCGGACATCGGCGTCGACAACGAGGCCCTGCGCACCGGCACCGGCTATGTCTGGTACGACGTGACCGGCATCGAGGCCTCCCGCGAGAAGAACCTCGGCGAGGTTCGCGATCAGCTCGCCGCCCAGTGGCGCGAGGATCAGGTTGCCCAGCGTCTCTCCGAGCGCGCGCGCGGGCTCACGGAGCGTCTGGAGAAGGGCGAAGCTATCGAGGCAGTGGCCCAGGAGGCCGGCGCAACGGTGAAGACTGCCACCGACCTTGCCCGAAATGCCGCAAAGGACGATCTCACCGCCGAGGCAGTGAACCGTATCTTCGCTGTCCCGGTCGGCAAGGCTGGCAATGCGGCCAACGGCCCGGATGCACGCTCCGTGTTCAAGGTCACCTCCGCCACGGTCCCGCCTCTCGTCACGTCCACCCAGCAGGCGCAGAACACCGAGAACCAGCTCCGGACCAGCATCAGCGACGATCTGATCGGCCAGTACATCGCCCAGGTCCGACAGGATCTCGGCGTCACGATCAACCAGCAGGCGCTGCGTCAGGCTACCGGCGGCGAACTGTAGGCCATGACGCTCGCGCCCGACTTCGACACGTTCGCCGCAGCCTATGAAGCTGGCGAGGCAGGCGTTCTGCGCGCCATCCTCGTGGGCGATCTGCTCACCCCGGTCGCGGCCTTCCTGAAGCTGCGGCACGGGCGGAAGGGCTCGGCCTTCCTGCTGGAATCGGTCGAAGGCGGCGCGACCCGCGGCCGCTTCTCCATGATCGGGCTCGATCCGGACCTCGTCTGGCGCTGCCAGGACGGCGTTGCGTCCATAGACCGTGGGGCGCTGAATCGCACGCAGGAATTCAGGGAGGACGAGCGTCCGCCGCTGGAAAGCCTGCGGGCCCTGATCAAGGAAAGCGCCCTGCCCCTCTCCGACGACCTGCCACCCATGGCAGCCGGGCTCTTCGGCTATCTGGGCTACGACATGGTTCGGCTCATGGAGCGGCTGCCCGAGCCGAACCCTGACGTGCTGAAGGTGCCGGACGCCATCCTGATCCGCCCCACCGTGATGGTGGTGTTCGATGGGGTCAGGGACGAGATCTCGCTGATCACGCCGGTGCGCCCCCAGGCGGGCATCTCCGGCAAGGCGGCTTATGAAACCGCTTTGGCGCGCCTCGACGAGGTGACAGTGGCACTGGAGCGTCCGCTGCCCATGGACGACCGCACCGACCCGACGCACATTCGCTTCGAGCCCCCGGTGTCCAACACGACGCCGGAGGAATTCGAGGCGATGGTCGCCAGGGCGAAGGACTACATCCGCGCCGGCGACATCTTCCAGGTGGTGCTGTCCCAGCGCTTTGAATCCGCCTTCCCCCTGCCCGCCTTCGCACTCTACCGCTCTCTGCGCCGGATTAACCCGGCGCCGTTTCTCTGCTATCTGGACTTCGAGGATTTCCAGATCGTCTGCTCCTCGCCTGAGATCCTGGTGCGGGTCCGCGACGGCAAGGTCACGATCCGCCCCATCGCCGGCACCCGCCCGCGCGGCGCCACGGCCGCCGAGGATCGGGCCCATGCGGAGAGCCTGCTGGCGGATCAGAAGGAGCGCGCCGAGCACCTGATGCTCCTCGATCTCGGGCGCAACGACGTGGGCCGGGTCGCCGAGATGGGTTCCGTTCAGGTCACGGATTCCTTCTTCCTCGAATATTACAGCCAGGTGATGCACATCGTGTCGAACGTGGAAGGCCGTCTCGACCCGAGCTTCGACGCCCTCGATGCGCTGATCGCCGGCTTTCCGGCCGGAACGGTCTCCGGCGCGCCAAAGGTGCGCGCCATGCAGATCATCGACGAACTGGAGAAGGACAAGCGCGGGCCTTACGCTGGCTGCATCGGCTATTTCGGCGCCAATGGCGAGATGGACACCTGCATCGTGCTGCGCACGGCCGTGGTGAAGGACGGTCGCATGGCCGTTCAGGCGGGCGCCGGGATCGTCTACGATTCCGATCCGGCCTCCGAGCAACAGGAATGCATCAACAAGTCGAAGGCCCTGTTCCGGGCCGCCGAAGAGGCCGTGCGCTTCGCCAGCCAGGCGCGGGTCGGCCAATGAACGCGGCGTCAAGGCTTCCCTTGACCGGGGGCGTCGCATACGCGAACGTCGGCGCGCCATGACCCGCGTTCTCGTCATCGACAATTACGACAGCTTCACCTGGAATCTGGTGCATCTGCTCGGCCCGCTTGCCACCTCGGTCGATGTGGTGCGCAACGATGCCATTACCGCCGACGAGGTGCTTAGCCATCGGCCGGACGCGATCGTGCTGTCTCCCGGACCCTGCACTCCCAATGAGGCCGGGGTCTGCCTCGATCTCGTGAAACGGGCATCGCCCGAGATCCCGACATTCGGCGTTTGCCTCGGCCTTCAGACCATCGGCCAAGTCTTCGGCGGCACCGTCTCTCGGGCGCCGCTGCCTATGCATGGCAAGGTGTCGGAGGTGGAGCATAACGGGCAGGCCGTCTTCCGCGGCATCAACGGCTCGTTCAAGGCCACCCGCTATCACTCCCTCATCGTGGATCGGGAGACCTGCCCGAACGACCTCCTTGTCACCGCGGAGACGGCTGACGGCCTTGTGATGGGCCTGTCCCATCGCTCACTGCCGGTGCACGGCGTGCAGTTCCATCCCGAGAGCATCCTGTCGGAGCATGGGGTGACGATCATGCGCAACTTCTTCGAACTCGCGGCAGATTGGAATGCCAAGCACCGCGCGACCGGCGCCGCCGCCGCACCAGCAGGGCACTGAAACCGATGGAATCCTTCAAATCCTATCTCGCCAAGGTCGCCACCGGCGCGTCGCTGACGCGGGACGAGGCACGGGATGCTTTCGACGACCTGCTCTCCGGCGAGGTAACGCCAGCCCAGGGCGGCGCCTTCCTGATGGCCCTGAGGGTTCGGGGCGAAGCGCTCGATGAGATCGTCGGCGCCGTCACGGCCATGCGTGGGCGCATGCTGCGCGTCAATGCTCCCGAGAAGGCTGTCGACATCGTCGGCACCGGTGGCGACCACAAAGGCAGCTACAACATCTCGACTTTGGCTTCGATCATCGTCGCCTCCTGCGGCGTGCCGGTCGCCAAGCACGGCAACCGGGCGGCCTCTTCGAAGTCCGGCACCGCAGACGTGCTCTCAGCGCTCGGCGTGAAGCTTGGTCTCGCCCCTGAAGGCTTGGAGCGCTGCCTCAGCGAGACCAAGCTCTGCTTCATGTTCGCCCAGACTCACCACGCCGCCATGCGCCACGTGGCACCGGTGCGCGTGGAGCTTGGCACGCGCACCATCTTCAATCTGCTCGGCCCGCTCGCCAACCCGGCCGGTGCCAAGCGACAGCTTTTGGGTGTTTTCTCAGAGGCATGGCTTGAGCCCCTCACCCAGGTTCTGAAGGAGCTCGGCTCCCACAAGGTCTGGACCGTGCACGGCTCCGACGGTCTCGACGAGATGACCACCACAGGCCCGACCTTCGTGGTGGCGCTGGAGAACGGAGCGATACGTCGCTTCACCGTCACGCCCGAGGAGGTTGGCCTGCCGACCGCATCGCTGGATGATTTGCGCGGCGGCGACCCTGAGCATAATGCGGCCCAGTTGCGCGCTGTCCTCGACGGCTCCCGCACACCCTATCGTGACGTTGCTCTGCTCAACGCCGCCGCCTCCCTCGTGGTGGCGGACGAGGCTGCCAACCTGCGCGACGGTCTTGAGCGCGCCTCGCGGGTTCTCGACAGCGGTGCCTCCAAGGCTACCCTCGAGCGCCTCATTCAAATCTCGAACGGTTGAGCGGCTAAGCCATGAACGACGTTCTCAGCCGGATCGAAGCCTACAAGCGCCAGGAGATCGCAGCCGCGAAGGCTGCCGTGCCGCAGGCCGATATCGAGCGCCGTGCCCGCGAGGCCTCACAGCCGCGCGGCTTTGGCAAGGCCATCGAGCGGCATCTTGGCGAAGGGCGGCCCGCGCTGATTGCCGAGGTCAAGAAAGCAAGCCCATCCAAGGGTCTGATCCGCGCCGATTTCGACCCGCCGAGCCTCGCCCGCGCCTATGCCGACGGCGGCGCTACCTGCCTGTCCGTTCTTACCGACGAGCCATCCTTCCAGGGCAGGCCCGAATATCTCGGCCAAGCCCGCGAGGCTTCGGGTCTACCGGCTCTGCGCAAGGACTTCCTGTTCGAGCCGTATCAGGTCTACGAGGCCCGCGCCTGGGATGCCGACTGCATCCTCGTGATCATGGCGAGCGTCACGGATAATGAGGCCCGCGCTCTGATCGACACCGCCCACGATCTCGGCATGGACGTGCTGGTCGAGGTGCATGACCGGCCCGAACTGGAGCGCGCTCTGCTGCTCAACACCAAGCTGATCGGCATCAACAACCGCAATCTTCGCACGTTCGAGGTCTCGCTCGGGGTTAGCGAGGAGCTGGCGCCCCTGATCCCGTCCGACCGCATCGTCGTCGGGGAGAGCGGCATCTTCACGCTCCAGGACATTGAGCGTTTAACGAAGGTGAACATCGGCACCTTCCTCGTAGGCGAGAGCCTGATGCGGCAGGCGGATGTGGCGGCCGCCACCCGCAGGCTTCTGTTCGGCGAGGCCGCATGACAAAGCTCACGCATCTCGATGCGGCGGGTGAGGCCAACATGGTCGACGTCTCGGACAAGGACGTCACGAGCCGCACGGCAATCGCCGAAGGATGCGTGGTGATGATGCCCGACACGGTAGCGCTCATCCGCCAGGGAGATGCCAAGAAGGGCGACGTGCTGGGGACAGCGCGGCTTGCCGGCATCATGGCTTCCAAGCGCACGCACGAGCTCATTCCCCTCTGCCACCCTCTGCTGATCTCCAAGGTGAAGGTGGACTGCACCCTCGACGAGAGCCTCCCCGGCGTGCGTGTGAGTGCCGAGGTGAAGGTGTCGGGCCAGACCGGCGTCGAGATGGAAGCCCTCACGGCCGTTTCCGTCGCGTGCCTGACGATCTACGACATGGTGAAAGCTGCCGACAAAGGCATGAGAATCGAGAACATCCGCCTGCGCCGGAAGAGCGGCGGACGATCGGGAGACTTCGAGGCCCCATGAGCCTGATTTCGGTCGATGATGCGCTGTCCCGGGTGCTGGCGAGTGTGGAGAAACCGCTCGAAACCGAGCATGTCCCCCTCGCCTCCTGTGCCGGTCGCACCCTTGCCGAGGATCTCAGCGCCTTGCGCGACCAGCCTCCCTTCCCGGCCTCCGCCATGGATGGTTATGCGGTGCGCAGCGCCGATTGCACCCAGGTTCCTGCAACCCTCCAGGTGATCGGCACGAGCGCCGCAGGGGCTCGCTTCCCGGGAACTATCGGCCCGATGGAGGCTGTTCGGATCTTCACGGGCGCCCCTGTGCCGGACGGCGCCGATGCCGTGGTGCTGCAGGAGGATACGGAGCGCGCCGGAGACAAGGTGACGGTGAAGGAGGCGACCCGCCCTAACCGCCACATTCGTGCAGTGGGCCTCGACTTTCCGGCCGGCGACGTGCTTCTGCAGGCAGGCCTGCGTCTCGACTCCCGCCACATCGCTCTCGCGGCCGCCATGGGGCACGGAACCCTGCCCGTGCACCGCAGACCCAAGGTCGCCATTCTCGCAACCGGCGACGAGTTGGTGCGGGCAGGCGAACACGTGGGCCCCGACCAGATTACCGCCTCAAGCCTGCCGGCCACCATTCTGATGGTGGAGAAGGCCGGTGCCGAGTCCATCGATCTCGGCATCGCCCGCGACAATCTTGAATTGCTCGAGGAGCGCCTCCAGGCGGCGCGTGACGCTGGCGCCGATATACTGGTGACCCTGGGCGGCGCCTCGGTGGGCGAGCACGACCTGGTGCAGAAGGCCCTGAGCCGCCAAGGCATGGATCTCGGCTTCTGGCGCGTCGCTCTTCGTCCCGGAAAGCCCCTGATGCACGGACGCCTCGGGTCGACCCTGCTTCTGGGCCTTCCGGGCAACCCCGTCTCGTCCCTCGTCTGCGCCGTGCTGTTCCTTGTGCCCGCAATCCGGGCACTTCTGGGAGATCAGCGAGCCGCAGAGGATCCGGCGGAGGACGCCATCCTAGGGGCGGATCTGCCGCCCAACAAGGAGCGGCAGGACTATATGCGCGCCTCGCTTTCGCTCCAGGACGTGCCCTTGAGTCTCGCTCAGGGCCCCGCGCGGCTGATGCTGCCGGTTGCGACGCCGCATCTGCTGCAGGATTCGTCCATGCTGAGCATCCTTGAGCGGTCCGACGCCCTGCTCGTCCGCCCGCCTCACGCTCCGGCGGCAAGCGCGGGCGAGCCCTGCCGGATCATCCGGCTGGCGCGGTTCTGCTGAGAGCCGAATACCTTCATCACGGTAGCGGGCAGTCTCATCAAGCATCGACAGATTGCATTCAATATGCCCCCGATGGGAGAACGCAATCATCCCTGAAAGGAGTTCGTCCCCGATCGAGCCTTACGAGGAGAAGCACAGGAAAGGTCCAAAATTTACATTTAGGCGTGGGCGCACAGGGTTGCTCGAAAGGTCCCAATATGCAATGTTATATAAATATAACAACTACAATTAGGCTATCTAGTCAGCCCTGAACAATGCCGTTTGATCAGGCGGCGATTGGCTTCCAGGGTTCGTGGGCAGTATCCGATGGCGCGGATGAAGTGATCAGGGCTGCCATGAGCCAGGCGACAAAAAGCCTGAGCCAG
>JAESGY010000096.1_pt1 | contig 76002 bp, 65 predicted proteins | sample 9269841 | NCBI WGS metagenome assembly JAESGY01 (sample SAMN17022865, study PRJNA683097) | algae metagenome | isolation source: Spirirestis rafaelensis WJT71-NPBG6 and co-occurring heterotrophs from... | place: USA: Pinto Wells, Joshua Tree National Park, Colorado Desert, CA | collected 2006-08-15 | reverse complement strand
CACGAGTGGTGACAACGCGCTTGGTTTCGGTTTTGAGTCCAACTCGGCTCTCGTCTTGGCACAGATAACGCAACCGTCTGCCTTTAGCAAATAGTTCTTGTAACGCGCTTCAATGCTCGTGGAATGTTTTTTTAAATGCCTCAATTGCCTTTGGGTGTTGGTTTACACTGCATGGTCGAGGTACTTTCAGTTTGCAGGCGAGTTTGTAGCGCACCAAGTAATGCACCATTCGGTAACTAACATCTAAGCCATGATTGTCACTCAGCCAACTCACAATCTCCCCATAACTACCAAAACCTTCAGGGGAGTTGAGTTTTGCTTTGAGCAATTCAAGTGCTTCTCCTTTTATGATTGGATCTTGTCCCGGTGGTTTCTTGATTTCGAGTAACCCAGCCAGTCCCTGCTTTCTGTATTTCTGCAACCACCGCGTTATCGTTGATGAATCCCGTGCTAATCTTCGTGCTAGTTCACGCGTGCGATCGCGCTTGTCCTGTTTTGAACCACCAAAGCATTTGCAGTCGTTCTTTTTGACTCGCACTCCTTGCTTGTTTTAGCGTTTTCTCTAAATACTCTACACTTTCTCTAATTTCCAGTTCTAGCCTACGTGCCATTTTGTATTATCAAGTTTCACCCTCTATATCTATTATATGCAAGCTCAATGTAAATTAATATTAGTGAATTTCTGTTACTGCAACAGTTATATTTTTTTATACATAATACCTCAAATTTCCAGTCTGCTAATCATAGAGACAGTTTAATTCAGGACAAAGTTACTTTAAGTTTAAAAATATACTTAATATTCTCTCAGCGTTTCAATTTATTGGCAAAAAAGTAGCTATTTGCAACTCCTCTTAATTGATTTCACAGAGATTATCTGTAGAGCTATGTAGTTTCTTCATGTTATCTTCATAAAAATGCTGAATAACTTTAAATTTCATGAAAAAAAAATAATAATAATCTGTATAAAGGTAAAATTTGGTGTAAATCAAGAAAACACTAACGCTGTGTTATTTAGCAAGCAATAGGCACGTACCTTGTTGAAGCTAAATCTCAGAAACTTTTGAACAGTAAAACCAAAGGCTTAAGCAAAGGTGTAAACCTTGTAAAACAACGTTTTTCAGTTAAATACAACAAAGCTCAATCGTAACAGGATTGGGTACGGCATCTACATGTGGGTATAACTAATGCAGAGCAAAATCCTTGTATTGACTTAAAGTTATCTGATTTTCACCATAATAAGGCTAAGATTGCATGTTCGTGAGAGGAGCTTTCAGAATCGTAAACGTTAGAGCAGATTGCAAAGCGTTGAGTTTTTTGGGGGCTGGCATAAATGTCATTTAACTCAATCGAATTCTTTGTTTTTCTGGCAATTACTTATTTGCTGTACCGCATCCTTCCTTTTCGCGGGCAAAACATGATGTTACTGATTGCCAGCTATGTATTTTATGGCTGGTGGGACGTACATTTACTTTATCTGATTGTTTTATCAACCGTAATCGACTTCTGCTGCGGAGCAATGATTGACTCAGGTCGTTTGAATCGCTTTAACCGCAATTTGGCATTTTTGTCAGTTATCGTTGCAGCCGTTGCCTTTGATACATTAGACCTCTTGCAAAAGTCTTTTTGGCACTGTCGTGAGAAGCTTTTTTCCTACCTTTTCCCCTTTCCCCTTTCCCCTTTCCCCTACTTCTGCAAGAAGTCTATTGCAATGGGATGCAGTTGAGATTAGAACATCTCCCATAGCGGTATCAGTAAAATGGTCGCAACTTTTCCCCAGCGCTGGAACAGGGTGGTTAGTGCTGCTAGGGACGGTGGTGTTAGTTGCACTAGGCAAAGTGTTGTACCCGCGATGTGTTGCACTTAAAGAGGAGAAACGCCGCAAACTATTCCTTTGGGTAAGTATATGTGCTAATTTGGCTATTCTCGGATTCTTTAAGTATTTCAATTTCTTCATTGAGAATGCAGAGGCGCTGATTCGTGCTTTTGGCATACCAGTGGAATCTTTGCACTTAAACTTGCTTTTGCCTGCGGGAATTTCGTTTTACACCTTCAAGGCAATCAGCTACGCCATCGATGTTTACCAAGGTAAGATGGGGGCGTATTATAACTTCCTTAACTTTGCCCTGTTCTGGGCTTTCTTTCCACCGCTGCTGGCAGGTCCGATTGACCGAGCATCGCACTTGCTGCCGCAGATATCAAACCCGCGCCAGCTAAGTTTTCAGCAATCAGCCGAGGGTGTCTTCCTGATTTTATTTGGTTTGTTTAAGAAGGTAGCGATCGCCGATGGAGTTGCCAGTTCAGTCAGTGCCGTTTATCAAACTACCGGAGCAGTTTCCTGGATTGATGTTGTCGCAGCAACTTTCCTCTTCACCATCCAAATATACTGTGATTTTTCTGGCTACTCCGACATTGCCAGAGGCGTATCCAAACTCTTTGGCATCGAACTAATGCTTAACTTCGATCTGCCTTATTTCTCGAAAAATCCCAGCGAGTTTTGGCAGCGTTGGCATATCAGTTTATCTAGTTGGCTGCGAGACTACCTTTACATTCCCCTTGGTGGGAACCGTAAAGGCGAGGGTAGAACTTACCAAAATCTCATGACCACAATGGTGCTTGGGGGGCTGTGGCATGGGGCAGCATGGAACTTTGTGCTGTGGGGATTTTATCAGGGAGGACTGCTATGTTTGTATCGCGCCTTCACTTCTAAGCCAGCTACCAAGCAACCATTCTACAGTAAAAAGTTCGGATTTTTACGGGGAGTGGCGGCAACTGTGCTGTTCTTTATTATCACTTGCTACGGATGGCTGCTATTTCGCGCCACTTCTCTAACTCAAGTCGTTACCTTCACCAAAATAGTGTTTGTGGATTTCGGAAATTTTGCCCTCAGTATGCCAAAGCCGCCACTGGCAGCACTGTTAGGCATTCCGATATTATTTGGCTACGAACTTCTCCAATACATGGCGCTTAAACCAGATTTTAACCCTCGCTTTTCCATACCAGCGCGTGCAGCCTTTTACGCCACACTGATCTTCATTTTGTTAATGGGAGCAAGTAATGCGCCTGCACAATTCATATACTCTCAGTTCTAAGAATAAGTTACGTAGCAGTAAGACAATCAGTAAAACTGTCGTAACCAAACTGTGGATTTTTTTATTTTTATTGGTAATTGACTTTGCAGTCAACTTTCTGTTTCCTTACCCGTTAGATCCGCATATCCCGCCTAAACAACTCAGCCTCTACTTTAACTATGGACGCTCCATCGAAGGCAAGCTTTCACAGATGGTGGGAGCAACGGATGAGTCAAGTTCAGCCCTGGCACAAGCTGGTTGGTTAGATCCAGACTCATGGAAACAGTTAAATTTACCGACTAATCCGGCAAAGAGTGAAGATTTGCTAATTGCCGTCTATGGAATGTCATTCTCCAACCAAGTGGCGGAGGCAATCAAGCAAATCGATCCGAAAATGGCATTGAGGATGATTGCAGCACCAGCAGCACCGCCCAACTACTCATTCGCTGCATACAACCTAGATCGGGGTAGACATCAAGCCGATGTTGTCATGTTGGGAGTTCTAGCTTCTAGTGTCAAAGGACTAGACACGATGAATGGCATGACATGGCAGTTTGAAGGACCTGCTCCTTACACCTACCCAAGATACTTCCTAGAAGACGGCAATCTCAAGGAGGTTTCGCCAACCATCACATCCGAGGCTCAACTCCGTGCCGCTTTTGGGAAGAAGCAGCAATGGAATGCATTCATCAACCAGTTGCAAAAGAATGATAAATTCTTTAATTCGTTTTTGTTTAAGGGGAATTTTCTCGACAATTCCGCAATTGTTCGCCTGATTCGCAGAGCTTGGGCACAACGTCATCAAAAGGAGATAGAAAAGCAAATTTATAGTGCAAATGGATTCGCAGAATCTGAAATCCAGGTTCTGAGGGCGATAGTTACTGATTTTGCCGCCGATGCCAAGAAGGATGGCAAAATGCCAATTGTACTTCTCCTCAATGATCGCGGGTATGATGACCATTTGTTCCAAGCACTATCTGGGACGCTCAAGAGTGCTGCCATTCCGTATGTAAGTACTCATAACATTGCTCCAGCTACTAACTTAGCGAACTTCGTTCCTGATGGACACTTCGTCAAGAGTGCTAACAAAGAAATAGCCAAAGCTGTACTCACGTTAATCAATTACCATTTTCATAGGCGCTGAATCTGGGCTATCAGGCATTATTGTAAATAGCTTGGACTAATTAGCAAAACATATCAACCCAATTAGAGGAGGGTCATTGATGAAAACGCCGTATAAATTTCTTCCACTTATTTCTCCTACCTACCGAACCATACGGAAGGTTTACCAGAGCTTCAAATACGCAGGTCAGGAGGTTAATTGCCCTATATGCGACAGAAATTTTAGTTCGTGGCTTAGGCAGCAGGAGAACGGCACCTGCCCGTCGTGTGACAGCAAAACCCGACATAGATTGTTGTCGCTGTTTCTGAAGAAACATAGCCGCATCTTCGATCAACCGTGTAGAATTTTGCACTTCGCTCCCGATCAATGTTTGCGAGCTAAATTTCAAAATCGGCATAACCTGGAGTATACAACCGCCGACCTTTCAGCGCCAGGAGTAGATGTTCATACAGATCTGACAAATCTGATATTCGACGATAACTCTTTTGATGCGATCTTCTGTTCGCATGTGCTTGAGCATATCCCAAATGATAGAGCCGCAATGAGTCAGATGTACCGCGTTCTTTCTCCCAATGGGATCGCGTATATTCAAGTTCCTTACAATAGATACGAGAAAACCGATGAAGATCCGAACGTCACCGATCCAGTGGAGCGCGAAAAACGTTTCGGACAGTTCGATCACCTACGAGTTTATGGTGTGGATTTGAAGGAACGATTAGAAAGCGTCGGCTTTCAAGTCAAAGAAGAGTACTATGCGCGGCAGCTAGACAAGAGCGATCGCCAACGCTATGGAGTCTGGGATGACGTTATCTTCTGCTGTACTAAGCTTGATAGAAACAATACAACCGACATTTAACAAATTGTATGAGTGTTAGTGAGTTAGTTTCCAACCAATACTATATTTACATCACGCCAGAAGAGGGGCTAATCCCTTGGGATATATACGACCCCAATCCAGCAAACTGCGGCTTCGTTGCTTATTTCGGTAAAGTTTTCCAAGCTGTGGAAAAGCACTTGGAGAAAAGAGGTCTAACATTCTACGTGACAATGACCGAAATGCATCAACTCCCATCCTATGGCGAAAATGTGATTGTGGTTATGCTGGGAGACGAGTTGTGTCGCATACCAAAGTATGTTCACAAGGTTGGAGCTATTTTCAAGTGTTATGGTACGCAGCAAATAATTGGATGCAATTTTTTGAGCAAGCCTTCCTATTTGAATTTGGTGACAACAATTCAATATGTCAGAAATTGGGTGAAGCGTCTACCTTCGATGGTGAATTATCAATTTCATAATTTTAAAAATCGCCTTTCGGGAAGCAAGAAAAACACACGAATTTATGACATTCCTTTGGGTTACTATAACTCAGAAGATTTGCCAATCAAAGATATGGAAGAACGTACTTACGACGTTTTCTTTGCAGGCAGTTCAGTACACGAACGTTATCCTTTATGGTCTTTGCAGTACTGGTTGAGAACTCCAAAAACCATTTCGCGAGAACAAATGATATCGAGTTTAAATAAATTCCAAGAAAAACATCCAGAATTTAAAGTGCAATTTTCAGTGACTGCGGCTTTTGGTGCTACTGGTAATAGCGAAGTTGCAATTAGCTATAACGAAAAAATGATGAACACAAAAATATGTCTCGCTCCCAGAGGAACTTCCTTTGAGACATATCGCTTTTTTGAGGGAATAAAATATGGTTGTATCCTCTTGACGGAAGCTTTACCTTCACGGTGGTTTTATGATGGTTCTCCGGCGATTCAGATAACAGATTGGCGAGAGATTGAAACAATACTGGAAAAGCTGCTCCAAAACAAGCAACTCATGGAAGAAATACACCAAGGATCTTTGAATTGGTGGGAGAGAAAATGTTCGGAAGCTGTTGTTGGTGAGTACATTGCCGAGAAATTGAATTCATTATAGCGGCAAGAACGCGCTCATAGTGGAGTGGAAACAACACACATATAGCTTTTAAAACAAAAAACGGGCTTTGCGTTCAAAGATGTGATTTTTTAGTTTCTAGGTTGGGTTTTCAACGACCAAACCCAATGTTTATAGAGATGTTTGTTGAGTTTCACGATAGTGAAAACGGACACTTTCCAAGAGCGGGGGATGTGAGGCATCCAAGTATGCTGACTAACCTAATATAATTAAATTCTTTAGTATTAATACTAAAGAATTTAATTTGCTTGGCTCAAACGAGCATGGCATACTATTGACACATTAAAAATGGGCAGATGTGTTGAGCGAATTCCTTCCCATTTGTCTATTACAAAACCTTCTTGTGTAATTAATTTACCAAGTGTCTTTTTTGACCAAAATTTGACATGACCGCCATCCCAGAGAGGATCGTGATGTAAATCCCAGCGGTTAGTCAGCGAAAGGCACAAATTCTTCCAATATGAGCCGTAGTCTGGAGTACTAAGTAAAAGTATTCCATTAGGATTTAAGAGAGCTTTGGCAAACTGAAGTAGTTTTCGGGGCAAATACAAATGCTCAATTACTTCAGTACTTACAATCAGATCGAATTTGCCAAGACCAGTTTCTAAAGGATTTTCGTAACAGGACATATCATAAAAATCTGCCTGAGGCAGCATTTGTTTTGCCTGCTTAATTCCGTCAGCATTAGGTTCAATTCCAACACATTGAATTCCATTGTCTGACAGAATTTTGCATAAATAACCGTTACCGCAACCGATATCAAGAATGCGTCTTGGTTTGTAATCAAGCACAATTCTACTCATATCCTTTAAAATTTGGTGACAGTTATTTGTAATACCAATTTTATGTGAAGCTGCATAGAACGCCCGCAGGCTGTAAGCCTGGGGCTATTGATACAAAGCCTGCCGCGAGCAGGCTAATTATATGCATCTTCATATCAAAACGGTATAAGCTCGATTTTGAAAAATAATGTATTCTCTGAATCGTAACGTTAGATTACTATAATTAACGTATCGTTTATATTTATATTGGTAAAAGTCGCTACACAATTTCTGGTAAATTCTCTACGCTTTCCAATCACCGAGAAACGGCGCCTCCTATTCCGGCACGCTTCGGTTCATTTATTGCACAAAACTATAAGCCCCTGTCTTGCTCCAATGCCGTCATAAGGGAGCAGGTTGTTTACAATGCCTCTAATAAAACAATGAAAAACATATGTTACCTACCGTATTCAAAACCTGCGTACCTAGAGAAGAAATATTAGCGGGGGAGTTATCCCTAGATTCGTTTGCGGCGAAGTTGCGGTTGGTTGTGCAGGGTAAAGCTCCTTGGGTCTACCAAGACCCCACTACTTTTTTTGCGAATACTTTTGCAACTTATGGTTTGAAAACCCTTATTGCAGAAGTTTTTGGGCGCCTAGTCTCTTAATACAAGACTTGGCACCGTTGTATTTTTGTAATTTTTGCTCCCGTAACCGTTCAACAATGTCACGTTGCATTGACTTCATCATCTCTTTTTTTTGGGCAGATCACTCAGTTTCCAAAGACCTATGCACTTATCTGTGTCTGCAAAACCTGCATCACGTCTTTCGTAAATAAGTTTTAATGGAGTCGGAAAGTTAAAGGGTTCCAGGCACATGTTAAGAGAACGATAACCGCCTGTTACGATAGGAAAGTTTTCTCTAGTATCAGGGTGAGTGGTAGTCAGCAAATACTTCGATTTACTAGCTTTGAAATTCTCTATTGCTGCAAATATGTCCTCAAATGATAAGTGGAAAAAGCAGTCTCTACAGAGAATCAAATCGGCGTAGGGAAGCTCATCCTTCGTCAGATCACAATAAAAAAATTTCCGCTTAGGATTTCCATATTTATTTTGATTAATTGTGATTAGTTCTTTGACAATGTCTCCACCAATGTAGTCACAATTTCCCAAGTCAATAAATTTCATCCAATTGAAATCGCCACAAGGTACATCCAAGAGGACATTAACATTAAGCTCTTGTATTAGGCTAGGCAAAATCGCGCGAATATGTTTAGTTTCAAAGTCTGATGAACCAGGACCTGATTTTGATTGTTCATCGCGCCAATGATTCTTTTCATAAAACGAAGTAAATATTTCTTCTGACGATTTTCCAACTAAATCTTTATATACTTTTTTTACCTTCCATAATCGCCATTTATTCAATAAAGACTGGCCTACTAATCTTTTTATCGCTTGCTTGAAAGTATCCATATATACCATATAGGATTTATTTACTTGATTCAATTTTAACATTAGACTGTAGTGCATCGTTTATCTCGAATGAGAAAGCTGCCGCGGCGCGATAACGAAATGGAGTGGAGTCTCGACCCCCGTTGCAAGATTTACGAAATCGTATCCAAGAATTGTTTGACCAACTTACACTTGAACAGGTAATGTCTGTCTTTTCTTATAACTTTATTTTAGAAGCTCTTTTCTATGCAGCTTCACATTAAAATGGTATAAGTTCCTCTTCGCTCCAATCATATACAGTATCTAAAGTCATTTTCACTTCTCCTAGAGTCAACTTCTTTGAAAGCAGAAGCCCGACTAATTCAAGCGGTAGCGAGCAATACCGATCAGCCGACGCGCGTGACGCACAACAGCATCGAACAGCGCCACAGGGAATTCCTGCAAAGTCGGATCGCCTGCTGATAGTGCGGCTAAAAGCCGTGAAGGGGCAGTTTTGATATCCATCCAAGGTGCGTCTTCCCCGATTTGTTCTCGGTATTGGCGAGCGGTTGATGTATACGGAGAGAGTTCCAAGTGTATGCGATCGTAATACGCACGCAGCCGCTTTTTCAGCGACTCCGGAGAACTCCACATCGCCGCCGGAGAAAGTGCCATTTCCCAAGGCTTGCGACCCATCGAGTGGACTAACGCTGGCAGACCTTGACCTTTTAGGAGCGTTTGCAGTCGTTCGGTGGGGGTGTAGCCGGCAGGTCCGTAACATTGTGCAATATCAGTTCCGCGCTTTAGCATTTCTACAGGGACATGGGAAAATTCTCCGGAACCGAGAAGGGCCGTGAGTACCTCTTGATCCCCAAGCATATGCAACGGGCGTTGGTAGTATGGCTGGCGCTGTACTTGAATGTAAGTAGGGTCATTAAGCATCGCCTGCCAAGCCTTGAGGAGTTCTACGTGGTGGGGAGTCACTCGGACGATTCCCGTATTTATCGTGGTGGGAAAACTTCGACTTGGTTTCAGCCCCCAAGCAACGGTGCGGTGCGTTCCTCCTTGATACTGTCCCCAGTAATCCTCTTGAGTAGCAACCAGGGTATCGTCGTTAAGGTTTTGGAGTGAGGAGCGGAAATCCCGATTAACGATAATGTCCGAGTCAATCCAAATTACTTCGGGATGACCTTCGTTGAGATGGCGCAGCAGAATTGTCGGTTTCACGTTCCAACCTACCTCGGCTAAATCGTCCTCGGCAAGAAGCTTTGCATTAGGTTGGACTTCAACCCAACGGCGAAAGGTGGCGGGAGGTTGGGGACAGCTGATAATGACCGGAAGGTCTGGGCAATGACGGGCCAGACTCAACACGGTAAGCTTAACTCCGATCAGGTACTTTGGACGATCCTCGTAAATGCAGACGATCATAATTCGAGTCTCTGAATTGGATTCCGGTTCAGGATATTATTGAAAAGTTCGTTTGCCTGTTGCAGATGTAAGACAATTGCATCTCATTGTACAGAACTAATTGGTTTTCAGCCTAAATTTATCACTGCATCTGAGACTATCTCAAGATTTTAATCCCTTTGCTAGTTTTAACTCGTTTATAGAGGCGTATCATGACAGAAAATTCTCAAATTACTTTCGTTTGCTGCGTTGAGTCCGGCTCGCTGGAAATACATACTATACGGATGATAGAGAGCCTGCGCCGATGGGGAGGAAAATTTGCCTCGGCGCCCATATTTGCAGTAACGCCTTGCTTTGGACCTCCCCTTGCCAAAAAGACACATCAATTTTTTGAGAAGTTCCAAGTGGAATATCTTAGTTTTCAAAATAAAAGCAAGTATTCTTGGAATAAATTTTTGAATAAGCCTTCTGCTTTAGCTGCTGTACAAAAGCTTGTTACAACTGAATGTATTGGTTGGTTAGACAGCGATTTACTTATTGTGGACGAACCAGACAAACTCACCCTCAACCAAGGGGAAAGTTTTCTCGCCTGCGCCTCAGACAAAAATATTGGCACTACAGGACCAGAAGACCCTAATGAACCGTATTGGCGGGAGGTTTGCAAATGTGTAGGCGTTGAAATTGAAGACCTACCCTGGATTAATACAGAGTACGAAAAAGTGCGTATCCGTTTATATTGGAACAGTGGCATTTTTGTTTATCGTCGTTCAACAAATTTTGCTGATCATTATTTACAAACATTTATTCAATTGTGCGATTCCTATATAGCTTCTCAGAATTCCGGATTCTTTTTCAATGACCAAATTGCTTTAGGCTTGACTATGGTCAAGATGGGAATTCCTTGGCGAGCGTTGCCTTACTCTCACAACTATCCTATGGGCAGTAAGACGCACAAAGATTGGTACAAGGAAGAAGAACTTCGGGCAGCTAAGATAGTTCATTACCATGATTCTATGTGGCCTTCGTTCTGGGAAACATTCATAGAATGTCTTGGCAAAACCCATCCACCTGTAGCTGATTGGCTGACTTCTATTGGTGCGATGAAAAATGAAGCTCCTTTGCCGTCGCGTTCTATCAAAAAAATAATTGACTTTACAAGGTCACGCAAAGAGTTGGCTTATAAGAAAGCTTGTAGAGTGATTTAATGAAAATTAAAAAGAGTGCATTTCACCGTGTCACCCTGTTTTCAACTGACTGGGTTGCTTTCTTATCAGTACGGAAAGCACAGTGGACACATACAAAACCCAATATATATTTGTTAGACGCAGTAGGTAACTCTCCGTCATGTTATTCATTGCTAAAAAGATGAGAAATGCTAAAGGCCAAAGGTCTTCTGAATTGTTAGTCGCGTAAGCTCGTTTCAGTGCCCGACCAAAGGCTGTAACGTAACTAAGTAGAAAAAGTGATAAACCGATAAAACCAACATCAAGTGCGAAATCAATAAAGCCATTGTGAGCATGAGGTGCGATAAAACCATTCCCAAGTGCCTGACCTGCTTCTCTTGCATACGTACTTCCTGGTGCCCAATATGCACCACGACCAAAACCTAACCAGGGTCTCTCGTTAAGACTCAATAAAATAATACTCCACAATATTGTTCGTCCAGTTAAAGTAGGATCTCTTCCCAAGCCAGTTATGATATCTACCCAGTTACTGATAACTAATGTACCCACACATCCTAAAAAAAGAACTCCAAGGTCTAAAAAAACTACGGTTATCTTTCCCCGCCACCGAAAGTTCCGATAGAAAAGTAAAATTAATATAATAAGGAAATATACAACAAGGGAAGTTTTGGAAGTAGACAGCAGGATCATAGTTAACGATAAACTAATACCTGCCCACTTATAAAGGCGATGTCGTGGCTTGTCGATGGGCAGACAAAAAAATGCTAACGAGCTGATAATCATCATGCTGCCAAAGGTATTCTTATAATCGTAGATTCCTCTCCATGCTCCTGGATGATCAACTTGATGTATAGCAACAGAAGGTAGTACGAGAGCGCAAACGATACTGAGCAAAGCTCCTATAGCGAATGTGCAAGCAATTAGTCGTACTTGCTCTTTCAAGCTAAATCGTGTGGCAAAATATAAGCTAAACGAGGTCATTTGCAAAACCTCACGGCTATTTTTGAGAGTGAATTCTATATTTTTTGACCAAATAAACGATAGCAAGATTATTAGTGTTAATATCCAGAGGATCTTATCTTGATTGGCTGTGCGTAGGGCATCTTTCCAGTTGAGGCAAATTAATAGCAGCGAAGTTAGCCAAATAAAATATCTAAGTGGTGTTGTAATGATGGTTGGAAGTAACGGACCAGTTGATAAGGTTAAGCCTATGTCAAAGGCTGCTGTGAAGAAAGTTAACCCGATAATTACGAAGTATTTCTCAGCAATTTCTAGAGATTTTTTTTTCATAAATTTATATTGCTTAATTGAATTAAAATAAAATATAAAAACTTAGATAAATTTAATATATAGACACTTATATTGTTGGAGTAAAAAATAAATTAGATAAGCTAACTACAAAAAATAGTAAACTTAGTATATCAAGCACTTTCTCACCTAAATAGAGATAGTTTTGGTAAATATCAGTAAATGTACGTATTAAATCTAATATAGTTAGATTTAATATGCTTGGAGTTACCTTAGCAAAAAATCGCTTACAAAGAAAACTTTAATAAACCTCACACTGCTTTTCTTGCTCTCGTTGCCCGTCGGTTCCACCTAAGAATGCTTTGAGAAAGGCGGAGCCTGTGGTTACTGTTGGTTCCAAAAGAATCTATTCCCATGCAGAGCGTGGGAACGACAAACGAGAATAAAGCGGGGTTGTAGGGTATCATCCCCCATTAATTTGCCTACAGTATCATTAAAGTTCTTGCATAAATATCTTTTTACCTCAATACGGTTCAGATAAGCTTTTTTCTCCCCCCCTGCTTCCCCTGCATCCCCTGCTCAAGAACAGCCTGCCTCAACGGATAAATTTCTTAACTGAACCGTATTGCTTTTTACCTCACCCACTCGCAAGCATTGGCGCAGAGAAAGAGAGTAAATTTAGCAATGAGTGCTCATAGGTCTATTGTATTTGCCGGGTATTTTTTCCGGCATTGGGATGCACCCAATTTTCACCGTTGGCTACTTATGATCGTTAACTTATTGGCATCTTGTTGTGCCTTAATGGTGAGCAGGATAGATTTAAGGGCAGATCCCCAACTTTTCGTATTGTCGTAAAACTGCTCTTGCGCTATCAGGCAAGCCTGTCTCTTTTGTTCATAAAGCTGGCGATCGCTGTATAACGCAAGCAACGCATCACCGTAAGCCTGAACATCATTGGGAGGAACCTCGACTACCGCGTCCCGCACATAGGACAAAGCTGGACAGACTGCTGAGGTAACAACCGGACGACCCGACAAAATACTTTCACACACAACCCGGTTGAAACCCTCGATAAAATCTGTGCGAGTCGGTACAATGACAACGTGGGAGCGACTGAACATTTCCCGCATTTGCGGCTTAGAGCAGTATCCATGACAGATAAACAAGTTATCAACGCCGCTCAGATTAGCTGCAAGACGTAAAGACTCTAGTGCCGAACCTTCGCCACAAATGTCGAAAATGATATCTTGTCTACCTTCAGTAGCAAAGCGTTTGGCAATTTCTAGCAAGTCAAACACGCCTTTCTCTTCTTCAACCCTACCTGCAAATAGAACCCGGAAGGGCGATGCGACCGATGGTTCAGATATGTTTACAAAGTCTGCTCGCCGATAGGTAGAAAAGAATTCAAAAATTGGTTGATGTTTACCCCGCGTTAGTTGGGAAATTTGTTTAGCTATGTCCTGCGATGCTACTAATATCCCCTGACAATCAGAAGCAAACAAATTACGGCTAAGTGATAAATTCAGTTTATCTACTAAACGTGGTGTCAGGTACTTGCACCACAAAAGACAATGCAGCGATGGAATAACTTTTATCCCTATCCAGGAAAATAAAGATAAAACAAACCAATATGTTGTGCCGCTATCTGCGACGACAACATTGGCTCGAAAGCGAATGCCAGAGGCAAGTAACTGTAATCCACACCAAACCTGTCTTAAGTGATAAAAAATTCCTGAAGCTGTAGGTAATGGAACTCGGCGACGCTCAATGATAAATCGCTCGTCTTGCACAAATTCCTGCTTGTTAGACTGTGCGATTACGTAACCTTTGGCATCTAAAGTTTTGCAAACTTCATAAAACTGACTTGAGAAAGTAACTGATACTTGTGAAGGAGCATCCTGACCATTAATCCAATAATTGTAAGCTTCAATAACATCTTCAGGACCAACCGCATAAAGAATCCGAAGAGGTTTAGTCATGGTGTTATGTCTCTCTTTTTAATTGCACAGCTACATCTCATTAAAATGTGGATGCTTCTTGAAGAATGCGGCGTTGTTGATTAGCTCCCGTGACTTTTAAAGCAAGATTTTCAATTTGGCGGTAAAGCGATCGCGGTAGCAGCCAGAGCAAATACGCAGCACCTAAAGTCATAAGTGTACGACGTGGCTCCTCTAGCAAAATGAGCCAGTAGATAGATAAAGCTTGGTGCATCAGTTGCACAGCTGTTGAACCCGATTGCAAAGTTACTGCCCTCCTGGCTAAATGTCGCAGTTGGTAAGCCATTGCTATGTTGTCCAACTGAGCCATCACCGTGGGAGCGTAGGAACCAGCTTTTTCTAGCATCATTTCCCAGGAATTTAACTTTTTAACCAACTGAGCTGAGTATCCCTGTGAATTTACCCGATAAAGTGTCAAAGGCTCAGGAACCCCCTCAATTTTCCATTTTGTTTTAATAGCAATACGCAGCCAACATTCAACATCTTCTGACGGGTGTAATCGGCGATCGTCATCAAAATAAAAGTCCTCAACAACACCATAAAGATTGTCTTGGAATCTAATATCTTCAAAAACCTCTCGCCGAATCACAGCTACCGATCCATTTCCAATTGGAGTGCGACAAAGTAAATCAAGCAGGCTAATTCCTTGAAGCTTAGAAATTTGATATATACCTAAAGGCTTTCCTGCCTCATCAATAAAAGCAGAGCGACAAAAGCTAACTCCTACTGATGGGGAGCTATCTAGATGCTCAACTTGTTTTGCTAGCTTTTCTTTTGACCACAAGTCATCTGCATCTAAAAAAGCCAAATATTCACCTTGAGCTTGACGGATGCCAGTGTTCCGAGCGGCAGCCACTCCCCGATTTTCCTGACTAATAATTTTAATTCTGGGGTCTGTAAATTGCTGACAAATTTCTATACTTCTGTCAGTAGACCCGTCATCAATGAGCAGAACTTCAAAATTTGTATAAGTCTGTTCAAGAACCGATCGCACAGTAGCCGCTATATATTTCTCGACTTTGTAGACTGGGATAATAACAGATACTTTTTTCATGCTCAAAACCTTTTTTATTGGAAAATCTGGGTAATATCAAACTTACCATCATAGGTACTGGCAAGTTTTTTGAATATATATAGTATTAATAAATATTTTTTAAACCCACTTACACTACTTTATAAATAAACCGTGTCATTCATATATAAAATAATTTAATTCAATTTTTTTAATTACTTGATTTATCTGTTGAATAAAGTTCAGCATAACTATTAATTCTCAGCCATTTCACCTCACTTAACCCTCTGGATTAGGCTTTGAAGAATTGATGATTTTTGCAGGTATGCCAACTGCCGTTGCTCCCGCGGGAACATCGCAGAGAACTACAGCATTAGCACCAATATTTGCGCCATTTCCAATAGTAACGTTGCCAAAAATTTTCGCACCAGCACCAACATTGACACGTTTACCCAGCTTTGGTGCATCAAAGGGACGATCTAAATAACGGTTTCCTAAAGTCACGCCTTGGCGAATAATACTGTCATCGCCGATCGCACAGTCTCCGTGAATAACAATCGCTCCCTGGTGTTCAATAATCACGCGGCGACCAAGTTGGACAGTGTAAGGTAGTTCAATTCCATAGGTGTTGCGGATTTTCCGAAATAACATCCTATATAAGATGCTGAAGGGTGCGCGAAGCAGTTTGGGTTGAATGTTCATCCTCCAGACTCCAAAACGCAAAACCGCTACCGCTCGAAATCCTGGTTTAGTCCAATCTCGTCCGTGAGCAATCCAATCTTCTTTAATAAGTTGCCAAAGACTTAAAGTAGGAAGTTTTGCCTCGCTTGTATTTGCTCTCAACTGGGGTGATGCACTCATCTTATGGTTCCTATTTCCGTTTTTTTGTTCTTCTATTAAACTTTAGGGTATTTAATAAGTTCGCGAGTTCTTATTTTTTGAGATTAAGTGACTGTTATCTGCCTCTAATACCGAGCCAATAGATATTTAGGGCAATAGTGCAGTATTTACTTTCTCAGCATTTTGTTCAGACCGGGAGTTATTGTAGTAAAAGTAGTTATCAGGCTCGTGCTTCACATCGACGGCGTTGGCAACGATTCCCAAAATATTAGCTTCAGACCGTGCCAGTAGGGACTTCGCAGCGGTAGCAGTAGTTGAATCTACAAGACCAGGTCTGACTACAATTAAGACTCCATCCACCATGTTGCCTAACACTGCTGCATCAGCAGTTCCAATTAAAGGTGGAGTATCAAAAATTACGTAGTCATACGTTTGAGCCAACATATCAATGAAAGATGTCATGCGCTCTGAGTCTATCAATGCTTGGGGATTGGGAGGCATCACTCCAGCAGTGAGGATAGATAACTTACTTGTAATATTTTGCACGGTTTTTGAGAAGTCATTCTCACCAACCATGACATTACTTAAACCGACTGAGTTTATTAGACCCCAAAGGTGATGTTGAGATGGCAGACGCATATCTGCATCAACTAGCAGAACTCGTCGTCCTGCCAAAGCCATTACCGCAGCTAAATTAGCAGCAACTTCTGATTTTCCCTCCCCAGATATAGAACTTGATACTACAATTGTGCGAACTTTTTTATCTAAGCTAATAAACTTGAGATTTGCCTGAAGCATTTGGTATGCTTCATGAATTACAGTACGTGGAGTAGTTGCAACAATGACTCGTGGCGAGACTCCTTGTAAGCTAGTCTCCAGTTGAGTAGATGTATTATTAGTTTCAAATTTAGGAATTAGCCCCAGCAAGGTATAGCCAAAAAGTGCCTCTGCTTCTTTAGTAGTCTTCAATCTTCTATCGATTAAGTCAACAAAAAAGGCAGCTGCCACACCAAGTAGTACACCAGCAAATACACTGCCTAATGATATTGCGAGTTTCTTTTTAATTTCTCCTGGACTGCTACCAACCACAGCTGATTGGATGACACGGGCATTGCCTACAGTTTGATTTTCTGCTACTTTAATTTCTTGTAGTCTTGTTATAAGGTTTTCGTAGCTTTTTTGGGCAACTGATAAGTTTCGCTCTAGTTCTCCTTGCCTTTTCTCTAAATTTGGGACAATATTAGCTCTACGCTTATAAGACTCTATGACCTGAGACAAAGCTTGTACTTTTTTTTCTAAACCCAAGCTTTGTGACTGTAATCTGACAAAATCTGATGTCAGGTCTTGCTTGATTTTTCCCATCTGCAATTGACTAGGAGAAATCGCTGCGCTATATCCTAAAGATTGGCTGATTCGCTGCTGTAATAAAGAATTTAAAGCTGCTTCTTGATTCTTGAGAGTAACGATAGCTGGGTGTGCTGGTGTGTAGCGTGCTCCTTGAGATGCTAGCTGACTTTGCACCTTTTGCAATTCACCTAAGAGTTCCTGCACACCAGCTGTCTGACTTAAAGAAGTAACATTTACAGCTCGATTTACAGGTAGATTCATTTGACGCCGTATTGCTACTTCCTGAGCTGTTACATCCGCGAGTTGAGCACGAGCGTTAGCTAATTCTTTCTCTACTTCACTTATATTTTCAACTGACTTGGTCGTCTCTTCTTTAAGCTCGATAATTTGATTTTGAACCTTAAAGTTACGCAGGGCTTCTGCTGCTTGTTCTAGCTGTTTTTTAGCTCGTGGCAATTCTTGTTCAATAAATGTACCTGCGGATATAGCTTCAGTTTTGTTATACAGTATGTTATTGGCAATGAAGGATTTCATCACCTCATTGACTACTGCTGTAGCTAATTGAGGATCTTCAGATGTGTAATCAACTTTGAGTGCGTCAGTCCCTAAGACTGACGCAGCCTTAATTCCTAGTAATTCTGGATTGAGAGGAGCACCTTTTTTATCTTTCAGCTTAAGAGTATCTATTACCTGCTGTTTGACCGGCAGAGACTGCAAAACTAGAGCTTGCGTGTCTAGCGGATTAGACTCACGCTTGACGGATTCAAGATCCCCTATTTTTTCTCCTACTCCCGTCAGAGATGAGGTTCTATTTAATTGGAAAAGAAGCTGTCCACTCGCTTCGTAGGCTGGTTTTTGTGTGAACAAGATAAGTCCAGCTAAAGAAGTACACGCTGCAAACACTCCTGAGGCTATCCACCAACGGCGTTTGAGAACTAGCAAATATTTTTGAACATCTATCTCTTCAGAATAGTTCTTAGTCTCCATACAAGTTACTTAATTCTAAATGAATGGGTAATTAATTTTACCAATTTAATTAGCAAATGAATACTAGGATTTAATGACCTGGGGCATGTTTACAAGAAACTGATATGTATAATTTTCTACATTTTCTTCATATTATTTATCAAATACGGCCTTTTACTAACTTTACTGGGTTTAACTGCGGACCAGGGATTCTCATAAAGTTGAAATCGTTGTTTCACAATTAACCACATGAATGGGATGGCATCTAATAGATACCTCTTCCAGAGTCGCTTAGGTTCACTTAAAAGCCTGTAAAGCCACTCAAGACCAACTTCACTCATCCACTTTGGCGATCGCTTAATATTACCTGCCTCAAAATTGATAGTTGCACCAATAGCCAAATATATTTTCACATTCTTCAATTGCTTTCTATATTTAGTAATCCACATTTCTTGCTTAGGAGCGCCTACACCAATTGCCAAAACTGTAGCCTCTGAACAGTTAATGAGATTCACAATTTCTTTACATTCGTACTCATTCTTTTCAAATCCAAACGAGGGCGAATGCGCCGCGACTATAATATCTCGACCTACCTTTGAATTAATCTTTTCTTGAGCCATCTTAACTACATTTGCTTCAGCGCCAAGCAAAAATATTTTTATATTTTCATCATGCTGGTAATAATTGTAAAACGCTGGGAACAAATCTGAGCCAGAAATTTTCTCCTGTATTGGGGTTTTCAAAAAACTAGCTATATACATCAAAACTTTACTATCGCAAACTCTATAATCTGCTTCTTGGTAAACAGTATAAAAGTCTTGATTTTTCTGCAATTTCATAACGTGATCTACGTTAGGGGTAAAAACAACACCACCGAGTCGTAGATTTTCTAGCAATTCGACCATTGTAATATTGTTAATGGTCACGTTTAGTAAGTTAACCTGTCTCATCACCACTCTTAAAACAACTGAGTCTAGGGTAAAAAATAATTTTTAAAACTAGCCAAGTTAGTTGTTTTAACTAATAAAATATAAATTAAACATGATGCACCGATAATTCCAAAATACAGCTTTCAATTATTACAGTTTCAACAATGAATGAAAAAATATATGCATGAAAGATTCGCTCACTTTAAGTAATTTCAAGTGATAACTTGCTTCGTTATTTCCTGAGTATATTTACATTCTTTCTCACTCAAAGTGAGTATAACTTTATTCGTTGTAATTTTAAATAGATAATATAAAGTTAATATGTAGAGACTCAAAGATTTTTTAAAGAAATTGTAAAGTTTTCTTATAAGTTACGGATTTTGGGAAAAAACTTGGAAGTCAGAGAGTTTGGCTAAATTAAACCAATAACTTGCTCTGTCTGGGTTTCAGCATTTCTAAAAGAGGGCTATTTACTCACAAATGTGGTAGCGGGATGTACGTATAAGTAAATCCTGCATACTGTTGACAAAATCAAAAATATAGTGGAATAAAATTAGAATAAGTAAGCCAAAAAACATCTGGCTTAGGGCGGAATTTATTAGAAAATGGGTAATGGGAAAAAGCTTTTAACGATCGCTTTTAAACCATTCGACAATACCTTGGGCAATCGATGAAGCTTCTTTCTTCTGTTCTTCCGGATTCGTCACCAACTCAAATTCATCGGGATTACTCATAAAACCCAATTCCAACAAAACCGACGGCGTACTTGCTGGACGTGTCAATGCCAAGTTATCCCAAAATACACCATAAGCAGGGCGTTTTAACTTCTTCACTACATAATTATGTAAAAATAGGGCTAAACTGTGAGCTTGGGGATGATACCAAAAAGCAGCGAAACCTTTGATTTTTTCAGCATCTCCATCATCAGGTAAAGAATTGTGATGAATCGAAAGAGCGATCGCTGGTTCTTCCTTATCAATGATGGCTTGGCGATCGCTTAAAGAAACTTCCTTGTCATCTTCCCGCGTCATCACCACCGTTGCCCCTCGTTTGACCAACTCGTCGCGCAACAACTTCGACACAACCAAATTTAAGTCTTTTTCTAAATACCCAGTAGGACCACTTGCACCAGATTCTTTACCGCCGTGTCCCGGATCGAGTAAAATCTTGATCCCAGATAGCGGTTGGCGTCTTTTGTTTGTTATTTCCGGGGGTTGACGCAAAGACAAAACTAAACTTGTTCCGTCGTATCTCAGCTTATATCCCCACTGTTGGTTTCTTTTGAGGTTAAAGGTGTATTGCACGCTCCCTTGGGGCAACTGCTGCCAATCTAGGCGAGAAATTAAGGCATTATCGACACTGCGAATAATATCTGTTTGCGCCGTGGTATTGTGAAGCGTGAGGGTGAGAAAGCGATCGCCCTGTTGTACACTAACGGGCACAGGAACTTGTAACGGAAAAACTATTTCCGTCGCATTCGCAAGTTGACGATATCCCACACTGCGAATAATTGTCCGTGGTGGAACTGCACCTGATAAAATGCGAGTTTCCTTACTATTAATCCAAGCGCCATAATCCAAGCGTAACCATTCACCTTCTTTACCTGTGACTGTGGCGCGTGTTCCTTTGGGTAACGGTGTTAATCTAGAATAATCTGTACTTGGACCAGTACGAGCAACTCCAGCATCTACCGTCACCTCAGCAACTTGTAATTGCGCGGGTGATAAAACTTGAATTTTTCCAGTACTAGGCTGAGTGATTGTTTTACCATTCAGCGCTAGTTCAAATTGAGGTTGTCCGACATCGGCAGCAGCATTTATTGTAGTGCAAGCCTCGTACTTGGCAACGTTAGATTGGACTATCGGCTGATTATTTCCGGTTAGCGCGGCTAAATTACTTGGGAGTTGCGCTTGAGTTGGTTGAGGTAAAAGGGCAATAGTTTGATTCGCCACCTTGACAGATACTGTGGCGTCTTTGGGTGCGATCGCGCTAAAACAAATGAGTTCCCCCGTTAGTTTAGCAACATCTGCTGCTGGAGTGAGAGAATCTTTAGCAAAAGCTAACCCAATTGGTGTTTCAGGTAAGGAAGATTTCCTTGTCACCTTAATTTGACGCTCTTGATTCTGATAGCGCACAGTAAAGAGATTTTCTCCTAACTGTAAAGGTAAACTTGGGGCAAAATGTCCCGCTTTGCTGCGAGTTATCGACTTACCATTGATGAAAACTTCTCCATTTGGAGGTGCTGTACCCAGAAAGAAGATTTTTTCTTGACTGGTTTGGTAGTTTGCTGAGGGAAAAACAATATTAAGAGATTGCTCTTGAGCCAAAGTTGGGGAGGATATGACTATAGAGCTTAATAATACCAATCCGAAAACGGTTTTCACAGCCAAATCAAACAAAATTGAATAACACAATTACTGTGGCACAATGACGGCATGTATTTTTAGAAGTTGCTAGAAATTATAAATACTATGACTAAGTTTGTTTTTGTTACTGGGGGCGTAGTTTCCAGTATTGGTAAGGGAATTGTCGCAGCAAGTCTGGGACGATTGCTCAAATCGCGCAATTATTCGGTGTCAATTCTCAAGCTAGATCCTTATATTAACGTCGATCCGGGGACAATGAGTCCTTTTCAGCATGGTGAGGTCTTTGTTACCCAAGATGGTGCTGAGACGGATTTAGATTTAGGACATTACGAACGCTTTACTGATACCTTGATGTCGCGTCTTAACAGTGTTACTACTGGTGCGATTTACCAAGCAGTAATTAATAAAGAGCGACGTGGTGACTACAATGGCGGCACGGTGCAGGTAATTCCTCATATTACGAACGAAATTAAAGAACGGATTATGAGAGTTGCCCGTGATACTACCCCTGATATGGTAATTACGGAGATTGGTGGAACAGTAGGGGATATTGAATCATTGCCCTTTTTAGAAGCGATTCGCCAGTTTCGCAAGGAAGTAGGGCGGCAAAATGTATTGTACATGCATGTTACCTTGATACCGTGGATTGCTTCGGCGGGTGAGATGAAAACCAAACCGACACAGCATTCGGTGAAAGAATTGCGTTCTATTGGTATTCAACCGGATATTTTAGTATGTCGGTGCGATCGCCCTTTGCCAAAAGGGTTAAAACAGAAGTTATCAGAATTCTGTGATGTGCCTGCCGAATGCGTCATCACCGCGCAAGATGCCAAGAGTATTTATGAAGTACCGCTCATTGTAGAACAGGAAGGGCTTGCAGAGCAAGTACTTGATTTACTGCAAATGGAACAACGCACTCCCGATTTGGTGGAGTGGCAAACTATGGTCGAAAGGTTGTACAGTCCTAAATATCAAGTCGAAATTGCTATTGTTGGGAAGTATGTCACGTTAAGTGATGCTTACTTGTCGGTTGTAGAAGCATTGAGACATGGAGCGATCGCGACAAATGGAGAATTAGTTTTACGCTGGGTAAATTCCGAGACGCTAGAAGTTGAAGATGTAGAAAAGCATCTTGAAGGTGTCGATGGAATAATTGTACCAGGAGGCTTCGGTAATAGAGGCGTAGATGGTAAGATTGCCGCGATTAATTACGCACGCGAAAGGCAAATTCCTTTCTTAGGTTTGTGCTTGGGAATGCAATGTTCTGTAATTGAATGGGCAAGAAATATTGCGGGATTTGCAGATGCCAATAGTGCGGAATTTGACCCCAGTACGACTAATCCGGTAATTAACCTTTTGCCAGAACAGCAGGATGTAGTTGATTTAGGCGGTACAATGCGTTTAGGTTTGTATACTTGCCGAGTTCTACCGAATACAATCGCTTTTCAGCTATATCAACAAGATGTAGTTTACGAACGTCATCGCCATCGCTACGAGTTTAACAACGCTTATCGTCAGTTGTTTTTGGAATACGGCTATGTGATTAGCGGTACATCTCTTGATGGACGCTTGGTAGAAATGATTGAATTACCGCATCATCCCTTCTTTATAGCTTGCCAATTTCATCCAGAATTTCTCTCGCGTCCCAGCGCACCTCATCCATTATTTGCAGGATTTATGCAAGCAGCGATCGCTCGTTCTCATCCTACCTCTAATTTTGTAGCACCATTAGAAGTGTTTTAAACGCCGTGAAAGCTGGCAAAACCTCACCCTGTCCTGAGGACATCCCTCTCCTTAATAAGGAGAGGGAAAGATTTACCCGTAGGGTAAAGCGAGGGTGAGGTTTGGATTTTGGGCTTTTAGGAAAGAAGAATGGAAGCGAGGTTAGAATATCAAATTGCACCGAAGCGTGAATTAGTCATTAGTCATCTGTTGTTCTAGATTAGAGAGGACGATTTATCGCGTCTACACAAGGGTTTGACGCGTCTATAGACGCGATTTATCGCTTATCTTGGGCACTTTAGTCCCCACTACGAGCAATAATTAATTCTCCAATGCGCTTCAATATACTCACTACCTGGTATAATTCTGAATCGCGTTCAATTGATAGCGCATAAGACCGTGCATACTTAGGTTGTTCTTGTTGAATCAATTTAACAAAAACAAACTCCCTACCGTTGACAAGCAAACCAAAAGTTGGTTGTGCAGTATTTGGATTATCAAGCATATAAGCCAATGCTTGGGGTAGGGCTACCATGACATCAAGTTTACTGCTTTTAGATTCGATAACAAGTACCCAAAAGCGCTTTTGAATAACAAGGACATCAATGTTTCCTTTAACAACAAAGTCCTCATCTTCAGCAGAAATCTCAATAGATGTTTCGGTTTCAATCTCAAAAGGAGGTTGATAAAATCCAGCCAAATCGAGTAGAGGAGACAATACTACCATTTTTACCGCCTCTTCTGACATCGGACGGCGCTTATTCAAGTTAAAATAATTGCTTTGCACTCGTGCGATCGCTTGTTTTTCACCATCAGTCAAAGTCGGTAAATTCTCTGTCCACTCTGTAAGAAATTCGGTATCTTTGATAACTTGCAAACCAAATTTTTCTTCTAATTCATAAAGACTGATATCTCTAGCTTGAATTGTTTTAACCATAATCTAACAACCCAAATGGTGTTGCCATGCCAACTTAGCCGCACCCACTATCCCCGCAAAATTACCCAATTCAGCAGGCAAGATTTGTAACCCGACGCGAGAAGTAGCAAGCACTCGTCGCTCAATTTCTGCCTTGACAGTTGGTAAGAAAAACTCAAAACTAGCGCTGACACCACCACCAAGAACGATCGCCTGCGGCGTCAATACATAAACTAAACTACTTAAACCAGCGCCCAAAAACTTACCATAATTTTGCCAAAAAGTCAAGGCTTCAATATCTCCCGCTTGCGCCAAAGCGCCCAATTCCGCTGGTTCTTTGCCGGTGTGGCGGCGAATTGCCACAACTGAAGTATACTGCTCTAGAGAACCTTGATTACCGCTATTACACATCGGACCATCGGGATTTAAGGTAATTAAACCCAACTCTCCAGCGGCTCCTTGATGCCCAATAAACAATTTACCATTTAAGATAACCGCGCCACCAACGCCAGTTCCTAAAGTCAGTAAAATCAGGTTTTGAAAATGGCGACCGGCGCCTAACCAAGCTTCTCCCAACCCCGCACAATTACCATCGTTACCGAGAATTGTTGGTTTGCCAGTTTTCGCTTCTAACCATTCAGCTAAAGGGACATCATGCCATCCTGTCAAGTTGATGGCAACTTTGGCAATGCGTCCACAACGATCCGCAGGACCTGGAGTACCGACACCGATCGCTATACTAAGATTATCTGGGTCAAGTTGAGCGATCGCATCCACCATCACTGCTATAACTGCTTCAGGTGTTGCTGGTTGGGGAGTTGCCACGCTCAAAGATTGCAAACAATCACCATCAGCCGTAAATCGCCCCAACTTAATCGCCGTTCCCCCCAAGTCAATACCGATTACTTGAGAATTCACCACATTAAAATACTCATCTAGGAGTCAGGAGTCAGAATTCAGGAGTCAGGAGTTAGGAGTTGTAGAGACGCGATTAATCGCGTCTGTACGGGAGTCAGAATTGCGAAAATACTCTGATGACTCTTGGCTTGGTGTCTCCTGCTTCATCAATAATATTTTTGAATACAACTCCGTATAAAAAGCATCTTAACGCCTTTAGGACTTAGCGCGAAAATCTTCTAATTCCCTCTGCTTGGGTGCAACGCTTAATGCAGTCACAGTCGCGGGACGAAAACTAGATTGAGCCTGGAAAGACGTTACTGGCGCACCTCGTAAGATACCTGTAAGCGCCACAGAAAGCATAAATCCACCAGCAGCAGCAACAATTAAAGAAAGGTTATCTTTCACACAAATCTCTCAGCCACAAAATACAACAAATAATAGACTAGCAAACCAAAATGGATAGTTGGGCATTGGGCATTGGGCATGGGTCATTGGGCAATGGGCATTGGGCATTGGACATTTCCCCTTTCCCCCTCTTAAAAAAGCCCTTTCCCCCTCTTCAAATTCCCACTAACCACTATCCATCAACTACTAAGCGATTCAAACTATTTCCGGATACTATTTTCTTTCCGCAAACGCGGATTGATAAATTCATTTAACCCTTCACCCAGCAGCGACAACCCAACGACCATTAATGTCATCGCCAAACCAGGAAAAAGCGTAGTCCACCAAATTCCTGTAGGTAGCGCTTCTAAAGCTTGTTTTAAATCATGTCCCCATTCTGCCACTTCTTCGGGAAGTCCTAGCCCCAAAAAGCCTAAACCCCCCAATACCAAAATAGCATCAGCGGCGTTGAGGGTGAAAAGTACGGGTACACTTTGAATTACGTTGAAAAATAGATACCGAGAAAGGACTTGCCAAGTGTTCGCACCCATTGCTTGTGCGGCTTCGATGAACACTTCAGTTTTTACGCTAACTGTGTGGTTGCGGACAACGCGGTAATATTGGGGGATGTAAGCAATACTGATCGCGATCGCTGCATTTAATATTCCCCTTCCTACCACAAACGCCAGTGTCACGGAAAGCAGCAATCCGGGTAAGGTATAAATGCTATCCATAAAAAACAGCAAAACCTTATCAACTCTACCGCCCAGATAGCCACTCAGCATCCCCAAAGGCACACCGATAAACATACTCAGCGAAGTAGCCAAGATAACCACTTGCAAGGCAGCTTGAATGCCGAAAACTGTGCGCGAGAACACATCATAGCCCAAGCGACTGGTGCCAAACCAATGCTTTGCTGAGGGTGCATCGTGAATCGGGTTAGCAAGGAAATCTGTGGGATCTTGCAACAATCCCCAAGCTTGAAAGATGGGAGCGAAAAAAGCCAAAAATACGAAAGACAGGGTAATAGCTAACCCAATCAGCATTAATTGCCGAGATAAATTGGGATTGTTGGCAAAACTAAAAAATCTAGGTAGCGGTTTTTTGATAACGGTCATGAGCGATCGCCTGCCAAAGAGCAAGATACGCTGACTATTGTACTAGCAGGGATTAGGGATTAGAGATTAGGGACTAGGTAAGAATTATTAACAAAGAATTTTCAGCCATTTTGCATTCATCAAATATCCAGTCCCCAGTCCCTACGGCGTGTTTTCGCTCTCCGAAAAGCCTTCAGGCTGGAAGCCTGAGGCTATACGAACAAAGCTCCGAAGCTTTGATCGGAGGAAACCTCCGATCAAACTTCTCTCTGCCTCCGCAGGCTGAAAACCCTGATTTTTCATAGTCCGCGCAGGCGGACTTTGTTTGTATAGCCGCACCCTTCCAGGGTGTCGGGCAGGAGCGAAAACACGTCCTAGCCTTACAAATTACTTTCAATCAACTTGCGGTACTCGCTTTTTTGCTTGACGCCTTTAACTTCGTTGATCAACTCTTTATCTTTAAACAGTTGAATTGTTGGCGTTCCTGTCACATTAGCATTTTGGGCGATATCGCGGTCTTTGTCGATGTCAATTTCTACAAAGTGAATTTTGCCGTCAAATTCATCCACTACTTTATTTAAAATTGGTTTGAGAGTATGGCAAGGACCGCAGCCAGGAGAAACGTATTTGACAAGAATTAAGCGATCGCTTTCGTGGAATAACTTCCGTAAAGCATAACCCCCCTCGTGGCGTGTCGCATCTAAATCAAATTCTTCTGGAGTTGTTTTCTTCTCAGTCGGTTGATGTTCTAATTCATTATCTGGAGTTTCCGCTTTTTGATGGAATTCCTCAATCAAACCAGTGAAAGACAACCAGCGTTCAGCTAACATTGCCGCCATACAGCCACTACCCGCAGCCGTAATTGCTTGCCGAAACTCATGATCCTGCACGTCACCAGCCGCAAATACGCCTTCTACACTCGTTTCTACAGAACCGTGTTTCGTGACAACGTAACCCACTTCATCTAGTTCTATTTGTCCTTCAAACAAAGACGTATTCGGCTTGTGACCAACAGCGTAGAATAAACCCTTAACGTGCAGTTGACTTTCTTCCCCGGTTTTGCTATTGCGGATTTTCACTCCATCCATGTGACCGTTACCGAAAATATCCACAGCTTCGGTGTTCCAATGCACTTTGATTTTCGGGTTACTCAAAACGCGGTCTTGCATCGCTTTTGACGCACGCATTTTCTCGGTGCGTACCAGCATATTTACCTTTGAGCCATATTTCGTCAGGTAAATCGCTTCTTCTGCTGCCGAGTCACCAGCGCCAATTACAGCCAATTCTGCGCCGTGGAAAATCGGTGTAGCACCATCACAGATAGCACAAGCCGAGATACCCCGACTCCAGAATTGATGTTCGCTGGGTAAACCCAAACGCTTTGCGGTGGCGCCTGTGGCAATAATAATACTGTGGGTTTTAAATTCCCGTTCCTCAGAGCGGACAGTAAAAGGACGCTGAGTTAAATCAACTGATATCACATCCTCAGTATATAATTCGGCTCCCCAACGCTCCGCCTGAGCCTTCATCTGATCCATCAGTTCGGGTCCTGTAATCCCTCGCGGAAACCCCGGAAAGTTCTCAACTTCAGTCGTTGTCATCAACTGTCCACCAGGTAAGCCGCCAGCTTGGAAGCCTTCAAATACAATAGGTTTCAGGTTAGCCCGTCCCGCATAAATAGCCGCTGTGTAGCCAGCAGGACCAGAACCGATAATTACCAAGTTTTCTACTGTAGGGTTGGTCATATTTTTATATAAACTCATAACGACTACGCTTAATATAGCATAACAAATTATTTTGGATTTTGTAGTCGCCGCTTCAGCGCAAAGAGCGCTAACTACAATCTGAGAAAATAAAACCCCAAAAAGAAAGATTTTTTCTCCAGGTGATATGAAAGCGCTAAAAAGTGGGCAAGTTATATCTAGAAAGCAATCGAAATATTACATCGAAATTTTCCGGAGAAACCCATGCTTAAGCCAGAATTACAAGCCAAATTCCTGCAAAACCTAAACCGTAAGAAAAAAGGCGATGAAGGTTTTACTCTAATTGAATTACTAGTGGTAGTAATTATTATCGGTGTATTAGCAGCTATTGCTTTGCCATCATTACTAGGTCAGGTGAGCAAAGCTAAACAAGCTGAAGCCAAGCAGAACCTTGGTACTTTAAACCGTTCTCAACAAGCATTTTTCTTAGAATACCAGAACTTTGCCAGCACTGTTTCTCAATTGCAAGTTGGTATTAAAAGCCAAACAGACAATTACACTTACGAAATGACTGGCGGTGGTACTGCTGCTACTGTTCAAAATAAAGCACAGGCGGGGAAACAAGCACTTAAATCCTACTATGGAGTGGTAGGTACAGCAGTGGGAGATGTAGCAACATCTGAGGCATTAACACTAGCAATAGCTTGTGAGGCTCCAGCTCCTGGTACTAGTGCGATACAACCATCCACTTCGTTTACAAACTGTGAAAATGACTATAAGTCTTTAGCTAGGTAGGAAAAACCAAGGTTTTTTTCAGTAATGTTTTTAAGGCTATTTTGCTTAAACATCTTGTCTGATTGGGTAGTGTGATTTACACATTACCCTTTTTACTGTTACAACTTTTGTGATAAATCATATGTCTTCTTTAACTGCTTCTACTCAATGGCATCAGCGTTCTAAGCAATACTTAATTCAAGGAAACTACACACAAGCTGCTACCCTTTACGAAAAGGCAATTGCCGCAGAACCGGATGTAAAATCCCACTATTGGTACTTAGGGTTAATCTTACTATTGCAGGGGCAAGAAATAGAAGGGCAGACAACTTGGTTTATGGCAATGGTGGAGGGTGAACCAGAGCAAGTTGAACTGTGGAATACGGAATTGCTGGGAATTTTGCAAACAGAAGCCGAAAGAAGAAAAGCACTATCAGAAGACTCTGTTGCTCATAAAATTCGGCAGCAAATCAAAGAAATTTTTCCTCAAGAAATTAACAACCTATTACATCTGGTACAGCTAGCTATCAAGCTGGAAATTTATACAGAAGAGTATCTGACACAATTAGGGGTGCTGGAAATACTCAAATCAAAGCTACAACTAGAAGTAGACTTTGATTTATTAATGCAAATCTTGCGGAATGTTTTAGATGAAGCGCCTTTACAAGCCTCATCAATAGAATTAGCTGAGGCTTGTTTACCATACATTCAAGATAATACTTTAGCTTTTTTGAGTGCCATACTAGGACCAGCAGTGGAAATTGCTTATTCCCAAAGGCAACCTGGAATAGCAGCAAGTTTGTGTGAACTATATTTACGCTTGGATGCTGATAACACAGAACTTTTGTCACATTTGGCAGCTTTTTATCAAAATGCTGGTGAATATGATAAAGGCATAGAAACTGCTGAATTACTTTATTCTTTGGTAGATAAATTACCAGATAAAATTTTTGCTAATCGCCAGATTCTGCGAGGATTAATGAGTGCTGGCGGTCGTTGGGAAGAAGCTTCTTCTGTGACTCAACGACAAGAATCGTTAATGGTATCGTTAATAGAAGATAAATCAACACAAATTGAACAAATACAAGTATTAAGACTGTAAAACGCAAATTTTTTTACACCTTATTTTAAAGATGAGCCAAAAAAAACAAGAGAAATACAAAATCAATTAATGCAGCTTTGCCAAGCAAATACGAAAAGTTATGCTCATGAGCAAGTAGAGTTATATCGTCAGGGTAATTTACAGCGGAAAAATCTAGATTTGAGTACTAAAAAATTAAAAATTGGTTACTTATCTCATTGTCTCAAAAGTCATTCTGTTGGCTGGTTAGCTCGATGGCTTTTCCATCATCATGACCAAGATAAATTTACAATTAATACTTATTTTGTTAATAGTAAACCTGCTTTTGATCCATTACATCAATGGTATATAAATCAAGTTAACAAAGCTTACTATTGCAATAATGTTTTTGAAGTCGCGAAACAAATTTTTGAAGACGAAATTGATATCCTAGTTGATTTAGATAGCATCACAATAGACACTAGTTGTGAAATATTGGCGCAGAAACCTGCACCAATTCAAGTAACTTGGTTGGGTTGGGATGCTTCTGGAATTCCAACGATTGATTACTTTATTGCCGACCCTTATGTTTTACCAGAATCGGCTCAGGAATACTACAGCGAAAAAATTTGGCGTTTACCTGAAACTTATATAGCTGTAGATGGTTTTGAAGTGAATGTACCGACAATACGTCGTTCTCAATTAGATATCCCCGATGATGCTGTGGTGTATCTGTGTGCTCAACGCGGCTTTAAAAGACATCCAGATACAGCACGATTGCAATTAAGGATTCTTAAAGAAGTCCCAAATAGTTACTTTTTAATTAAAGGTACGGCTGATGAAGAATCTATCAAACGTTTCTTTACTCAGTTGACAGAGGAAGAAGGCGTAGATTATAATCGCCTGCGATTCCTCCCTGATGTTGCTTTTGAAGCCGTTCACCGAGCAAATTTAGGGATTGCGGATGTTGTATTAGATACCTACCCCTACAATGGAGCTACGACAACTCTAGAAACTTTGTGGATGGGTATTCCTTTAGTGACGCGGGTGGGTGAGCAATTTGCAGCTCGTAACAGCTACACGATGATGAAGAATGCAGGTATTACAGAAGGTATTGCCTGGACTGATGAACAATATGTAGAGTGGGGTGTGCGGTTAGGTAAAGATGAGGCTTTGCGACAACAAATTGCCTGGAAACTCAAAGCATCGCGGCAAACTGCACCACTTTGGAATGCGAAGCAATTTACTCTTGAGATGGAGAATGCATACGAGCAAATGTGGCAAAGGTATATTAAAGGCTGATAGCTATTTTTAGAGCCTTAAAAATAAGAGCATCCACGAGTGATGCTCTTATTTTTGTAGTTTATTAATGGCTCACCCTTTACAATGCAGAGGTTGTAAGACTATTGAAGTAATCCAAATTGTAGGATGGAAGATTGTCTGCTTTTACTTGTGCGATCGCTTGTTTATTTTCACATTCCAAAACAATTCTCGCTTGAATGCGAGATAGCAAAGCTTCCCACTGAATATCAGCCAAGTTACTAATTAAAGAAATTTCCAGCCCTTCTGTTATATCTAAACCTTCTTCCATCAGCAGATTCATTGTCACACCAGATAGCAAAAGTTCAGCATCTTCACTAGAAATGCCACTAGTATCAATAAGCAAAGTGATTTTTTGGCTATCGGGATGAGTTGCGATCGCGCTAATCAGTTTTTCCAATTCTAAACCGAGTGATTCTTCTGGCTGTGACCAATCTGGAAATACAATTAAATTAATTTCTCTGAGATTTAATGACAAAAGGGTAGTGTTAATTAAGGTAGAACTAACTACTTTCGCCATATTTGACCAAGAAAACTTTTTCGCTTGTTCCAAACCCGCAGCAATTAACGAGTTGCGAACAGATGGCTTTTGTACTTCACACAATGCATTTGCCATCTCTTCAATATCATTATCTTGCACATATAATGCGGCTTTACCGGCAACTTCTGGAATCGATGCATTTGGGCAAGTTATGACTGGACATCCACAAGCGATCGCTTCTAAAACTGGCAAACCAAAACCTTCATATTTAGAAGGATAAACCAGCGCAACAGCACCAGAATAAGCTATTTTTAATTCTTCATCACTAAGTTGCAGCATATGGACAGTACTACCCGATGTATATGCTCTTAATTGTTCATCGAGTAAGCCACCACCTGTACAGACAATATCAAATGCCTGTTTGCTGTAAAGTTTAGCAAAAGCCTCTAAAAATAAAATAGTATTTTTATAACCGCCAATGCTTACTATCATAAAGTAAGGCTTGGAAATGCCGTACTTTATTTTAAAACTATTAAGTTCTTCTTGACTAGCTGGTGAAAAATTACCTGTCACACCACAAAGAGCAACTTTTACTGATTCTAAAGGTATTTCTGGGAAAAACCTTACTAAATCACGCGCTGTATTTTCAGAAATTGCTAAATAGGTAGATGCATTTTGAATAGCTTGATGTTTTACTTGCCACATGGGATTATTCATATCCCATCCCATAACTTCTGGAATCATGTCATATGCCATGAATACAGAAGATGTTGTCGTCGGGGTAGTGTAGTAGCTAGAGATAAATAAATCAGCAGCTTCTTCATCGCACACTTGCTGTAATATTTCGCGATCGGCATCAGTATTTTTGTAATCATAAGCTGGTATAAGTCGATATCTTACTCCAGGAATTTTGGGAGCAGTTCCAGCGCGGTCAAGTACAACAATATGCTTCGCAAAGCCATTGTTTACCCATTCTTCGATCAATGATTTCCAGACACGAGCAATACCAGTTTTGTAGAGTTGAAAAAATACTCCATCAACAATAATCTTTGGATGTGTTGAATAATGTTTTCTCGCAAAAATTCCTCTATTACGAATATGTAAAGCTCTCTGATCGAGACGTCCATCCCTGCCAGTAGTATTTTGTTTATGTCGCATCAAGTTTTCAATTTGAGGAATAGGTATCAGCGAGTATCCTGCTAATTTTGCCCTATAGCACAAATCTACATCATCCCAATAGCCTGGACCATAATCTTCACACCAACCTCCTAAGGCTTTTAGGGTAGAATTTTTAATGCATAATGCCCATCCTTCTATATAACTTTCACCTAGCTCATTTTGCATTAGACCGGGACCAGCTATACCATTTATAGCTAGATTGCATAGGCTTTCAAGTGGAAAATTTAAAACTTGCACATCATTGTTTAAGAACAAGATATACTCTCCTGTAGCCACCTCTGCACCTTGATTGTTACCTGCGGCAAATCCCCGGTTTTCCTCGTTTCGGATGAGTTTAATATTGTGTTGATGGCAAAATTCCTGCAATGCCAATTTGCCTTGTGGCTGACTACCATTATCAACAAAAATTATTTCCGCATCTTTCAAATGTTCAAGATTAGGCTTCCATATATCTAATAATTCAGTATGATCCCACCAAGGTATAACTATACTTGCAAGTCTAATATGTTTTGTTTGTTTATATTCCTCTTCAAAAAGTTGGTTTTTTTTTGAATGACGCTCATGTATTATATTTTTTAAGGTATAGTTTTCATTTGTATGCGATTGATTACTGTCAATAGTAGTTACACTCTGCTCATCTTTACAAAACTGAATTTTTACCACTACATTCTGTTCATTTGATAGTATAGTTTTACTAGCTTCGACCCAAAAGCAACTTTGCCCATGCGACCAGTATTCATTAATTTTAATTTGTCTAAAACCTGCACCTGCTAGTAGTCGGCGCAAACGCATTTCAGTAAAGCCTGTTTTATGAAATTCTCCAGTATGAGTCTGCAAGCCGAAAATAGTATCTAATTGCCAGCCCCAGCGCTCTTCTTCTGGCTTGGCTAACCATTGCTGCAAGCACCACTCAAGATTTGGCAAATTCATGATCAATTTAGCATCAGGCTTCAAAACTCTTGCCCATTCTTTCAATGCTAATGGCACCTCATATTTGCTGAGATGCTCTAACATATGCTCTGTGAAAATTTCATCTACAACATCATCATCAATAGAAAGGTTAAAAATATCCATCTTGATGATGCTAGGAGCAGAAACATGTTGGTCAATGTTAAAGTATCCTTCTTTTATATTGATTCCACATCCAAGGTGGAGCTTAAATGAATTATTATTGCTTTCCATAAGGTCTGGTTAAAGTTAAATTTTTTTCCAACTAACAACTCTAAGGGCGATCGCTCTTAGCTCTTTCCTACTTGTTTCTTCATCTGCTCTAATAAAGCTTGATAATCTTTCCGTTCAGGTTGCAGTTTTACCAGTTTCTCTAACGGTTCAACAGCACCTTTAACATCTTTTAGCTGTAGCCTCGCATTTACTAACCCCTCTAAAGCCACTTGGTTTTTTGGTTCCCGTTGCAAAACCAACTCAAAACCCCGTGCCTGTTGTTGTAATGAAGACTCAACAGACGCAGTTGCTGACTGGGGTTTGTGATTAGCCTGTTGCAGTGCAGGAATCACCGCAAACGCTGTAGAACCCGCGAAGGAGATTATAGAGACGAATCCAACAATCTTTTGCAGACGCTGCGATCGCTTCATCCGTGCCATCATGTATTCTTTTTCAGAAATAGCCATCTTTGAACTGCTTGCTGTAGGAACTTAACTAATTTTGGTTTCGCAAAAACTACTACTATTTACTGATTGACTGAATAGTAAATATATGTAGTGCTATAAAGAGCGCATCTAGCAGACAAGAGCAAAATCTTTCTTAATGAAATCGATCCGCTCTCATCAGTAATTGCCATGCTCAGGATACCCATCGACAACTTAGGAACTAACATTTGTCCTAAAAATTTCTGGTGCTAATCCGCCAGGGAAAAGTATTTTGCGGTCACGCTGGTCTATAATGCTTACCGTGAGTTTATTTGGGCGTTTTTCGGCTCAAGCTGTCGGTAAAGAGCGATCGCTCTGCAAGCCTTAAATTATTACTTCTGATGGTGTAATAAAAAAATAAAGCGATCGGCAGTTGATGTAGAATTATTTTTAGTACCATAGTTACAAGAGCAGAAAACTGCTGTTTCTAGTTTGCCTTTGCGACTTCGTCACAATAAAAAATATTACATTTAGATAAAAATGTCCGGTTAGTTACTCCAACCCTGAATATTTGCGGTATCGTAAATAACGTTTCACTCAAAGAGGCGGTAAATATTTCCAGGCGACTGCAAAGTTTACCATTACTCAAAAATTTCCTAAAACCCCTTGTGATATAAATTGCTTATCACACACTTCCTTGATTACTAGAAAGAATAAAGTCTTACTAGCCGTCCTCACAATTGCTATATCTGCAAGTCTTAGGACGGCTAATTTTTTTGATCGGTGTCTACAACGACTGCTATGGGGTATTTGAGTTTTTAGGTGTTGATTACCGTACAAAACCGAAATCATCACAACGCAAGTAGAGTTAGTTATGGTAGAGTTAAGAAGTTAAGACTGGCTTTGCCAAAGTACAACTCTACGCATAGGCAAAAATCCCCCAAGGGAAAGCAGTTTTGATTAAGAATTTACCATACATAATCTGAATTCATTCGAGGCTATGACTCAGCAGCAAGTAATTCACCCTATGGTGAAATTGCAGCGTAACGTGCAATCACTCGTAGAATCTAAAATCATCAAGCCAACCGATAGCATTTGGAAAATCGCCTTGCTTTACGGCAATGAATGGCAGTACTGGAAGCAGGAATTGCTAGATTTTGGCTTTACTATGCAAGACCCAATTGGCGATTTGTTAGCAGTAGAAGCTTGGGACGAAGACTCAGACTAAGGATAAGGAGAGTGGGAGAGTGGGAGACAAGGAAGAATTTGCTTCCTTATTTATCCCTCTCCTCCACTCCTCCCCTCCCCCACTCCTCCCCTCCCCCTATTGGCAAGTAGCTAATGCCGTAGCAAGTTCCTTCGCTGTTTGAAAGCGATCGCGTGGCAGTGGTTCTGTAACGCGGTCAACAACCTCTCTTAATTGGGGAGTAAAAGTGGGAACGCTTGACAAATCAAATCGGAAATTTCGACCGCGCTGACGATAAAACTTAAAAGGATTTTCGGCTGTAAGCAAAAAAATTAGTGTTGGTCCAATCGCGTACAAATCGGATTGCGTCAAGGGTTGTCCTCGCTCTTGTTCGGGAGCGCAATAACCTTCTGCACCAATGCGAGTACCCGGTGTTGTGCCAATTTCTTTCACAGCGCCAAAATCCAGCACCACTATCTGATTATTAGAACTTCGCACCATCAGGTTAGCAGGTTTAATATCGCGGTGAATGAGTGGTGGATCTTGCCTATGGAGGTAATCTAATATGTCGCAGGTTTGAATCATCCAAGCGATCGCTCGACTGGGGGTGACAGGTCCAGTGCTATAAACTAGTTTTTCCAAATCCTGACCGTGGACTAATTCCATTGCCAGGTATTTTTTCCCGCTATCCACAAAAAAGTCGTAATACTTAGGAATTCCTGGATGGCTCAGGGATTTGAGAGTATATGCCTCGCGTTCAAATAATTCTTGAGCCTTGGCAATTTTCGCCATATCAGCATTCATTTGCTTTAACACCAGCAATTGCGGATATCCAGCAATCCAACCAGCCGCATCCCAAGCTAGATAGGTAGTTCCCATACCTCCCTGTCCGAGCGTCCGCAACACCTGATAGTAGCGAATTATCTTTTCTACTGTCAGCGGTTGACCACAGCGGACGCAAAATAGATTCTTAGGAGAATTACCTTCATGGGTGCAAGTTGAGCGTGATGTTGCAGGAGTTTTTGCTGACACCACTTCTATAAAACTCTTTGCAGTTGCTTCGATTTCCCCGCCAACTTCTTTCCCCGCTAATTTAGGAGCGGGTGATTTTATTGGCTGAATTTCAAATTTCAGTAGTGGACCGCGCTGTGCCAATTGCAACAATGAATTATCTGGCAGCAAACTCTGTGTCACCAAAATATTATTAAGGAAAGTGCCATTTGTGCCTTGACTGATTACCTGCCAGGAATCACCCTTGTTGCCAGAATTGATTTGCCTGAGTTCTAGATGATACCGAGAAACCAAATTATCAGTTAAAACAACGTGATTATCTGCCGCTCGACCAATCCTAATTACGGAGCAGTCTTCAAAGCACCACTGCTTTATTGGCGTTTTTTCTTGCGCTTCTAACAGTGTGAGAGTAATCACAATATAAAATAATGTTAGTTGGTAGTTGTTGGTTGTTAGTTGTTAGATGCTAGTTGATAAAAAACTCCATACTTCCCCCTACAGACGTTCCGGCGGAACGTCTCTACTTAACTTCTAGCTTTTAACCATTTTTTTGAGTTTCGACATTAGGACGGACTTTTGCTCGGATGAGTACAGCAGTAATGTTGTCATGACCATTATGTTGGTTTGCCAAATCAATTAACTCTCGGACTCCGCGTTCCAGGTTAGCGCCATAACTGAGCAGCGGTTCTAAATGAGTAGAAAAATGAGTTTCTAGTAAATCATTATCTGATAAACCGTCCGAAGCGAGGATGAAGAGTGTATCTTCATTGATGCTGAAAAACTGCACATCCGGATGGATCAAGTTTTCGTTCCGTGGACCAAGAGCTTGAGTAAGTTGATAAGCATCTGCGCGAGCGTAAGCTAAACTTGGTTCTACTCCACGAGCAATTTCTCGTTGACCGACTTCGTGATCTACGGTTATTTGTTTGAGTTTTTGCTTGCGAGTCAACTTGTACAGACGACTATCCCCCACATGAGCAACTGCTGCTTGAGTGTCTTGGATTAAGAGCATTACCAAGGTAGTGCCCATCCGACCGACGCCAGAACGGGCATCTTCTTGATTAACATTGTAAATTGCCTGATTTGCTAAAAGTACTGCTTCCGCGATGCTGTCTTCAGTTGGCAGCTGGTCAGAAAGCCAATGTTTTTGGAAGTATTCCCGCAGGGTGTTAACTGCCAACTCACTGGCAACTTCGCCACCAGCGTGTCCACCCATTCCGTCGCAGAGAATGTATAAACCTCGCGCTTGCAGAACTCGGTTTTTTGGTAATTCTAATTTGTTAATTTTGGTTTCAACACCGAAAAAGTCTTCATTGTGTTGGCGTTGACGCCCAACATCCGTGCGTCCTGCATCTTCTAGGCTAATTAACTGCATCGGCAGCACCACTGTTGACATATCATCGTCTATGGCAGTGGTATCTTCTGTGTCCTCTAATTGGAGGATAGTAGGCGATCGAGTATATTCATTTATGTATGGGTCAGTTGCAGTTCCGGTTGTGAATGCTTCCAATTCTGCTGCTATCGCCTCTAAACGCGATCGCAACTGAGCGATCGTCTCAATGTTACCTAACTCAATCTCCCCCAACAACTGTATCACAGAGCCAGATTGAGTTCGTTGCGACTGTCTAAATAACGCCTGCCAAACACGTCCCAAAGCTTCAATTGTCAAAGGTTGCTCTTGGGCATCTTCTGGCAAATCAGCCGAATTATTTCTATCTGTTTCTACGTATAATTTTTGTAGTGCCAGCGTCTGGTCTTCATCCAATCGCAAATTCGACAACTGCAACAGACTTTGCCGACAATTCAATGGTTCTAATAACGCCCAGAGTTGGGTCATCTGATAAAACCAATGTAATATTTGTAGCTGGCTTGCCGTCTCATTTTGCCATAATTCGATTAAATGCTGCCAATCCGAGCGATTCTCAATGAGTACCACCTGTATGTCTTTTTCCTGCCATGCATCGTGAATCGATGGTATTTCTGGGTGAGACCCTGATTGCAAAGCAATGTAAGGTTTGGCGAGGCTAGGAATTCTGGCTGCTTGGGTTGATGGCGTAATCAAACTGTTTTGCTGATTTCCTAGTATTGCCACTAGGGGCGAAACTTGATATGGTTGGCAGTCTAAAACTCTTACAAGCACCTCAGTATTAGCGGCAAATTCTGACATTGCTGGTAGCGGATCTAACAGCTTATAGCGCTCTTGCGAGTCTAAATAAGAACCAACTGGGAGTTCAGAGAAGCCGATTAAGTTAGAAGAAAGAAGCGAAGAATCATTTTTTTGTTTTTCCGTCTCCTCAACTTCTGGTTCACTTTCGCCAATTTTTTCTACAAAAGCCTCTTCCTTGGCAATAATTGCCCACCAAATTGTGCCGCATTCCGTGCCGCAGTTCTGACATTGTTCTGCATTCACAGCCACAGCGCTACTGCATTTTGGGCAGACCTTTTGCGTTAAGGACGTGCCACAGTTTTGACAGAACTTGTTGGTATTAGAGTTTTCAAATTTACACTGGGGGCAAATCAGCATTGTGGAAGTTCCTTAATTCCCTTATCCTCGGTGCTTCTGAGCACTACAATTGATGCATTGCCACAATTGGCTGCTTATAGTAGACCGATAAAATATTGTGGTGTCAACATTGAATTTTGCTGACAGTATTAATTCTTACGCATATTTTCCAAATATGTAAAATACAGGCAAGCCTATCCCTCACAATAACCTGCCATTAAAAGTTAGCGATCGCTCATATTTAAACACATATCTTTAGCTTTGAGGGAGTGGGGCAGCTTTCTTGAGCAGGGGGAGAAATAATTGTCCCCCACTCCCCCACTTCCCCACTTTTGTAGAGACGCGAGGAACATCGCGTCTCTACTCCCCCTCATCCCTCAGAAGCCCGTGGTAGTAGGATGGTAAAACAGGTACGCTTTGATTCACTTTCAACCTCGATTGTGCCTCTAAGGGAAAAAATGAGTTTTTGTACTAGTGCCAATCCTAATCCGGTTCCGCCTTGCTTACAAGGATCGTTGCTGGGAATGCGATAAAATTTGTTAAAAATAAGTGGTATTTCTGTAGTGGGAATTTCCACACCAGTATTAATTACTTGCAATTGAATTTCTTTTGATTTTAATTGAGCGCTGAGGGTAATTTGTGCTGCCGGAGGGCTGAATTTACAAGCGTTGGTGAGTAGTTCGATCAAAATACGTTCCAGACTGAAGGCATCGCAAACGAGTGGGGGAAGATTGGCAGCTATATTTAGCTGCAACTCTTGCTGAGAACTGTTGCGATTGCGTGCTTGAAATACCTGGAATACTCGCCAAAGCCATTGCTGTAGTTGAATTGTTTCTAATACCAAGGGTTTAGCGTTGCTATCGAGCTTTTGCAAATCCAGGAAATTATTAATTAGATTAATTTCGCGATCGCACTCGTTGTCTAAAATTTGAAAGTAGCGAGCTGCTTTTGAGCGTTCTGTTTGTGGCTTGTTCATTTCCAACAAAAAGTTTTGCTCTTTATTCAGTGAGATTCCCAGCATCTGAATCGCCATTTTCATGTTAGTTAGTGGCGTCCGTAATTCATCAGAAACTGTACTGATAAATTCATCCTTCAGACGATTGAGACTTTCGATTTCATCGAATCGCGCTTGTGCTGCTTCTTGAGTTTCTTGAAGAGCAACTTCCGCACTTTTGCGCTCTGTAATGTCAATACAACTACCAATGTAACCAGCAAAGTTACCTATTGATGTAAACCTGGGAACCCCTGAATCTAAAATCCAACGATAATTGCCGTCATGTCGCTTGAGCCGATATTCCATCTGAAATTTCGCTCGTGCATTAAAGGCAGATTCATAGGTTTTTAAACAAAAATCTTGATCTTCAGAATGTACGCTTTCCAACCAGCCTAAACCTTGCTGTTGTTGTAAGCTGCGTCCGGTAAAATTTAACCAAGATTGGTTGAAAAAATTACATAACGAATTACTTCCAGACATCCACAACATAACTGGTGCTGTGTCAGCCATAATGTGAAAGCGTTCTTCACTTTCTCGTAACAAGTCTTCCGTCTGTTTATGAGCGGTGATATCCTCGCAAATCATGAGAATCAACGGATTTTGCTGAGGACACTTGTCAGAAGGGTTTCCCTCCAAAAGAAAGTGTCCGTCTTCACTTGGTAATATCCGCGCTGTAACTTTTACCCACACAATCTTACTGGCATTTAAGCGAAACTCCCAATTAGTAATTTTGCTTTGGGGTGATGCTGTTAATAATTCTTTGAAGGCATTACTTAAGCTTTGCTTCTCTGATTGCTCAAACAAGTTAAAAATTGAAGTTTCGATTAGTTCTTCTGGTGTATATCCCAGACTGTCTGCACCAAATTTGTTTACAGACACAATTCTCCCTGCTGCATCCAAGGTAAAATACAGAGAAGGTGTATTTTCATACAAAGTACGATACCACTGGAGTTCTTGTTGGGTACGACGCAAGGTTTCTGGGGTGCAAAGTTCTAAATCCTTGGCTCGTCCAGGCACAAGTTCCAGATGTGGAGGTGTTATGGAAAAAATATCTTTTTGAAGAGTGTCATGCCAGCTAGATTGCTGATTGCGGATCATAGATTTAAACTTGCACCGAAGCGAAAAGTGTGAACTAGGCGGTAAGAAAAAATTAGTATTATACAGGTTTGGAATAAATTTTTGTGAAAATTTTAAATAAAAACTTATGTAAAGACTAGACTTCTTGCAAAAGTCAGGGGAAAGGGGAGCCAATGATAATTGCATGTAGGGAGCCTTCCCCCTTAGAAGCAATGCTTAAGGCTTAAAAATAGATGCTTTTTTGTGTGATTTAGTCAAATTATGCAACAATTTGACTTCTTCTGCCGTAAGTTCGCGCCACTGTCCTGGTTGTAAATCATCTAATTTTAAGTGGGCGATCGCTATCCTCATCAGTCGCAAGGTAGGAAATCCGACAGCAGCAGTCATCCTTCTCACCTGGCGGTTTTTCCCCTCTGTCAAAGTCATTTCTAGCCACGCTGTGGGGACATTTTTTCTAAATCTTATCGGTGGATCGCGATCGCTTAACAACGGTTCTTCTGCTAAAAGTCGTACTTTTGTCGGTCGAGTACGGTAATCTTGAATTTGCACACCTGTTTGCAACTTCTGCAAAGCCTCTGCATCCGGAATTCGCTCTACCTGTACTAAATAAGTCCTTTCATGTCCAAATTGAGGATGAGAAAGACGATGTTGCAATTGTCCGTTATTTGTCAATAATAATAATCCTTCACTGTCCCAGTCTAAACGCCCCACAGGGTACACATCAGCCACTTCGATGTAATCTTTTAGCGTACTGCGGTTAGGGCTATCTTTTGTAAATTGGCTGAGAACGCCATAGGGTTTGTAAAAAATGATATACCGATGCTCGTTCATTATTTAAAAAATACCTTATACCATTTCACGAAATGCTTGATACAAATTATTTTTCCTAATTTCTTTCCCCCCTGCCCCCTGCCCCCTGCCCCCTGCTCCCTTGCGGTCTATTTGTATCAACTTTAAAGTGAAACGGTATTACAGGCTATACGAACAAAGCCTGCGCGGGCTAGAATCCAGCTAGCTTGTGCTTTTAAATTTAGGTGACGATAATTATTTTAAACATAACAAAGCTGGATGTTTAAAGTTAGCCAACCGAATGCGAGAGGCAAAGCTTTCGCCCATCAAAGCGCGGCAAGAAGCTTTTTACGCATTTGTAGATCGCTTAACAGCAAATCCCTCTTCCATAAAGTATCCCCATTGATCACACCAGAGAAAATCCATAGAAGCAGAAAACGTAAGACGCATAACCCTTGCTTACCTTAGGATTTGTTAACTTGCTTGCGCTCACCGACAACGAAGGTGATACAATCAATTTTCATGCTAGGGGTGCCTGCACTTTTCAGGCTGAGAACACACCCTTAACACCTGAGTCTGGGTAATACCAGCGGAGGGAAGCTGTTTATCGAGGGAATTCAATATGCGGACTCAATGGGTTGCCAAGCGCCAGGGACAAGATAATGTCACGCAAATCCACTACGCACGCCAGGGTGTTATTACTGAAGAAATGGATTATGTCGCTCGACGGGAAAACCTCCCAGTTGAGCTAATTAGAGACGAAGTAGCGCGGGGACGGATGATTATTCCCGCGAACATTAATCACACTAACTTAGAGCCAATGGCGATCGGCATTGCCTCTAAATGCAAGGTAAATGCCAATATCGGCGCTTCGCCTAATTCTTCCAATCTTCAAGAAGAAGTAGATAAGCTAAAACTAGCGGTGAAGTATGGCGCTGATACCGTGATGGACTTGTCTACTGGCGGGGGTAACTTAGATGAAATTCGCACCGCCATTATCAAAGCTTCACCAGTGCCAATCGGAACAGTCCCAGTTTACCAAGCTTTGGAAAGCGTTCACGGCACAATTGAGAAACTCACCGCCGATGACTTTCTTCATGTAATCGAGAAACACGCCCAGCAAGGGGTAGACTATCAAACTATCCACGCCGGAATTTTGATTGAGCATTTGCCTTTGGTGAGAAATCGCATTACTGGCATTGTCTCTCGCGGTGGCGGTATTTTGGCACGGTGGATGCTGCATCACCACAAACAAAACCCGCTTTATACCCACTACCGTGACATCATCGAGATTTTCAAAAGATACGATGTCTGTTTCAGTTTGGGTGATTCTTTGCGTCCTGGCTGTACTCATGATGCTTCAGATGAAGCACAATTAGCTGAGTTGAAAACTCTGGGGCAATTGACCCGCAAAGCGTGGGAAGATAACGTTCAGGTGATGGTAGAAGGTCCCGGACACGTCCCGATGGATCAAATTGAATTCAACGTCAAAAAGCAGATGGAAGAGTGTTCTGAAGCACCTTTCTACGTGCTGGGACCATTGGTGACAGATATTGCTCCGGGTTATGACCATATTACTTCAGCGATCGGTGCAGCGATGGCTGGTTGGTATGGTACGGCGATGCTTTGTTACGTAACACCGAAGGAACATTTAGGACTACCTGATGCCGAAGATGTACGTAACGGTTTGATTGCTTACAAGATTGCAGCTCACGCAGCTGATATTGCTAGACATCGCCCAGGCGCGAGAGACAGAGACGATGAGCTTTCTCAAGCACGTTATAATTTCGACTGGAATCGTCAGTTTGAATTATCACTCGACCCGGAAAGAGCGAAAGAATATCACGACGAAACTTTACCAGCAGACATTTACAAAACTGCTGAGTTTTGCTCGATGTGTGGCCCTAAATTCTGCCCAATGCAAACTAAAGTTGATGCTGATGCGTTGACAGAATTAGAGAAGTTCTTGGCGAAAGAGCCGGTAGCGCAAGGTTAACAGATAGCCCTCAGACTGTAAGTCTGGGGCTATACGAACAAAGCCCACCTTCGTGGGCTAAAACTATTTATTATTTATAGCGTTTAATATTAGAGATATTATTCTGTCTCTACGCAAGATATTTTGGGTAAATTAGTAATCTCGACGTAAGATTCCACTCGCAATGAGGTAGTTATGAATTTTCCACTACCTACTTAATTGATTCTTTATCTTCTCTATAGCTTGAGTCAATCCTTGAGTATGAGTCCATCCTACATAACCCCCAAAAATCATTTTGTTGTTACTGTCAGCTAAAAAGATATGCTTAACATTAGCAGGATTAATAAATATTTTAATTGCAGTACCATCTTTAAGAGCAAAAATAGGTGTGGCTCTTCTAAAATCTCTACTATGAGCTTGAGTCATACCTGGGACATTAATTAATATTTCAACAGCTTTTTGAGCGTTTTGAGAAATGCTGGAAGCTATTTCTGCTTCAGTATTCCATTCTTGTAACCAATCTATTCCCTTTTGACTTAAGCGAAAACCTTCTTCAAAAAATCCTAATGGCATTTTCATTACCTCATTTGGTGTTACATTTATAAACCAAATACTTTTAACCTACAGACAAAGTTTTTACTTAATGACGGTTGTAAAAACATCTACAATTTTCGCAGTTATGTTTGAAAATTATATTAGAAGAAACCAAAATAGAGGCTATTTGTTAGAAACTATCGTATTTTCTAAGCTTCTTATCTACTAAACTATATCAACTCTTTAAATACAAAATAACCGTGAGAATACGCAAAAATATTATTGAAACAAAATAAGCTCCCCAACCTTTGATGGTAGTTCTAGTGTTTATTCAGATTCGTCTCTAATTTTGAAATAGTAATAAAGATTAGCAACAGCCAAATCTGATGCTTCTTCTAAATTCGATGAAACTAAAGTTTTGTAACCAGCATTCGCAGCTTGTTGATTAATATAAAATTCCGAATGTTGGCGTAGTTCATCATCGAACAAAAATAATAGCTGGTCACGTAGAGAGTAGAAATGAGACTTTCCTGCTAATTCTTCGTATATTAATTGTTCTAAAGACTAGGGTTTAACGCATTCCCAGGCAGAGCGTGAAAACGACATAACCAGATAAAAATGTTATTGGAAGAGGTTTTTAAAGTAAATATTTATAAAAGCTAAAAATATAAAATTAGAGCATGAAGATCCGATCGCTTCCTTCGATTTTGGCTTGATTCAGAGCTTTGCTAGCTTTGGTAATCAGCATATTTATAGATAATTGCCCAGATGGAATAATACTGGCAACCCCGATGCTAAGGGTCACGTGTTCACTAACTTTTGAATCAGCATGAACTATAGCAGTAGCTTTGACAGCAGATCGAATTGCTTCTGCAACACCAAAAGCTGTTTCCGCAGAAGTATTTGGTAAAGCGATCGCAAATTCATCATGAGCGTAACGCGCTACCAAATCTGCCGATCGCCTTTTGCTCTTATTAATCGTGTAAGCAATTTTACATAAACATTCATCTCCCGCTGCATGCCCGTAAGCATCGTTATAAGCTGGGAAAAAATCAACATTACACAAAATTAAAGAAAGAGGTAATTCTACCCCTTGCAATCTTTTCCATTCGCGCTGTAAATACTCATCAAAGTAGTGACGGGTGGCAAGCTGAGTTAAATTATCAAACAAAGCATGACGTTGTGACTCCCGATTCGCTGTCTCGATCTGTACTGTCAGCTTACACTCGCGTTGAATTTGTCCTCGGTGTTCGGCGATCGCCCATCGAGAACCAAGCAAGCGACTAATTCGCAAATTCAACTCACCCCAATTAATAGGTTTTGTGATATAATCTGTCGCCCCTACTTCAAAAGCTCGGTTAACCGACTGTTTGTCGTCAAGAGCAGTAATCATTAAAACCGGAGGACAATCATCAGCAAAATTAGCTCGCATTTTGGCGCAGCAAGTAAAACCATCCATCGCCGGCATCATGGCATCTAATAAAATTAAATCTGGCATTTGCTCTTGACAAATATCCAAACAATGTTGTCCACCACATGCCTCAACAACCCGATATCCTTCCTTCTCCATAGCCCGCTTTAGCACTAATCGCAAGGTTTTTTCATCATCTACAATCAAAATTAAAGGTGGGTTGTTTTGATAGTCCGGTTTAATCATGGTGTTTGCTTGAATGTTGTAATTGCAAAGCAGCTTCTACCCGTTGATACTCTTTTTCAACTTGTAAAACCAGAGTAGATGCACTGACAGTAGTCCCAGCGCGACCCATCGCTTCTAGTTCCGCACACAGTTTGGCAAGAGGCATTGCCCCGATGGTCAGGCTCAACGATCTCAGGGAATGAGATGTACTACGCAACATTGAAGCATCTGCTTTATCAACCGCTTCGGCGATCGCACTCAGTCTTTGCGGTGCATCTTCCAAATAACTATCAATAATCTCTGCCAGCATTTCGACATCGTCGCCGGTCATATCTTTTAAAGCTTGAAACGTTCCGCCATCAATCGCTGGTGCAACATCCTCAGAAACGATTTCTGGCTGAAAAACTGTCTTCTCCCGGTTGACACGAGCCATCAAATCAGATGTTTCCATAGCTGAAGCAAAATCAGATTGCCGCAAGCGTCTGTAGTTTTCAAAAGATTGGATGAGAGCCTCGACACGAATAGGTTTGCTGATATAGTCATTCATGCCAGCACCGAGGCATTCTTCCCTATCGCCTTGCATAGCATGGGCAGTCATCGCAATAATCCAAGGACGGGTCGGGTGCGACCATTCCTGACAGATTCGCCGAGTCGCTTCCAGCCCATCCATTTCCGGCATTTGTACATCCATGAAGACTAAATCATAAGACTGACGCCGCAAAGCTGACAGGGCTTCTAATCCATTATTAGCTACATCGGCACGGTAGCCAAACCGCTGTAGCATCTGTATTACTACCTTTTGGTTTAAAGAAATGTCCTCTACCAAAAGAATGCGTAATGGCAAATCTTCACTCAACTGCGAATTAAATATTGACGGTGATAACTCCAAAGGTGTTACTGACTTACGTTGCCCGTATAACAGACGGACTAACACATCGTACAAATGCGATTGTCTAATAGGCTTACTTAAAACAGCAACGTATTCAGCTTTTGCGCCAATTTCTTCGTGTGTTAATTTGCCAACAGAACTCACTATCACTAACGGTAGTTCTTCACAACCGGAAAGAGAGTGGATACGTGTTGCTAAATTTAAACCATCGATCTGTGGCATCTGCATATCCAAAACAACAATATCAAATTGCTCTTTTGAAGTAAGAAATTCTAAAGCTTGCAAACCGGACTCAGCCGCTTGAACAATCATTCCCCAGTTAGAGGCTTGTAAAGTAATAAATTGTTGGTTAACGGCGTTATCATCAACCACTAGCAGCCGTTTACCAATTAAATTTGACTGAACACCTTTAAGGTCAACGATTTCTGAATAAGAAGAAGACGGAGCGACGATGGTAAAATAAAACGTAGATCCAATGCCAACGTCACTTTCGACCCACATCTTGCCGCCCATGATTTTGCTCAAGCGGTTGCTGATTGCTAAACCCAATCCAGTGCCACCATATCGGCGCGTCGTGGAAGCATCAACCTGACTAAAAGGTTTAAATAGTCGTTCTATCTGTTCTTTGGAAATACCAATTCCTGTATCTTTGACGGCAAATTGAATTTCGTAATTCTTAATCGCTGCTTCGTTTTCTTGTTGGTCACTGATTAATTGTTTTGCTGTCACAGAAACAACGACCTCCCCAACTTCTGTGAATTTAACCGCATTACTGAGCAGATTCACTAAAATTTGTCGCACTCGCGTGCTATCTCCGATAATTGTGGTCGGAGTTTTGAGATCAATTAGGTATGCTAAATTTAGGTTTTTGGCTGCGGCTTGGGAAGCTAGTAAATCTAAAGCTTCTTCTATACAATTACGCAGGTTAAAGGGATGTTTCTCTAAGTCCAACTTGCCAGACTCAATCTTGGAGAAGTCCAAAATATCGTTGATGACGGTAAGCAGTACATCGCTGCTGCTGCGGATGGTTTCCACAAAGTCTTGTTGTTGGGGGGTGAGTTGCATATCCAGCAAAAGCCCAGTCATCCCAATCACCGCATTCATGGGGGTGCGAATCTCGTGACTCATCATGGCTAAGAACTCGCTTTTGGCTCGGTTAGCAGCTTCAGCTTCTCGTGTTGCCTGTTCTAAGGCTAAATTTTTTCGAGTGACTTGTTCATGCTGTTTTGTTTCCTGTTCTAGAAGATGAGCTTGAGCAAGGGCAATTCCAACTTGGGCAGCGACAGATTCCAGTAGTTCAATTTCATCGGTTGTCCAAGAGCGAAAGTGGTCGCACTGATGCAATGCAATCAAGCCGTTCGGTTCGCCTTGGTAAGATGTCCGAATTGCTAAAGTCGATTTTAATTGAATTTGGCGACAGATGGATTCTACAGGTTTTAACAGAGGTTCACTATAAACATCTGGGCAAACAACCGCTAGGTCTTGAGCTAACAACTTCTCCAGATAAGGATTGCCGATAACAGGAATTTCTAAACCAAGCATTGATAGCTCATAGCCTGGTTCTAAATACTCAGCCATAGTCGGAATTTGATGAATCGGCGTAGAAATATATTGATGAATAGCGCAGCGATTAACATTAAAGGTTTGACCGATTTGGACAACAGTAGTCTCAAAAATTTGTTTTACATTCAGGCTTTGGCGAATTTTTTGGGTAATTTGTTTGAGCAGCAAAGTCCGTTGAAATTGCTGTTTTAGGGCTGTTTCTGCTTGATGGCGCTCAATTTCGCTGCCAACCCATTGCGCCATCAATTTCAACAGTTCTTTGTCTGATGATTTGAACGGTTTGACTCGTCGGGAGCGTGACCAAAAGCTGATGATGCCGTAAACTTTACTTGCCACTAATACGCGTGTCCCGATGTATGACTCAGTTCTAAACTTCATGTATGCCGGGTGATTCTGCCAAAATGAATTACCAACATGATCTACAGTCAAAGGTTCATCGGTGCCTAAAACTTCGCAACACAGAGTTTCTTGGGTGTTAAAAGTATCTCCAGGGGCTAGTGAGTTGTTAGGCGATCGCCCAATTATCACTTCATAGCGATCGCCTTCAATTCGCGCCAAAACACTAAAACTTAAATCAAATGACCGACATCCCATTGCTAAAAGCCTCTGGACGCGTTCTTCAAAATTGAGGCTGCGAGCTGCTGCTACTTCATAAAGCGATCGCACCGATACTTCACTTTCTCTAAGTTCGGCTTCGACCCGTTTACGTTCCTGTTGAGCTTGTGAATCCTTAATGACAATAGTCAAGTACTTGGCAACTTCAGTGAGTGTGGCAATTTCATGCTTGCTCCACTGTCGGGGTTCTGGAGATTCAAAAGAAAGTAAACCTGTTAGTCCGTCTAAATCTTGTAAAGGAACATCCAAAATCGCTTGAGTGTTACCCGCTAACATCCCAGGCAATAGCGATGCCAAACGTTCATCTTGAGTCACATCTTCAACTATGATCGTCTTGCCGCCAATCAGAGCCTGGAAGTAATCAGGAGCAGTGGTAAGGTCAACAACAAACCCTGTAATTCCCGCCATGTCTGGCGGTTCCACGGTATAAATTACTTTTAAGAAACCTTCGTCATTGATATTAGAAAAAGCGACTCGTAAGGTTTTAAAATGTTTGCTAACTTGTTCTACAGTATGGGAAATCACTTGTGTGATGGACATCCCTGAGGTGATGCTGGTTGCAATATTGTTAAGCAATTTAAGGCGGATTTGACTTAAAAGCAGTGCATGGTCTACCTGCTGACGCTGGGTGATAAAATCTTGTAATTGCTGCTCTCTTTGCCTTAGTTTTACCTCTGTATGCTTGTGTTCGATAATGTTACACTCTAGCTGTTGCTTTGTAGCCTCCAACTGCTTTTTCCGAAATAGCATTATTTGGGCAAGGTAAACCGCTAATGCCGACAGCCAACCACTAAGTAACCCGCCAATTAACACCACTGTTGGGAGAGGGGATTGAATCTTATTTAGTAACTCTGTTGTTGGCTCTATATGTACTTGCCATGTAACGTTATAAAAATAAATTTTTGTTTTATATTCCCATTGTTTTTGATTTTTTTTATTATCACCATTGTAATTATAAATTTTATTTTTTCCATCGAGGATAGTAATTTTATAGTCGCTTAAATCTTCTTTGGTTAAAAGAATATCAAGTAAAGATTGAGTTCTAAATCTACCAAGAAGGAATCCATCAAACTTTTCTTTTTTGTACAAAGGAATATAAACTAAAAATTTATTATGCTGTTGCGCTGAATTGAGAGACTGAGCAACAGTTACTTTTCGGCTTTTGCGGGCAAGCTCTAAAGCAATTCGTCGTTGACTATCAAAGCTTATATTTAAGTTTTGATCTGCTTCATTACCTGTTATAGGCACAATCCAACGGACGTTATATGAGGAATCTATCCACTCTATCGCTTGTACACCTCCGTAGTCTCTAAGGAAATATCTTGCATCTACTTCCCACTCTTGCTTGGGTGTCTGAGTGCGAACTTGCCAACGTTGCGCCATCCGATCCAGTGATTGGACACGAGATTCTAACTGTGCTGTAATTTTACTTTTTACGGCAGATGATTGCTGTTCAATCAATTGTTTAATTTGCTGTTGTTCTTTAAAACATAATCCCCGCCAAAGTAAAACAGTTCCAAGTGAAGTAACAAGCGCAATTATTATTGGTAATCTTGCTAGCATCGCTTGCGTAAACAACGTTAACCATGAATAATATCTATTTTTTTTTGTCACTGTTTATCTTTATATTTATAATTTCCTAGGAATGATTAAACGTAACTACGTCCGCTTTTAAAATTTAGTGGCGGATACACTTAATGCTACGGAAATGCTTAGGTTAGAAAATAAATATTTTCATGTCTAAGAATCTACGTATGTGATGACTACTTATATAAGCTCTCATAATTATTGAATAATAAGATATAGTATAATTGCGGAAAAATAATAAATAATTAGCAAAAAATATTAATAAAATTTTACAAAGATGAAAATCTTCGTACTAGTACGTAGGAACTCTTTTTCCCCATTTTCAAGATAGTATTACAAAGCTTGTAATTAGCGGCAAAGTAACAGCAAACGGCATTGATTACCATCTACGTAATTTTATTGATAATTGTCCCAACAAAATTAGGTCTGGGAATCGATTTTGAGTGCGATCGCGGGTTTGATAAAATGTCGGTAATAGCATTGATGTATGAAAATGCTATTAATAGCCTGGGTAGGTACAGAGAACTTGGAGAAAACAGAAGGCGATCGCTATGCGCGGGAGTGTTGCCGAAGCGTTTCTTTTAGAAACGCCTCAGAACTACTCTTTTAGAGCGCTTAAAACGCACCAACTACGGTTTGGCAAGTTAACGAGCTTAGTTTGTCTAGCCTATTCCAGTCTGAGGGTAACTAATCCGCAAGCTGGCGATATCTTTGCTGAATATCCTCAATCGTAAATACCGCCTGAAACTTCAACCCCACCGATTGATAAAACTCAGCGCCACCCTGTAAGCGGTCTATCAATGAAATTACTAAATTTACGGTATAACCTGCCTCTCGAAGCCGTTCAACTGCTTTCATCGCCGATCGCCCTGTAGTTACGACATCTTCCAAAACCACCACTGTTGCATTCTCTGGCAAAGTCGGACCTTCAATATATGCTTTTGTACCGTGTCCTTTAGCTTCTTTGCGAATAATTAAAGCGGGTATTGGTCGATTTTCATACGCAGAAACCACACTTACTGCTGTGACAATTGGATCTGCACCCAATGTCAAACCCGCTACTGCTTGGGTGTCTTCTGGTAGCCGGGATAGAAGAATGCGACCAATTGCTAAAGCACCTTGGGCATTAAGCGTTACCTGCTTACCATTGATGTAATAAGAACTCGCTTGCCCAGAAGAAAGTATAAAATCACCTTCTTGGTAAGCCAGTCGGCAAAATAAATCGAGCAACTGTTGGTGCAGAATATTCACATCGGCAGTAGATGCCCACAAGTCAGACGGGGAAAGGTTTTCAGCTTGATAATTCATCACAAAACATTAAAAGTTGTGCTACACCAAAGGTTGAACTCATCAAAGTTCTGAAATTAAGCATAAGTTAAGATTCGCCCATCATATTGAGGAGTAATAAATATGGGTATAAAATTTAAAGCTGTTGGCAGTTTATTAGTCCTGCTAGCTGCGAGTATTAGCGTCCCAGCTTTTGCCGATGACAAGCAGACAACTAATTATGAAACAGCAAATGAGGTATTTGATCGAGCTTTCTTTAAAAACGATCGCAATTTTTACGGCAATAACACTTTTAAGCGGCAAATAGACTGGATAGTTGGATCGGGTTCGTTATTCCGCAACTCCTTTCCGGAAAATGAAATAGCCCGTGATGCTGAGTTAGTTAACATTGTCTATCGCGATGTTCTTAATCAGCAAGTTGGCAACGATCCATACATTCGCACGCCAGATTTACCCAATCCCTATAATACATCTTTAATGATGTCTCCTCGCTTAAACTCCAACAAGCTCAAAACCGGCACCGAATTTAGGTTTGAGACTGTACCACCTCGGTAAAATACCGCTACGCGGAATCAGTAGTCATTTGTCATGAACTAATGACTATTGACCAATCATAAAATTATCGCGCAGGGGAAAAGGCGAGACAGTGCCTTACGGAGCCTCCCCTTTCCCCCTCTTTATGAATAATAATTTAATGCGCCCTACTGGAATCGAACCAGTCTGAAAGCGAATTATGAGCTCGCTGCCTCCCCAATCGGCCAAAGGCGCTTATTTGTTTGAATTTGGGGTTGATATGAGTTTATTGCTTTAACTCTTAGTTCAACCCTGGTTGCTAATCTTAGCCTCAGGTAGCTGACTAGAGTCGTTCTAGCAACCTTCCTACTTGATTTTAGCATGAGTTCACAGACTGTGAACACTCTAGAATAGTTTAGCAGATTTTATACTACATAATTTGACACATAAATAGTGCAGACTAATATTGATTAAGTCTTTTATAAATTGAAGTACACAGCTTCAATACTTTTACAGAATTAGTAAATACGGTGGGGCGCACCGAACTTAAAGTCTCTGGAGAGATTCCCCTCTGCTTCGACGCGCAAACGCAGCCAAGTAAGGGAACTCGAAGAAAGAGAAAAACCTGAAAGTGATTTCAGGAATCCCCGTGCGTTTACGCCGGGGAGAACGTCAAATAAATAGACCGACAATATAGCGGCGATAGTTTCGAGAGCGATGAAATTAAATTCCACTGTACTTCTAACGTTGATTTTATTAACCCTAATGTTGGGAGCCGGTTCTGTAAGCGCGTTTTGGGGCTTTACTTTGGGGAGTTCCGCACTTAAAGGTGTGACAACACCGGATGGTCGTCCCACAACCAAATTCGCCAGCAGTAAGGCAAACAGCGCCCAACATCAAGCGGTAACGTTATTGAGAGAGGAAGAAATCCTCAAAGTTGTTAAGTCCCGGATTGAGGGTAAGAGCAAGGCTGCTAAAGCAAAAAAATCTGATGACGAGGACGAAGAAAATACTAATAAGCCAAAACCTCAGGAAAAGCCGGCTGAAGCCGAAGAAAAACCCCAAGCAGGATTTCCAATTACTGCTGAAAGCGGTAAAGTAACGATTTCTGTACAATCTGCTCGCTACTCTGGCGGTGATTTGCAACTTCGTGTGAAAATGGAGAATAAAGGTACCGATTCTGTGCGCTTTTTGTACAGTTTTTTGGATGTCACTGATGACAAAGGACGAACCTTAAGCGCTAGTACCGAAGGCTTGCCAGCAGAATTGCCTGCAAACGGACCGACATTTTCTGGTACAGTGAGTATTCCTACGCCTTTGCTTGACGATGTGAAGCGTATCTCACTTGCTTTAACTGATTATCCCGATCAAAAACTAAAACTGGAAGTGCCAAATATTCCTGTGGAAAGATAGAAACTGGGGATTGGGGACTGGGAAGTGTTTCGCTCAAAGCGTGCGATCGCCTAGTCCACCAATTCAAAGAAAGCCGCGTCTACAGCATATTTCAAGTTAGTGAGGTACAGAAATACCCCACCCGCGCTATCGCGCACCCGGACCTTACTAAGGTCCGGGTTGGGGAGGGGTGTACCTCATGTAGTTGCAAAACGCTGTAAATGTTCTCGGCATCTTTGTGTCAGCCTCCACCCCATTTTTTAGAGGTTGTATCCTAGTGACGAACGTCCTCAGCACCTGCCCACCAGGTTTCCAGCCTGAGCGTCACAAAGTCTAACATGTGAGTAGGAAACAAACAGGATATACTGAATTTAAAATTCTTTTTTGAAATTGTTTTCTTCCCAGTCCCCAGTCCTAATCTTTAATTTTTAATCCCCAGTGTGGTCGTAAACAATCAACAACTAACCACTAACAATCCCTAATATCAAGATTATCTTACTAAATAGGAGCGTCAGTTGTACACGGGCTTTGGCGGTGATTGGTTTTCCTAGCTTAAGTTTGACAGATGTGGGGCTGCGATTGTTGTCAGTGCTGCTGCTGATAACAATTAATGCTTTTTTTGTGACAGCCGAGTTTTCGATGGTGACAGTGAGGCGATCGCGTATTCATCAGCTAGTCGAGGCTGGTGACATTCAGGCGATCGCTGTGGAAATGTTGCAACGTAGTATAGATAGACTGCTATCTACTACTCAGTTAGGCATTACTTTATCTAGCTTGGCGTTGGGTTGGATTGGCGAAAGTACAATTGTCGGATTAGTACGTTCATGGCTTGAATCATTGCCTTTACCTATGGGGACGAGTACCTTTATGGCTCATTCCCTATCAATCCCGATCGCTTTTTTCTTGATAGCCTATCTACAAATTATTTTAGGGGAATTATGTCCCAAATCGATAGCCATGCTGTACTCAGAACAACTGGCGCGGTTTTTGGGACCTTCAGTAAAAGCGATCGTCCGATTTTTTAGCCCCTTTCTCTGGATTCTCAACCAATCAACTCGCGCCATCATGCGATTGTTTGGCATTGAGTATACAGGACAAAGGTGGCTACCACCTGTAACCTCAAAAGAACTGCAACTAATTATCTCCACAGAACGAGAATCTACTGGTTTGCAGCTTTCTGAGCGAGAATTACTTAACAACGTCTTTGAGTTTGGTGATGTGACAGCGCAAGCAGTGATGGTTCCCCGCACCAGCATTATAGCCTTGCCTAAAGATGCCAGCTTCGACAGATTACTTCAAGAAATGGTGGCTACTGGTCACTCTCGCTATCCTGTAATCGGAGAATCTTTAGACGATATTCGCGGCATTATTTATTTTAAAGATTTGGCACAACCTTTAGCTCTTAACAAGCTGAAACTACAGACACATATCCAGCCTTGGATGCGTCCTGCACGGTTTGTACCAGAACATACGCCTTTAAGTGAATTATTGCCGATGATGCAGCAAGAGAAACCAGCAATGGCGATCGTCGTGAATGAATTTGGCGGGACTGTCGGACTAGTAACTATTCAAGATGTCATTGCAGAAATTATCGGCGACGCAGGTGAAGCCGAAAGTAGCGACGACTTGTTAATCAAGATGTTAGATGAAGAAACATATTTGGTGCAAGCTCAAATCAACTTAGAAGATTTTAACGAAGTCTTGCACATCAATTTGCCTTTAACTAAAAAATATCAGACATTGGGTGGCTTTTTGCTCTACCAATGGCAGAAAATTCCTTCTATGGGCGAAACCTTCAATTATGACAATCTAGAGTTTACCGTAATGTCTGTCACCGGACCACGCCTGCACCAAATCCAAGTGCGACGCTTGGGAGAGGGGGAGAGGGGGGGATAGGGGCAGGGGGAGAGGAGCCAGCGCCGTGCGGGGGTGGAGGAGTTTGAGGCGACTGGCGTGGGGGGACAAAAAGACAGGGAAGAAGAAAATACTTCCCCCACTCCCCCACTCCTCCACTCTTCCACTTCCCTACTCAAGATACGCCACTGGATCGACGATTCCCAATTCGGCAAAAGCCGCTAGACGCAAGCGGCAAGAATCGCACATTCCGCAAGCTTTATCACTACCTGCATAGCAAGACCAAGTTAATTCCCACGGTACGCCCAATTTATTGCCAAGTTGGATAATTTCGGTTTTTTTGAGGTTAATTAGGGGCGATTCAATACTAATTGCTTGTCCAAAACGCCCTTGTTTTGTTCCCAAACGAAAGACTTCTTGCATTGCCTGGATATAATCGGGGCGACAATCAGGATATCCAGAATAATCTAAAGCGTTAACGCCAATGTAAACGCAATCGCCACCGATAATTTCAGCAAAGGCGAGGGCAAAGCTTAAAAAGATTGTATTGCGTGCCGGAACATAAGTCACAGGAATATCTTGCGACATTTGAGCCAATGTACGCTCTTGGGGTAAATCAATCGCGTCGTCTGTAAGTGCCGACCCCCCCCATTGCCGTAAGTCAAATTTTACCACTTGATGTTGTACCACCCCAGCTTGTTGAGCGACCAAGAGCGCTGACTGTAACTCTCGCCGATGACGCTGCTGATAATCAAAGGATATGGCGTGACACTCACAACCATCAGCTTTGGCTTGATACAGAATTGTGGAAGAATCTAATCCTCCAGACAACAGAATTACAGCTTTCATCTCGGTTTTAATTTATGGATTTGATTTGTCAACATGGTACAAACAGACTTTGCGGAGTGTCTTTAGCCTGCATTGCATGGAACAAGAGAGTGGCAAGTTGGTCTAAATAAAGGAATTGCATCAATCGAAGCCAAAACGTGGCACGATGACTTAAACAAGGCGCTCTGGGTTTGTGCCGGATTTTAGAGATTATTCAATGAAAATAATTTAAGTGTATAAGCGATCGCAATTTCAAATGAAACTCTTGTTGTTGAAAATGCTGTAAGTACTAGATTTTTCGGCTTTTGTAATTTTACTGACAAAAAAATGAGGAATTTTAACTTGTGTTCAATGGATATTGATTCGGGTAAGTAATTGCCTAAACCAATAGCGAGAAAGTGACCCTTATTTATTACTTAATTTTTAAAGTTAAGAAAAATACATATTATATTTTGTGTAAAGTGCAAAAAAACTAATTGCTCCAAACTAAATATACAAAACAAACTTAGATTGCGGGAACTCACAACAAACTTTGAAATTCTTCATAAATAGAACCTCTATGTTACCATCTGGATGGTTTTAGACGGCTCGTGAGTAGCAATCAAGTATAAACGCCAACGCTCGAAGCGTCTTTAGATTTGGTGGTTGAGGAGAAAATAGTAGTGCAAAATAGCATGTCAGTGGCAGAACCGAATCCATATATACAACGAAACCAGCCACGACCAATCCGCATAGGCGTGATTGGGGTGGGTAACATGGGACAACATCACGCGCGTGTACTCAGTTCAATGAAAGACGTTGAACTGGTCGGCGTGTCAGATATTAATGTCGAGCGAGGGCTAGAAACCGCCAGTAAATATAAGGTGCGTTTTTTTGAAGATTACTGTGACTTACTGCCTCATGTAGATGCAGTTTGTGTCGCTGTTCCCACCCGCTTACATTATGCTGTCGGCATCAACTGTCTTTTGGCAGGAATTCATGTTTTGATGGAAAAGCCGATCGCCGCAAGCATTTCTGAGGCAGAATCGTTAGTGAATGCCGCTGCTGAATCTCAATGCATCCTGCAAGTAGGTCACATTGAGCGCTTTAGTCCAGCTTTCCAAGAATTGAGCAAAGTGCTGAAAACTGAGGAAGTGCTGGCTCTGGAAGCTCACCGCATGAATCCTTACTCAGACCGGGCAAACGATGTGTCAGTTGTGCTGGATCTGATGATCCACGACATTGATTTACTTTTAGAATTAGCCGCATCCCCAGTAGTGAAGTTGACCGCTAGTGGTAGTCGCGCTCAAGACTCTGGCTATTTAGATTATGTCACAGCTACCTTGGGGTTTGCTAATGGCATTGTCGCTACCGTGACAGCCAGCAAAGTCACTCACCGTAAAATTCGCCGCATTTCTGCTCATTGCAAAAACTCGTTTACGGAAGCAGATTTTCTTAAAAATGAAATTTTGATTCATCGCCACAGTACTGCCAATTCAATGATGGATCATCGGCAAGTGTTTTACAAGCAGGATGGTTTAATAGAACAAGTCTACACCAGCAATATTGACAAGTTGGGCGCAGAATTAGAACATTTTGTCAACTGTGTACATGGTGGCAATCAACCTTCGGTCGGTGGCGAACAAGCGCTAAAAGCTCTCAGATTGGCAAGTTTAATTGAACAAATGGCTTTGGAAGATAAGGTTTGGAACCCATTAGAGTGGCAATCTGAGCAGAGAGTCCAATCATTGTCTCCTACAGTTTAAAAAATAGAAGGTGAGCCACTGCGGTAAGCAAGTGGGAATCTTCTCCCAAGGGGAGACGCTACGCGAACAAAGCAGGAGCGTCACCAAACGGGTAAAAGGTAAAAATAATTTTTACCTTTTACTTTCTGTGCATTTAGTGTTATTTAAGCGATAAGTGGAAATTTTATGGCAGCAAATTCAAATTTTTTAGCTCTGAGAAAAGCAAATTATTAATTATTAATAAATATAAACTTTAATTTAGCAATTAAACTCGTTTAGTAATTTTAGGAATCAACTTCATGGGAGATTGGATCAAAAATACGATTGAATCCCTAGGCTACTTGGGAATCGCTGCGCTGATGTTTGTGGAAAATCTTTTTCCCCCTATCCCTTCAGAACTAATCATGCCACTGGCAGGATATAGTGCCAATCTACCAGGAGCAAAGCTCAATGTTATCGGCGTATTTTTTGCAGGGCTAGCAGGTTCTGTATTGGGAGCATTAGTTTGGTATTACCCAGGCAAGTTTTTGGGCGAAGAGCGTTTGAAAGCTTGGGCTGACAAATATGGCAAGTGGATAACAGTATCGAGCAAAGATATTACTAAGGCAAAGCGCTGGTTTGATAGCCAAGGTAGCAAAGCTGTGTTGATTGGTCGCCTTGTGCCGGGAGTCCGCACATTAATTTCTGTTCCCGCAGGAATTAGCAATATGCCATTGTTGCCTTTCCTATTTTACACAACTTTGGGTAGCGCTGCTTGGGTAGGTTTGCTAACATACTCTGGATACGTGTTGGGTAGTCAGTACGAACTTGTGGACAAGTACCTTGCGCCTGTATCTAAAATCGTGCTTGGGTGTCTTGCTCTGGCATTTATTTTTTGGATAGTCAAGCGCAAGCAAAAAAGCAGGAGAAAATGACAACAAGAGCGCTAATTGTGTAATAGCAAGCGTGAAGAGTGCCAAAAATTAGCCTACACTATCCTAGATAATGCTAACTTTTTTAAAGCTTTAAGTAATTTTGGGCGTATTTCAGGCTACACCGAAGGCAACCAAAAATTTTTGCTTAACGCATTTTTGTAAGATGAGCATGATAACTTTTAAAGCTAAGTAAAGACTAGGAGCTTTCATGACAGAACAACCTTCCGCCGCTAGTCCAATGAATGCCGCTGCGATCCCGATGAATAGAGTGTCGGCATCTACCCCGCTAAATGCTGCTAGTAATGTTCCCAAGCCTGGTATGGGTATGGTTACAGGGAAAGCGATTCTTAGTGTTGATTTAGGTAGAACTTCCACCAAGACTTGTGTAAGTCGTGAACCGAACAATGTCATGTTCGTGCCCGCTAACGTTAAGCAAATGACTATGGAACAGGTGCGTGGAGGCGTTTTTGAAGCCCGCGCAACTGACCCCTTAATGGATTTGTGGCTGGAGTATCAAGGCAATGGCTATGCTGTTGGTCAATTAGCAGCAGATTTTGGGGCGAATTTAGGAGTAGGTCAATCTAAAGTTGAAGATGCACTGGTAAAAGTTTTGGCTTGTGCCGGCTACTTCAAGCTGAAAGATGACATTTCAGTGATTCTCGGTCTGCCTTTTCTTTCTTTAGAGCAATTCGAAAAGGAAAAAGCGCAACTGATCAGCCAGGTAGCTGGTCCCCATGTGATGAACTTCCGAGGGGAACCTGTGAACCTGAATGTCAGCAAGGTATGGGTAATGCCAGAAGGCTATGGCAGTCTTTTATGGTCTGAAGCTCAACCGAAAAAAGGACCCGGAGTTCCCGATTTTACAAAAGTTTCGGTAGCGATCGTCGATATCGGACATCAAACTATCGATTGTTTAATGGTGGATAACTTCCGTTTCGCTCGCGGTGCTTCTAAGAGCGAAGACTTTGCGATGAGCAAGTTTTATGAAATAGTCGCCAAAGAAATTGAAGGAGCAGATAGTCAATCTCTAGCTTTAATTTCGGCTGTGAACAAGACCAAAGGCGATCGCTTTTATCGTCCTAAAGGTGCGAGTAAGCCTACCAATCTAGATGATTTTCTCCCCAACCTCACAGAGCAGTTTTCTCGTCAGATATGTGATCGCGTGCTAGCATGGCTGCCAGAACGCGTAACTGATGTGATTCTCACCGGCGGTGGTGGTGAGTTCTTCTGGGAAGATATGCAACGGCTGCTAAAAGAAGCGAAGATTAATGCCCACCTAGCTGCTCCCTCTCGCCAAGCTAACGCTTTAGGGCAGTATATTTATGGAGAAGCACAGATTTCCTCCAGTCGCTCCGCTAGGGCTTAAAACTGATGTTCCAATGGTCAAAAAAGGTAGTAAAATCGGTCACGTTCAATCCAGGGGTCGCTGACGAGAGCTTGTTGGCGCTTGTAGAAAGCCATTTGGAAAAAGACCCAGAGAAGACTTTCAGCGACCTCTGTAAAGAAGCCTTATGGCAATCTTTATGTGTACCCGAATCTGTACGACCATCACCAGCAACGCCAGAAAAAGCGACAGCACCAGCATTTGAAGAACAACAAATCGCTGAACTGCAACGTCAAGTGGCTGACCTTGAGGAACGTTTTTTTGCTAAGGAATCTAATCGTTTGGAGGTTATGGAACGCCAGCTTTTGCAACTTAGTCAACAAGTTGCACAGCTGGCAATCATGGTGCATGAACGACCAATCATTCAGCCTCAAACCCAAGCAACATCAGCACCGCAAGAGGTGGTAAATCATACTACTTATACTGCTGCAATTCCTCCTCAAGATGTTGACCCTGTTATCAGCCGCCTGAGTCAGTATCTCGATGATTTTTAAACAGTCATCAGGGTGTTAAGCAAAAAATGCTCTCAATAAACGTCCTTAATAGTAATTACTATTAAGGATTGTTATTTTTTTAAATAAAGTTTATAGACAATTGCTGGTATGTGGGTAAGTGTAAAATTGCGCTTTATCGCCCTCAGGCGCTTTAGCCTAAGGCTATACATGCGAAAAGCCTGCCTAGCCTGCGGCAACGCTACGCACGGCGAACGCAGTCTAGTTAGGGGTATTTTCCTAGATAAAGTGTTAGTAAACTGCAAATTATAGGGTAAAATTACTTAGTAAAAGATTTTAAACTATAACTTATGGAGCCTGTATCATTGACGGCTGGGGCGATCGCTACGCTGGTTTTAACCAAAGCTATTGAAAAGACACGTGAAAAGCTAGGAGAAAAGGCGCTGGAGAAAGGCAAAGAGTTAATGCAATTGCTGAAGCGCAAGTCTCCAAATACGGCAAGTGCTATAGAACTGGCTGCACAACGTCCAGAATTAACAGAACAACAGCCAGAGGATTATGGTATAGAGGTTTTGCAGGCAAAATTAGAGGAATCTGCTAAGGTTGATCCTGAAGTTGCTCAAGCAGTCCAAGCTGTAGCAGATGTTGTCAAGTCTCAACCTGCCAGCGTTCAAAATTTTACGAAATTAGCAGAAAAAATTGGGATGGTTGTACAGGGAGGTACAATTCATAACCCAACAATAAATATATGACTAAAAAATCCTGAGCAGCGCCGGAAAAAAGCAAAACCTAGCTTTGATTGCTTAATTAAAAAGCTAAAAAAAGAATTTAGCTTTTTAGAAGACCTAGATCCATACGAAGCCGGAAAGCTTTGGCATTTTTTGGTAATAGCTCAATCAGGAAAATTTGATTTTATAGATTTTGAAATACAAGTTTTGAGATTGGTGGTTGGCTATTGCTGCTACTATTGTCATGAATTTAGCTTACCAGCACCAGCAAATGATTTAAATATTATTGAAAGCGAAAAAGAATATTTAGCTCGAATAAAAAAGCTGTCTGCATCAGGAAATTTAAGAAAAGAAAATCGTCAGCAGAAGCTAAGTTCCATCATTAAAAATAAACAAGTAAAACAAATTATAATGTCAATGGAATGATGTAATGTCTTTAAATGATAGTGAAAAACGAAGACTGATTCGAGAATATTTCAAATATCGAAGAGCATTGGAATCACTTTCATGGTTGGAAGATGAATCAATATTTGAATATCAGAATTTGAATCATGTTATTTCAGAATTTATTGAGGAGAGTTGCAGGGATTTATGGCAATCATTCATTCAACGAAGATTTCCTAGAAAAGGTATATGGCTTTGTATAGGTTTTTTAACTTTAGTAAGATTAGGATATTCTCTAACCAGAGGAATAATAGAATTTTTTAATACGCTTTTAATTAGCAATCTTATCTTTTTATTTGTTGGTATAGCAATTGTTATTTATCTATTGCCAAAGTTGAAGTTAAGAAAGGTCATATATAAATTATATAGAGATAATCTCCCTCGCTCTCAAGTTACGGATGAGCAGATTATTGAATGGTTAAATGAAGATATATATAATCTTATAAAAATAGGTTTATTGGGGCTAAACATAGATGACAATGCGAGGCATCTTGAGAAAATAAAAAATAAATTAAGAGTGGAAGATTTAGAAGATGATGAATTAGAAGAATATGAAATAAATCCAAAAAATAAGCAAAACTTACTTCAGCAAAGTCCAATATGGCTAAAATCGGGACGTGATGAAAAAAGCTTAAAGTCTATGATTCAAGTAGATAATTCTCGTCTTGCATCTGACAAACAAAGACTTTTGATATCTCCAGGAGATTTTCAGAGTGTAACAACTACTGATGGCAGGAAAAGAATATACGGTGTATATGAGTTTATAGTAATATTTCTATGCAAAAACTTTTTGTCATACTACAGATGCCATTGGAATTTCATGAGAGGTGTCTCTATAAATGATGAAATGTGTGAATATCTGTATGACAGTATTGTTTCAGTTAAAATTAGAGAGAGAGCATCTTCTAATATAATCGATAGTACCTTAAATAAGAGAGTTTATAGTGAGTTTATATCTATCACCACTAAAGACGGTAGAGAAGTCGAATTTAAAATAGAACAAGGAAAAAAATTATCTTCTAATAGTTGTTATCCTTCACGCGCTAGATCGGCAGCCCAAGCTATCCGGCGAATGCTAAGACAGCGCAGAATCGATGTTTTGAGAGTAGAACAAGAAGATAGGCAAGCAGATCCCGATGATATGGATTGGGATGATGAGTAATTTTTTAGAATAATTTATTATAAGTGTTTACGGGTTAATCGCTCCAAAAAATACTATTACTATCTGTTTTAGATAAGAGCAAGACAAGGGATAATAGTCTGACTATAAATCGGTTTCTATTACGCCAAGCACCCTTAACCGAACTTGATTTTGATCGTACTTAGCCGGAACAGATTCGCTGACTTTTGTGTCCTAATTAACTAGGGTTAACAGTAATTTCGTACATACTTAATTGTTTTTTTACATAAAAGCATGTATAAATGCTAGAATCCACAGTTGGAAAGTTAGGATATTTCAATGCCAGTTCTAGCTAGCTCAATCAAGTTTGGTACGGACGGCTGGCGGGGCGTGATTGGTGATGAATTCACCTTTGAACGCCTCGCGTTAGTCGCGCCAATTGCAGCAAAAGTATTATTTGACACATATAATTCAACGGTGAATAGCCGGACAATTATTGTCGGTTATGATCGCCGATTTATGGCGGAAGATTTCGCCCGTGCTGTTGCCGATAATGTCGCGAAGATCGGATTTGATGTATTATTGAGCGAAACCTTTGCCCCAACTCCGGCTTTTAGCTGGGCGGCAAAACAACTCAATGCTTTGGGAGCGTTGGTAATTACAGCAAGTCATAATCCTGGAAAATATTTGGGATTAAAAGTCAAGGGGGCTTTTGGGGGTTCGGTGCCGCCAGAAGTAACGTATGAGATAGAAGCGCTTTTGTCTGATGGAGTGCCACCCGCAGCAACCCCTGGCAAAATCGAAATGTTCAACCCCTGGGGCAGTTATTGTGAAGCCCTAGAAGGTAAAGTTGATATTGCCAAAATTCGAGAGGCGATAAACTCAGGTAAACTGACAGTATTCGCCGATGTGATGCATGGGGCTGCATCTGGTGGACTAGAGATGCTGTTAGGGAATCAAGTAAAAGAAATAAATAGCGATCGCGATCCGCTTTTTGGTGGTGGTGCCCCAGAACCGTTACCCAAATACATGAAGCGTCTATTTGAGGTGATGAAGACGCACCGCGAAAGCAATCAAGGTGGTTTGGCAGTAGGATTAGTATTTGATGGAGATTGCGATCGCATCGCATCTGTCGATGGCGAAGGTAACTTCCTCAGTTCACAAGTATTAATCCCGATATTAATCGACCACTTAACCTTAAGGCGCGGTTTTAAAGGTGAAATAGTCAAAACTGTTAGTGGTTCTGACTTGATTCCTCGCGTCGCTGCACTGCACAAGCTATCAGTATTTGAAACAGCAGTTGGTTACAAATACATCGCCGATCGCATGTTAGTATCGCAAGTATTACTAGGCGGTGAAGAATCGGGCGGAATTGGTTATGGTAGCCATATTCCTGAACGCGATGCACTGCTGTCAGCATTGTATGTATTAGAGGCAATTGTTGAATCTGGGCTGGATTTAGGCGACTATTACCGACAGTTGCAAGAGCAAGCAGATTTCAACTCAGCATACGATCGCATTGATTTACCTCTAGCTAGTATGGATGTGCGATCGCGTCTATTGCAGCAACTGCAAAAAGAACCTTTGACAGAAATCGCAGGACTTGCAGTGATTGATTGTCAAACAATTGACGGGTACAAGTTCCGTCTAGCTGATAATAGTTGGTTGATGATTCGCTTCAGCGGAACTGAACCAGTTTTACGTCTATACTGCGAAGCACCAACACTTGAACAGGTGCATCGAACTTTGGCTTGGGCAAAAGATTGGGCTGAATAGTCCAGAGTCCAGAGTCAAGTCGCTTCTCCCAGGGGAGAGGCTGCGCCAACGCTCCAATTCAAAATTCAAAATTCAAAATTCAAAAAAAAGACAATTAGTAGGGGCACCAAGCCGCCACTAATTGAAGACCACTGAAATTAAAAATTTCAGTGGGGGCTTGTACCCAAAATTAATTATTAAAAATAATTTTTCCTTTCTTAATGGGTGAATTTTGAATTTTGAATTCAAAAAGGGTCAATAGTAAAAGTGAATAGTTCAAAGTCTAAGGTTTTTACCATTGCACAAGCGACTATTGACCATTGACCATTGCACAAGCGACTATTGACTCTTGACTAATGACTTTTGACCAATGACTAAATTACTCGTAGTAGCCACCGGAAATCCAGGTAAATTGCGGGAAATGCAAGCTTACCTGGCTGATTTAGCTTGGGAATTGACCCTAAAACCTGAGGAATTGGAAGTTGAGGAAACAGGGGACACCTTTGCTGCTAACGCTTGTCTAAAAGCCTCTCAGGTGGCTTTGGCGACAGGAAATTGGGCGATCGCCGATGACTCTGGTTTGCAAGTTGATGCCCTTGGTGGCGCACCAGGAGTGTATTCTGCACGTTATGGTAAAACTGACTCTGAACGCATTGCCAGGGTGTTGAGAGAGTTAGATAATCAAACTAATAGACAAGCCCAATTTGCGTGTGCAGTGGCGATCGCTCGTCCAGATGGAGCGATCGCACTACAATCTGAAGGTGTTTGTCGTGGCGAAATTCTGCAATCACCTCGTGGTAATGGTGGTTTCGGCTACGATCCAATTTTTTATGTTCCAAAATTGCAATTAACCTTTGCCGAGATGACACCAGACTTGAAACGGTCAATTAGTCATCGAGGCAAAGCAATTGAGGCTTTACTTCCCCAGTTAGCAATTTTAGATTGAATCTAAAATCTCCGAAGTTCTGAGCGGAGGTTTGCTCCGCTCAAACTTCTCTCAAAATCCCTAAGGGGAGACCGGAAAAAAAAGATACCAGCCGTGTTTTGGGATTATTCGTTGTGTGTCGTGGATCTGGATGTGACGGCTGGTATCTTTTTTCAGGGCAAGTGCCTAGACTGCTTCTGTGTTCTTTTCCCCAGTACGAATCCGCACAACTTGCTCAACTGGTGAGATAAAAATCTTACCATCACCGATTTCACCAGTGCGGGCAGCGGCGATAATCTTGTCTACCACCATATCAACTTGGTTATCTTCTACGACAATTTCCACTTTGAGCTTTTGCAGAAACTCAACCGTGTATTCAGAACCGCGATAGCGTTCGGTTTGACCTTTTTGCCGTCCGAAACCCCGGACTTCGGAAACGGTCATACCAACAATACCAGCGTTGACTAAGGCAATTTTCACTTCATCGAGTTTAAAAGGGCGAATAATTGCTTCTACTTTTTTCATTATTTCCACTCCTGACTTCTAGTAGCTTCGTTTATCTATCTAAGCAGATCATCTGTCTGACGCTTTAAGTAGCATCTCAACCTCAAATAACTATCTATGGGCATTAGGTATGGGAAAGATAATTTTGACGAGTTAAGCTATTTTACCGACTTTGATGCTCAAAAAACGGACGTACAATCACATACCCAACGCCAAAAGCTGTAAGTATGATTAATAAAATGGCAATGATTAACGACCAAGCACTGACTTCTTTAGGCTCTGGTTCATTATTGGGGTAATAGCGTACTTCTTCCTCTTCTATGAAAACTGGTTCGGGTATTGGGGGAATCGTTTCTAGTACAGGAGGAGAGAAGTGCGAACTGGAAAAGCCGTCATGCAGATTTTCCGAAGCTACGGGTGAATAAAGACGAGAAACCCGCTGTTGTTGTCGTACTTGATTTACGGGATGGCTGGTTTGACTTTTCAAATCGCCAGAAGCGCGAGGAATTTTGTTATGAATAACTGTAGTAGAATTGTCAACCCAATTTTGCAGGTGTGAAAAAGACTGAACAACTTTGGCAATTTCTTGTCGGAGTAATTGATTTTCCTGCACTAATTGTTTATTTTGGGCAGTGATTGCATCTAACATTGCCTCTGCTGCTTGCAATTCTCCTGCCAAATCCCGGTATACAGATAATGGTACAGACGGAGAATAGGTTTTAGGGTTTGCAGCGGATGTATGACTATGAATAGAACCTGTGCTTGTTTGCATCGGTAGTTTAGTATCAAAAATGAAAGTAATTAGATTATTCAGAACTGCTATCAGAAACAGTCAGCCCGGAAACTATGCCCAACAATAATAGAAAAATGGCCAGAGAGCAAAGAATTTTTATTTACATTTTTCTCTTTAAGGGCATACGGGTAAACCCATAATCCCAAATTTGCTTTTCCAGGGTATGAGATGCGCCACCTCTCACCCCTTTGCACCCTTGAGTGGGGGATGAGGCAGATGAATAAATATATAAAACTCTTAATTTACCCTAGAGACGTTCGGATGGAACGTCTCTAATAATGAGGGTTTTTAGGCTATGGTCAAACGTGTCATTCGGGTGTAAGGGAAACCTATAAATACATTTCCTTTTTTAACAATGGGAAAAAATGTCCTACAGGACCTTGCCCATTGCCAATATTTAAGGCGTGAGAAAGCGCACTGGTGAGATAATTCTTTGCTTGTTGTACCGATGTTAACAAGTCTTTTCCTCTTGCTAGATTAGCAGCGATCGCCGCCGATAAAGTACAACCAGTACCGTGGGTATTTTCTGTATCTATCAGCTTTGTTGATAAGGTTTCCAGATTTTGCCCATCAAAGTAGATATCAATGCCTCGCAAATTCTCCTGCATTCCTCCACCCTTAACTAAAACAGCGTTCGTCTCTAATTCGCGGTGAATCATTTGCGCTGCTGCTTTCATGTCATCTAAGGAGTTAATCTCTAAGCCAGTTAAAATCTGTGTTTCATAGCGATTTGGCGTGACAATCGTCGCTTTGGGAATTAGGACATGGCGAAGAGCCTGCACGGCATCATCAGAAATCAATTGCGCCCCGGTGCGTGATACCATCACAGGATCGACTACTAAGTTCTCGATTTGTAAAGCTTCCACCTCTTGGGCAACAGCGGCAATGATTTCCTCATTGAGTAACATTCCTGTTTTCGCTGCGTGTACGCCAATATCTTCAACTACAGCGTGAATTTGGGCGATAACAGCCTCTATTGGCATCGCATCAATCCGCGCCACTTCTAAAGTATTTTGGGCTGTGACACAGGTAATAGCGCTTGTACCGTGGACGCAGTGAAAAGCAAAGGTGCGTAAATCAGCTTGAATTCCTGCACCTCCACCGCTATCTGAACCAGCGATGGTTAATGCAACAGGTATTTTGGGTTTTGTTTGGGTATTCATAAGGAATGGGGAATTGGGAATTGGGCATGGGGGAGGCAGTGCGGTCTTGGGGTCTCCCCAAGTGGAGCATCTGCCGTCATGGGGCATGGGGCAGGGAGCAGGGAGCAGGGAGCAGGGGGGGCAGGGGGAGCAGGGGGAGCAGGGGGAGAAATATTTTTTCTTTCTTACCATGAATCCCTTTTCGCTTTTCCCTTTCCCCCTCTTCAAATTCGCCAATCCCTAGTCCCTAGAGAGGCAGTCCCTACTTTGATTTAAGCTGGCAAGGTGTAACGCTGCTCAATCGCTTGTTTGATTGCTGTGCGACTTTCAGTAGCTGAGGTATGAGCATTTTTTTCGATTTCCGCAGCTTCTTCTGCTAAAGAATCATCTTTTATGGCTTCTCGGAACCAGCGGGAATAATCTTGTTGTTGCAGATGATATAACCATGTTTCATCATCTACGCCTTCTGCCATTTGAGTAAATAAAATCAAGTTTTGGGCGCGGAGATTTAACTTGCCTTCTGCACCTCGAAAGTAAAAGCTTTTATCTTCTCCGAGTTCGCCTTCAGCATATTTACGGGCATGGCGACGGCGTTCGGTACGCCCTGGTTTGAAGCGAAAACGCAGGGGTTCTGCATCTTTTGCGCGAAACCAAGCTAACGCTTCTCCTGGTTCTAAAGTTTGGGGTGCAAGCTTTGGCGGACAATTACCGACAATTTCGCATAATTGTTTGATATTTTGCTCTGGCGATTTGCCGACGGTAAGGATGGTATCTATTAATGATAAGGCTGCTGGTGCAACTTGATCTGGATGGACTGTTATTAAAATCATGCCCGTGAGTTGTTGCGGTAGTGTCAGTTCAGCGGGGTTCCAAGATGAGGGCATTTGGTGGTGTGCTTCATCGACAACTATCCAATGAGGACGACCGGTGCGCGATCGCATTTTTTGCAATATCGGCAGCAGTTCGGCAAAAAACGCCGGACGATCTTGCAAAGCAACTCCCAACAAGTTTACAACCACATTTTGATGCGGTTGTTCAAGTAAATCTAATACTTCTGTTATTCTAGGCGATCGCTCCGCATCACCCAGCACAACCGCACCCTCAAAGTTTTCATAATCACCTTCTGGGTCAATAATACAAAATTGATAGTTTTGCTCGGCGATGCGTTCTAATACACCTGTTGCTAAAGTAGATTTGCCGCCGCCAGATGTGCCAGCCAGCAGTATACTTGAGCCATAAGCGGGAATATTTACTTGACTATTATCTTCTGTTGTACCTAACAAAATATCGTGTCTTTGCAATTGCTGATTCAACTCAGACAAATCTGAGGCAATCATCTTGTCAATTAGTTCGCTAACACCAGCACCACGACTACCATCAGTTACAAAATCTACACGTTCCTTGACAATCGGCAAGGCATTGGCAACAGCAACCGAAAACTCACATAAGTTGAGCATTGCGTGATCGTTTTCTGCATCACCTACACCGACAACGTTGTGTGGCGATAAATTCATCTCATCCAACGCTGCACTCAGTCCAGATGCTTTATTGATGCCTGAAGGTAGTACCATCACCGCACCTTTATTAAAAATAACTTGCAATTCTAATCCTAAGTCGCGGATGGTTTGCAATACTGTATTTTCATTGGGATGCCAAGTGGCAACAATTACCCGACCTACTGACAGAGGATCAACGTTGCGTTCTTGTAACAGTTTAATAAACTCTTCTGGTGGTTGTGTGCCTAATAATTTTTCTTCTCGCGAAGCAGGCAAGTACAACAAAGCACCGTTTTCCGCTACCACATAATCAAATAAATCTATTTGCGGAAACACGCGCAACAAGTCATCTAGCTGCCGACCGGTGACTAAAATCAGTTTCCGTCCAGAAATACGCAGACGTTTCATAGCTTCTAAGGTATCGTCATTTACATGACCATCTGTTGCTAGGGTGCCATCGTAGTCTGTAGCTAATGCAAAGTAGCGCATGGGCTGGTAAAAAATTTGCTTTTATTCATACATTTATAGAATTACTTCTACTTGCAGCTTTATTTATCCAGCTTGAGATATAAAACCATGTTGCAGAAGTGTTAATTTGGGAAACTGTAACTTCCTAATTCTGTTTTAATTATCAGGAAATATTAGCCAATGCCTTACTTGACATCAGCCAGGGAAATTTCCTCTCTTGTTGCCGAATATACCAATAGTCCAACTTTATGGATAGATACAGAAGTAGCTGATTATAAAAGTAAAAATCCCAGATTATCGCTAATTCAGGTATTAGATGATGCAAAAGATATGAGTGGCGATCGCGTTTACCTTTTGGATGTATTAGATCAACCCGATATCGTCGGTGACTTTATTAGCCAAATTATGCTAAATCCTGCTATTGAAAAAGTCTTTCACAATGCTAGCTATGATTTAAAATTTCTTGGTAACAAAAAAGCTCAAAATATTACTTGTACTTTAGAAATGGCAAAGAAAATCCCCTACTATATATTGCCATTATCCAACTATCAACTAAAAACTTTAGCTGTTGAACTTTGTAAATTTAATAATATTCAAAAACAAGAACAAAGTAGCAATTGGGGCAAACGACCCCTCAGTGAAGAACAAATAGAATATGCTTGCCTGGACTGTATTTATCTTGCTCAAGTTCACCAACGTTTGATAGAATTGAAGGAAGAAACTAGCCCCGACCCAGCAACAGAAGATTTAATATCACTCGCAGCTAGATATCAGCAGGTTGAGCAACAATATAAACTGCTAAATTCCGAGTTTGAACATCTGCAAGAACGAGTTAAACAAGCGATGCAAGCCCAGAATTTATCGGAAACTCCAGATTTTAAACTTACTAGCTACGAACGGGAAACCGTGAAAGTGCCGTTTGTAGAATTAGCAAGGCTAGTACAAACTGAAGGTATTAATTTAGATTTTCCGATTACAGTGACGAAGAAACTAAAAACAGATTTAGGAGAAAATATTCAACGACTGTCTGTAGATGCAGAAAAAACAACCTCATGGCGACTGGCTCCTAAACAAACGGATGATGTTGAGGACGAATAAATAATTTGTCTCAATAATTGCCATAAATCACAATTTATTTGTAACTATTAAACCAAAAATTAGTATAACGACAAACATTAAACACTGATACTTACTACATAAAATACGATTTTACTAAAAGTGAAGAAAAGAAGAAAACCAAAAAGTTGAGATAACCGTTAATTAAAGCTATGGAATATGAGGAAAGCCTGTCAATTGACTTTGCACCTCATGCAAAAGTTAGTATTATTTTTTAGTTAAAGAATTAATTATATTTTGGTACTAATTTCATCCAGACGTAATAGCGGTTTATAGTAAATTATGAGAGCGAGGTTATCTGAGCAAAAGTTGACAAGGGTTAAAAAAGCATTTGCCATAATTATGCTTAGTACATTTATGGCAACTGGAATTATTTCCTGTAGTAACAACAAAAGTGTATTGGTAACAGAAATAAAAGTTACTCCTCCTAGCCGTCGAATTGGTACATCGAAAGCTGGGGATTTTTATATTCAGGGGCAAAGTCAGCATGTAAAAGGAGACTCACAAGCAGCGATCGCATCTTTTACGCAAGCAATTAGTCTTAATCCTAACTATGCTGAGGCTTACAATAGCCGAGGACTTGCTTATTTTGATTTGGGCAACCAACAGGGAGCGATCGCCGATTATAACGAAGCGATTCGCATCAATCCCAACTTTGCCCAACCGTATAATAACCGAGGAAATGCCCGTGCTGCTCAGGGAGACAGCAACAACGCGATCGCCGATTACACCGAAGCGATTCGCATTAACCCTAACTATGCTGAAGCTTACAATAATCGGGGAAATGCTCGTTCAGTCATGAAAGACATAAATGGGGCTATTGATGATTTCGATCAAGCGATTCTCCTCGATTCTAGATATGCCATAGCTTACAATAACCGGGGTAACGCCCGCGCTGCCAACGGAGATCCTCAAGCAGCGATCGCCGATTATAACGAAGCGATTCGCCTCAATCCCAACTTTGCCCCAGCATATAATAACCGAGGCAACGCCCGCGCCGCAAATAATGATAAACAAGGAGCGATCGCGGACTTGCAACGCGCTGCAACCATCTTTGAGCGAGAAAACAATCGACAATTATACCAAGAAGTGATGAACAATCTCAAAGAATTGGGGCAGTAGAAGAATTCAGGAGTCAGGAGTCAGGAGACGGGAGACGGGGGAGTCAGGAGTAAAAAAGGCTTTTCATCTGGTTTGTAGACCAAAACACTGTACCTCACGCTCCTTGGAATCGGCTGTAAAAGAAAAAAGTTGGCGATCGCCTTTTATTCTTCAATAGCAGGAGTGCGGAGGTTTTCTACCAGCAGTTGAATTTCTGCTGGAGGAGGAGGAGTCAAGCGAGAAACTACCAGAGTAACAACTAAGTTGATTAACATACCCAAAGTGCCAATTCCTTCCGGAGAAACTCCGAAAAACCAAGGTTCCATACCTGCAAACTTCACGCCGACGATGTAAAATATTGTAAAAATTAAACCGCTCAACATACCAGCGATCGCCCCGTAAGAATTGGTGCGCTTGTCGAAAATTCCTAAGAAAATCACTGGAAAGAAGCTAGCAGCTGCCAAACCGAAAGCAAAAGCCACCACCTCACTGACAAATCCCGGTGGATTTACCCCAAAGTAGCCAGCAAGGACAAGGGAGAAACCTACCATGATGCGCCCAACAAACACCCGTTTTTCTTCTGATGCTGTTGAATCTATCATACGGTAGTAGACATCATGGGCGATAGAACTAGAAATTACTAGTAACAGACCTGATGCCGTAGACAAGGCAGCTGCTAACCCACCAGCTGCTACTAAGGCAATTACCCAAGGAGCTAGTTTCGCCACTTCTGGGGTAGAAAGCACAATAATATCTCGGTCAATTTGAATTTCGTTGGTGTCTTTATTTGGAGTTAACTGAAGACGCCCATCTTTATTTTTGTCATCAAAGGCTAGCAGTCCTGTTTTTTCCCATTTCCTCGCCCAGTCTAGCTGCTGCACTTCGGCAAGCGTATGATTGTGTAGAGAATCGATTAAGTTGTAGCGGGCAAACATCGAGAGTGCAGGAGCCGTAGTATAAAGAATAGCAATGAACAACAGTGCCCAACCAGCAGAGTAGCGGGCTGCACGTACACTCTTTACGGTGTAAAATCTAACGATGATATGGGGTAAGCCAGCAGTACCTACCATTAGCGCAATCGTGGTGAACAGCACATCGAGCATCGACTTGTTCACAAATGGCTGAGTATACTCTTTAAACCCCAAGTCAACCTGGATTTTATTCAGCTTGTCGGCAACATCACTAAAGGTAAATGCCAGTTGGGGAACAGGATTACCTGTAAGTAACCAGGCGATCGCTATAGCGGGAATCAGGTAAGCAAAAATCAAAACACAGTACTGTGCCACTTGCGTCCAGGTGATGCCTTTCATGCCTCCCAGCACCGAAAAAAAGCCGACAATCACCATGCCGATAATTACACCTGTATTAATATCTACTTGTAAAAAGCGACTGAAAACAATTCCTACGCCTCGCATTTGTCCAGCAACGTAAGTAAGGGAAACGAAAATTGCTGCAATAACTGCTACCATACGAGCGACATTCGAGTAATAGCGATCGCCCACGAAATCCGGCACTGTATACTTCCCAAATTTCCGCAAGTAGGGAGCCAAAAGCAATGCTAACAGCACATATCCACCAGTCCAGCCCATCAGATAAATAGAACCGTCGTAGCCCAAAAAAGAAATCAGTCCTGCCATTGAAATAAACGAGGCAGCGGACATCCAATCAGCGGCAGTAGCTGCACCATTCGCGATTGAAGGTATACCTTGACCTGCAACAAAAAAGTCTTTAGTATCTTTAACTCGTGATTGCCAACCAATGTAAATATAGATGAGAAAGGAAATTCCAACTAACAAAATCGTCCAAATTTCAACTGACACAGATTTTCCTCACTTCCTGATATTATACTTGCGGTCTAGCTTGTCCATTTGGAAGGCGTAAATGAAAATCAATGCGACAAATATTAGGATTGATCCTTGTTGTGCCATCCAAAAGCCAAAGGGTACACCAAAAAAGCGGATTGCATTTAATGGTTGAACCAACAAAATACTAAAAACTAACGAAGCTAATGCCCAGACTATTAAAAGATTGCGGATTAAAGCAGTATTAGCACGCCAATAAGACCGACGCTGTTGTTCATCCATTGTTTTTTATCGTAAGTGCATCACAAACGAAAATGACATAAATCATCACGCAACAATCATGTTTTAGCTTGCGTAAGAAGATTAGGTCAGATTTTCTCATTGAATATCAATAATTTCACATTTTCTTCAAAATTCTTAGTTAATTTCTTGGTTGTTTGGAAAAATAAATTAAAAAATTTGAAGATAAACTCAAAGATTCAGGCGATCGCTTGCTTACCTAGGAAAAAGGTTAGAATTAGCAGAAAATCTTGTTGTTATCTGCCTTGCGCTGAGTCTAATTCATGACCAAGCACGCTAATCAAGCTTTCTTAGCATTCCTGAAAGTTGCCCTGTTGGGAGTTTCATTTCCCTTGTTGTTGACAAGTCACAATTGGGCGCAGGCGAACACTAAGCAGGATAATATCTTAATATACGCTCAAACACCTGCCAAGTCTACACCCCAAGCGAGTCAACCTGGTGAAGTTAAAAAGACTACACCGACACAGCAGGAAAAGCAGGAGAAAGGGGAAAAATCTGATGATGATAAAAAGTCGGATCTGCCATTGAAAGTAGTGCCGGTAATCCTTGGAGGTGTTGGAGTTTTAGTTTTGTACGTGGGAGTTCTTTGGTTCTCTCCGCTTTGGCTACTACGGCTACCTGCGGAATTGAAGGTTCCTAAGTTAGGAATGATTCCAGAATTTAAACTACCGCTTGGTTTTGTGATTTGGCTCAAATACCGTCCCAGAGTGCTGGATGCTTGGGTTGAGAAACACAGTGCGATTCGTTGGTTAGTGAATTCCGGTATCCAGCCCGTATATAACTAACCCAACCATTTGTCATTAAAAGTACAAAAGGTTGAACTCTCAGACAGATGTAGGTGCAAGTCCTACCCGCTAG